>Ga0302140_10007834_pt1 | contig 13327 bp, 10 predicted proteins | sample I_Bog_E1_1_FD_202095 | JGI IMG/M metagenome (GOLD analysis project Ga0302140, IMG submission 202095) | Peat permafrost microbial communities from Stordalen Mire near Abisko, Sweden - I_Bog_E1_1 | ecosystem: Environmental > Terrestrial > Soil > Wetlands > Peat | place: Sweden: Abisko, Stordalen...
CGCAGTTGTTATAGGAGACGGAGTTGGCAGTGTCGGAGCAAGCATCGTTCTGGCGAATCTGCGCCTGATCCTGGGGGACGTCGAGGCTGGTGGTGTTGGTAACGTTGAAGGCATCGAACTCATACTGCAGGCCGACCTTCTCGGTAAAGTGGAAGCTCTTCCGCAGGGAAATGTCGAGGCGTTTCTGGCCTGCCTGGCGGAAGATGTTGCGTTCGCCCTTGTTCCAGTTGGTCTCGTAGATGTCCGAAGGCTGCGACCCGGTTGAAGTGGGAATGCCATCCACACCTGGATTCAGGTAATCAATCGAAATCTGACTGGGGTCAAGCGTGGGGATGTAGGATCCGCCGCCTCCGCGGAATTTTCCGGGGTTGCCGGTCAGGGCACTCTTCGGATTGCTGGGATTCTTGATGCCGAGGACAGGGTTGGCAAGGTTCGGGTAGTTGCCGAAGTTGATGCTGCCGACGGCGCCGTAGAACTCGTAAAGAGAGTAGGGTTCGCCGCTCTGCAGGACGCCGATTCCGGTCAGGTGCCAGTCGTTCGCAACATAAGAAGCCAGCGAGTGCGCCTTTGCCGTATTCGGAACCACCACCTGGAAGTTTGCAGTAAAGACGTTGGTGCGGTCGAAGTCGGATGAGGCCCACGAATCGCGCAGGTGCTTGGGGTCGTCGCCGGTGAAGAACAGGCCGATGTCGCTCTGTTCGTCGAGGGCGTGGCTCCATGTGTAGCTGGCGCCGACCTGGAAGTTGTGCGAAAGACGCTTTTCCAGGTGAGTTTCAAGAGCGTCGTATGCCGAGACACCGGCGGTCTTGAAGAAAGTAGCGCTGGGGTTGTAACCGACGTAGGGAGCGCGGAAGTCGGTGTTGCCGCCGCTGTTGGTGTTCCAGGGTTCTCCAGGGATGGGATCGTAGTCGTAGCCGTCACTCGACGAGTTCTGGTTCAGGACTTCGAAGCCATAGGTGGACGTTTCACCCCAGATTGGATTGCTGGGCGTGGCGATTCCGGGCTCGTTCGCCGGGATCGGCATCACGGCGTGACGGCCGCGATTTCCCGTGTAGCCGAGGGTGAAGGACATGTCGCTAGTTGGCTGCCACTGGACGCTCAGGGTGTAGTTGATGGTGTAGGGCAGGACGTTTTTGCGGTCGTAGGCGCCAAAGTAGATGGTCGCCGTGCAATCCAGGTAACCTTCCTGGTTGTCGACGCCGCCGCAGTTGGGGCCGTAGTACTTGCTCTGGCCGGTCATCTGATTGAGCTGAGCCTGGAGGGCCTGGGTGATGATTTGCGGATTGGCGCTGGGCGGGATTGCGGCTGCGATGGCTCCGCCAAAGGGATTTGCAAGCTTCGTGCCGGTTCCGTTGACATAGCTGACCAGCGGAGCCGCTTCGGTGGCGCCGAAGGGACCGCCGATCGAACCGCCCGCGGGCTCGGACAGATAGCTGAAGAGTTCGCCGCGGTCATAGTAAATACCTGCACCGCCGCTGAAAACAACCTTGCCGTGGTTCTGTGAGGGCGACCAGGCGAAGCCGAGGCGGGGAGAGAGGCCCCATTGCCGACCTGTGAGGGTTGAGTCGCTGACGCCGGAGGTGGGGTAGTACTTGTTGTTTCCGGCGACGATGAAACCGGAGTTATTGACGGTGAATCCGGTCGTCGATGTTCCGGTGACGTTGTAGAGGCTGCCGTCAAAGTTGAACATGTTACCGTACTTTTCCGTCAGACCGCCGTGGTAGTCGTAGCGTCCTCCCAGGGTGAGGCTCAGGCTCGGCTCAATCTGCCACTTGTCCTGTACATACCCGGAGACTTCATTGTTGCGGTAGTAGCGATCCGCGTTGTTGTGACCATTGGAGATGCTCTCAATCACGTCGGAGGACTTGACCTTGCCCTTGAGCAGGTTGCTGAAGCTACTAACGGTCACCTCGCCAATGCCGTCGCGGTTGTTGGTGATATTCAACTGCGTGTAGCTGTATCCGCCGCCGGCCACGATGGTGTGCTTTCCAGCGGTGAAGATGATGTTGGTGGAGGGGTTGAGACGGTTCTGGTAGTAACCCATATCAACGAAGGAGTTGAAGGGACCAACGTCGAGCCCTGGTGAATACTGGTCATTATCGGCGAATTCCTTAAGGTAGAGACCGGGGAGCCCTGCCTGAAAGTCACCGGAAGGTGCTGTGGGCGCGCCGTTCACGCCGAGGTTGCCGCCGCCCAGCGTCTGAGTGAAGAAAGTGTAGGAGCCCATGCGGACAAAGCCGAGGCGTTGCTCCCAGTTGAGGCGTGATCCGATGGACTTGGTGTTGTCAATAGCCGCGACCTGAGAACCATTGTTCTGCGTCATCGGAAAACCGCCGGTCTGGGAGAAGCCGTAGGGCTTGGTGACAGGCGCATTCTGATAGAAGTACTTCGTGGAGAGGCGGTCTGTGCGGCTGACATCGTAGTCGAGGGCGATGGTTCCCTGATCGGCCTTGAGCGCGGCGGTGCCGATAAGGTTCACGTTGGGCACGCCATACTGGTAAGCGGCTGAGCTCTGTGCGGACGGGATAAGGAAACTTCCGTCTGGGAGCTTGGCATTGAACAAAGCGGACGCAACGGGGTCGATTGCGGAAGGGGAGACAGTAGCGCCCCAGACTGCCGCGGCATTGGAGAGGCCGGTGGTGGAGCGATCGCTGGTGAGGGCGCTGGGCACTGTGAACTGGGACAGGCCAGTTGCCTGATCCTCGTTGGAGCGACGCTGATAGGCGACGAACAGGAAGAGCTTATCCTTCTTGATGGGCCCGCCCGCGGTGACGCCGGCAGTCCAGCGACGGAGGAAGGGGTTGGCCATCGATTCAGGGAAGGTACCTATGCCTTCGGTGGCGAGTTGGTATTGCTGGTTGAAGAAGAACGGCGAAGCGTTGATGAGGTTGTTGGCATAAGTGCCGTAGAGTTGGCCGTGCCAGGTGTTGGTGCCGGTAGAGGTGTTCACGTCTATCTGGGCGCCGCTGGTGGCACCCTGCTGGGCATCGTACATGGAAGCATTGACCCGGATCTCCTGGGTGAACTCAGGCGGGGGTGAAGGGAGGCTGTTTCCGTTGGAACCGTACACCGAGGTGCCCACGGAGTGCTCGCCGCCGGCGGACTGGTCAGTGCCAATGTTGAAGTTGATGCGCTGCGACGCCGCACCGCTGGAGCTCTTGCCGTTGAAGAGGTTGGTGGAGTCGACGCCATCGACCTGGAACGTGTTGTCGGTGTCGCGCTGGCCGTTGGCCCAGATGGGCTGGTTGCCGAGGCCGGAGTTGGTGTCGAGGTTGGCCAGAAGCTCCGCGTTCACGCCCGGCGAAAGCACTGCCAGCTGTGTAAAGCTGCCGGTAGCCAGCGGCGCCAGCTCAATCTGTGACGAGTCCAGTGTGTAGCCGTTGGTGGCGTCGGTCGCGTTCAGCAGAGGCGTGGCGCTTACCTCTACCGATTCCGTGGCTGCACCTACCTTGAGCGAGGCGGTGACGGTCGTGGCGCGCGCCTCCTGTACCGGGATCTTTTCCAGCTTGGTGACCTCAAACCCACCCTTTTCCACGGTCACCAAGTAGGTCCCGATCGGCAGGTTGAAGATCTGAAAATATCCGGTCGCCGATGTCGTCGCGGTCGAGGTCACATTGATTGCGGCATTGGTCGCCGTAACCTTGGCGCCTCCCACAGCAGCTCCTGACGGGTCGAGCACTGTCCCATTCAGTGAGCCCAGCGTCCCTTGCGCTACGATCGGCAGACAACAGGTGAGCACAGCCAAAAACAACAGGCCGCGCACTGCGACACTCCTCCAAAATGATTGCTTCATGTCTCTCCTCACAGCGAGCTTGGTTTATCTTTTTTTTGTGAAATCCAAAGCGGATAGATTCTCGTGCACCACTGGTTGTAGTACCAGATTGACGGGTCGAGCTGAAAAGACTGTTAAAGAGGGAAAATGCGTGTGTAAATATTGTGTGACAAATTAATTGAAATTCCAAGGGAAATCTTTACGGATCATCAGCTTCCGTCCAGTGTCTGTGGAAAATCGATGCGCAGGACCACCCAGTGGGACTTATATTCCAGATCGCGAACCTTGGGCGCACACCGACGTATCAGCGGCGCCAAGGGCCTTAAACTCGCACCCCTCCGCAAATTTCCAGGATCGCCGCACCGTGCTTTTCCACCTTCGCCGGCCCAATTCCATCAATCGCCAGCATCGCTTTCAAACTCCCCGGACGCACCTCGGCAAGCGCCGTCAGCGTCCGGTCATGCAGCACTACGTACGCCGGAACCCCAAGGCGTTTCGCCTCCGCAGACCGCCATTCCTTTAACCGCGCAACGACTGCCTCGCCCTCGGCCGTCAGCCGCACCGGCACCATCGTCTCGCCGGCCTGCGTCCCTTTCAGAACACTTGCTCCGCTTTTTTGAGATCCACTCTTCGCCGCCGCCTTGCGCGTTTTCGTCTTACCCGCATCCCGCACGCCAAACTCATCCACCACCCCGTCGCTCAACAAAAGCTCCAGTGTCGCCGCGGGCCGCCAGCTCTCGCCCGCCTCCGTAAGCTTTACCTTCCGAAACCGCACCACCTCGCCATTCTTCTCAAACTCCGCATCTTCCATCTCTACCAGTCCGGCCCGCGCCAGCGCTCCCAGCAGCCCGTCCCACTCACCCCGGCTCATCCGACCCACCAGTTCAAGATTCCGTTGCAGTGTTCCCGTCGCCTTGTACTCAACCCCGCGCAGTTCCGCCATCACCTGCTCTGCCACGGCTCTTTCTTGCGGCGTCGCATGTCGGAATTGCCGCAGCACCGCACCTGCCGGATCGCACACATCGCAGGCCCGGCACACATGGCTTGCATCCTCCACATCCCCGAAATGCCTCACCAGCGCCGCCATCCTGCACTCATGCTGCGTGGTGAATTTCAGCACCTTCTCAAATTGTTCCGCCCGGTACTGCGCCTGCACCGTATAAGTTTTCTTCCACCCCGTCCCGCCGGCAGTCACATTCCCGCCAAAGTCCGTCCGCGCCCCGCCATGGATCGCCAGCTTCTCCAGCGCCTTGTCGAACTCCTCTTCCCCGATACCCGCGGATTGAACCGCCCTTGCCCGCACTTCTTCCACCGGCTGCGGCTCTTCCGTCAGCAATCGGAAGACTCGCTCCAGTTGACCCACCGGAGGATAGTCCCGGTTCAAAAAGAAATCGTGCGTCCGCTGGTCCGCATAGCTATGCATCAGGTAAGTTCGGCTCGGCGCACCGTCCCGCCCCGCGCGCCCAATCTCCTGGTAAAAGCCTTCCAGCGTCGCCGGCAGCCCCGCGTGAATCACCGTCCGGATATCCGCCTTGTCGATTCCCATCCCGAACGCGATGGTCGCCACCACAACCTCCAACTCCCCCGCCTGGAACGCTGTCTGCACACGCTCCCGCGTCTCCGCTTCCAGACCCGCGTGATAGGCCGCGGCACGGATCCGCCCGCCCATCCTCGCGTGCGAAAGCTCCGCAGCCAGCGCCTCCGCCTGCTTCCGCGACGTCGCATACACAATCGCCGGTCGCCGCGCGGCATCTGCCAGCAGCCCGCCAATCGCGTCCGCGCGATCCGGCACCGGCAGTTCCACCACCTCAATCGCCAGGTTCTCCCGCCGGAACCCATGAATGAACTTCGCCGGCCTCACCATTCCCAACTGCGCCACAATATCCGCCTGCACCGCCGGCGTAGCCGTAGCCGTAAGCGCCAGCACCGGTACACGGTCCACTGGCTTCTGTTCACTGTCCACTGTGCACTGTGCACTGCTCCCCGCGCGCAGCGCCGGCAGCCACTCCCCAAGCATTCGATAATCCGGCCTGAAGTCATGCCCCCATTGCGAAATGCAATGCGCCTCGTCAATCGCAATCAGCGCCAGCCTTTTCTTCGCCAGCATCTCCGCGAACCCCGGTACCCTTAGCCGCTCCGGCGCAATAAAGAGGAACTGCAGGCTTCCATTCAGGTAATCCACGCAGGCCTGTCGCGCCACGCTGCGCTCCAGTCCGGAGTGAATCCGCGCCACCCGCAATCCCAGCGCAGCCAGCTTCGCCGCCTGGTCATCCATCAGCGCAATCAGCGGAGAAATCACCAGCGCCGTCCCGCCCCGCGCAATCGCCGGCAACTGGTAGCACAGGCTCTTCCCCGCTCCCGTCGGCATCACCAGCAGCAGGTCCCGCCCTACAAGCGCAGCCTCGCATACCGCCAGCTGATTCGCCCTGAAACCTGAAAACCCAAAAACTGAGCGCAGCAATCCAGTCAGCAACTCCCGGTTGCTTGTCGCATTCGATTTGTCAGGAGTAGTCAAAAGAGAGTCGCCCAAAGCGCACAAGGCAAGGACAGAATCCGCGCGTCGCCACTACTAACTCTACAGCGATCGAAGTGGTTAACCACGTAACCAACCGGGTGCCCCATCCTTGCCCGCGGCCTTGTCGCGGCAAAGGAGGGCAGCGTGCAACCGGGTGCCCCAGGTCCTGATTTTCGGACCTGAGATATTTCTATCTGAGGTTCCTTAAAGTTTTTCGGCCCAGCTCCGATACTCAAGCCCCCGTAACAGCTTCTCCAACCGTCTCAACGGCCCGCACCTTAACCCGCACATCCACCCTTGAACCCAGCCGGTTAATGATTAAGACCAACCGGTCCAGCGTGAACCTACCTAGATCGGCATTGCGAATCCTCGAAAAATCCGCCGCCGCCACCCCCGTCCGCGCGTGCGCGCTGCGCACTGTCAGTCTTTCCCGATCCAGCACTTTCAGAATCTCCGATGCCAGCAGAGCCTTGAATTGCGCAACATCCGGACTCACATGCCCCAGATCACGGAAGACATTCCCGCTTCCATGCACAACCTCAATTCCTTCGCTCTTCATCCCAGCACCTCCTTCAGTCTCTTCAACCGTCCCTCAATCAATTCGATCTCGTTCTGTGGGGTCTTGATTCCTTGCTTCGCCTTCTTCTGAAATGCATGAAGAACCCAAATCTCAATTCCAAGTTGCACCGCATAGACGACTCGAAATGCATCCCCGCGCCACGGGAGCGCAATCTCGAGTACCCCCGAGCCAAGCCTCTTCATCGGTTTCACAATATCTGCCTTGCCTCCATCGGCAGCAATCGTCAAAGCTGTTAGACAGACCGACTGCGCTTCCAATGGAAACTTCTCGAAGTCCTTGCGTGCGGCTCTAATCCACGAGATCGGCCGCGTCTGTCTGACCATCAACTCACCACGTACATGACAACGAAGTGTAGTCAAATCTGACTACATCTGTCAAATATTTCTGCGTTTGGATATTCCGTCGCACTTATTCTCTGTCGGGCCCCAACGGCAGGTACTCGTCGTTGGAGCGGTTATTCGCTGCCTCTCAATGCGGCTTTCCCGGCAACACAAAATGCTCCGAGCACCGCGGCTCGTACGAGTCCCCCGGCATCTTGATCGGGCTGTCATATGGCGCGGGTTGCCCCTCAATCAGCCGCTGCGAATAGAAAGCCCGGTTCCCGCAGGCACAGTAAGCAATGCACTCGGTAATGCTTCCACCATAAGCAGTTACAAACCAGGACAGGTTCAGCGTCTCTCCGAACGGAATTGCCCTGAAGTCCAAGTCCAGTCCCGCCACCAGCACGTCGTGGTTGGCATCCAGCAGCCGGTGCGTAAAAGCAAACAGCCCATCGACAAATTGCCCTTCGTCGATCGCAATGCATTCCACACGCTTCCCGATTTCTTTTTCCCTGGCCTTGATCGCCGGAAGAACCTCCCACGGGTCGTTCGACTTGAACTCCAACGCATTCATCTTCAAGTGCCCCCGCGGATTCCGGCTCTCCACCACCCCTGGGCCGCCCTTCGTATCGTCGCTCGGCTTAAGCACCATCACGTATTGGCCGGCATACTGTCGCCGCATATCCGCACGGCGAAGCAACTCCGCCGTCTTGTTGCTCCTCATCGGCCCCAACATCAATTCGAGCTTTCCTGCCATCGCATCTTTCTCCAAAACATCAGTCTACTGCCCCAGGCGAATGCCTGGTGCAGGCTGCAAGCCGTCTCCCACTGCGACGCAATCTTCCGATCTGGCACTCAAGGTTTTCTTCCTGTGAAAAAGATTGAATACGGCTTTCCCGCAAACACCAGATTTTCACCCACCACAACACAAATTCGATTACGATGGTCCAAACGGAGAGCCATCATGCCACAGGCAGCGCGCGAATTGGGTCGGCTTTGGTTTGAAGTGGTCTGGAATCGGGGACGCCGCGGCGCAATTGCCGAACTGCTCTCGCCCAAAGTCGTGCTGCACGATGCCGGCGAAGACTCAGTCGGTATTGACCCTTTTCTCCTCTTCTTCGACCGCATGCAGGACACGTTCTCCGATATTCATGTCGATGTCGAAGAGATTGTCGCCGAGTACGACAAGGCCTGTATTCGCTGGACGTTCAGAGCCAAACATACCGGCTTCGGCTTCAGCATCTCCCCAACTGGCGTGGAAGTTCGAGTTACCGGCATCACTATCATTCATGTCGAAAATGGTAAGGTGGTCGAGGCTTGGCAAAACTGGGACATGCTTGGCATGATGGAGCAGATCAAGAGCCACACTGCTCCGCCCACATACGTTACGGCTTGATCACTCCCGCCAGCAGCACCGCCAGCCCATTCCACGCAATCTGTACCCCGATGCACAGAAGAATGAACGCCACCACGCGCAGAATCCCATGCGCAGTCGAGGGCGGAATCACCTTGGAAATCTTCGGCGCATACGCATAGCAGAAGTACACCAGCACGCTCAATGCCACCACCGCCAGAAACACACCAAGATGCGCCAATACATCCTTCGATACGCTTCGGCTCGACATCCGGGCCGTCAGCGTGAGCAGCGCCACCAGCGTTCCAGGCCCCGATGTAATCGGAAACGTGAACGGGTAAAACGTCTGCTGCTGCAGGTAGACTTCCCGCGTATCAGCCCGTGCTTCACTCTCTTCCTGTTTGTTCTTGGCGTTGGCGCCCGCGTCCCGTTCATTCAGCACCGACCACCCCATCGCTGCAATCACAATGCCCCCCGAAAGCTGCACAATCGGCAAAGAAATGCCAAAGAAGTTCAGAATCGCGGCGCCCAGCAGTTCGATCACCGCAAGAAAAATGATGTTGTTGACCGCAATCCGGCGCGCCAGCCGTCGATACACTTGCGGTGGCGCCTCGCCGGCAAGCCCCAGGAACACCAGTGCCGAACCCAGGGGATTGATCAGCGGAAGCAGCACGCTAAATGCGACCAGAAAAGCATTCCAGAGCGACAAAACTTTTCTCCTTGGTAAATCTTGACTTAGGAACACTGTTGCAGAATTGCTTGGAAACCCATCACTGTACGCGAAGAACGCACGCACGCCAACCACCCCACGCCTTAATCTCCGTATGTCTTCCCCGCTCGATTCGGCTTCGTCCTCTTTCTCTCGGTCGAGGCCCGAATCACCAGCCGAGGCTGCAATATATAGGTCCTGTTGCGCGGGCGGGCCTTCGACTCAAGCAGCGCCAGGGTCAACCTCCCCGCACGCTCTCCAATCTGTTCGGTCTGCTGATCGATGCTCGACAAGGGCACGCGAAGCTCTGAATCATAATGAAGATTTCCGGAACCAATCACCGCAATGTCCTCTGGAACCCGCAACCCGGCATCGAGTATGCTGTGGATTGCCCCGATCGCCATCGGATCGTTGTAGCAGAAGACACCATCCGGACGCGGCCGTAGCGCAAGCATCTGCCGCATCAGCTCTGCCCCGCTCTCCCTGCTCTGCACATCCACCATGCGCTGTGCGGATATATACCCCGGACGGCATTCGAGTTCGTGCTTCGCCAAAGCATTTTGGAACCCCTTGAGACGACCCATTCCGGGGCTGTTGTCCGGTCCGCGCAAATGCGCAATCCTCCTGCACCCAATGTCGATCAGGTGTTCGGTGGCCAGCATGCCCACAGCTTCGTCATCGATACCCACGTAATTCGATTCCAGTTCGCGGAACCTGCGGTCAATCAGAATCAGCGGTGGACCCAGCTCCTGAATCCGCTTGAAGATCACTGGCGATGAACATGAAGAAGCAACGACAAGCGCATCCAATCGTCTGGCCAGAAGCCGTTCTATCTCCTGCTGCTCCAGTTTCGGATCCTCTTCCGAAGTGGAAATTGTAAGGCAATAGCCCTTCTTCAACAGCACTGCCGAAAGCGATTTCGCAATCTGCGCAAAGAACGGGTGCAGTAGATCAGGCACCACCAGGCCCACAAGATACGTCCGTCCCGTCACCAGCCCGCGCGCCGCAAGATTCGGAGTGTAATTCAGCGCCTTGACGCGCTCCAGAACCCGCTTCCTCGTCTCGTTTCCAATGTCCTCGTGGTTTCGCAGTACCTTCGAAACCGTGACGACGGAAACTCCAAGATCACGAGCTATATCCTTCATCGTCGTGGGCATAGCGCCAATATACAACGCTCACGCGAAACTAAATGTCCTAATGCCCGCTTTGCACAGCGCTGAACGCACGCACAATCTCCACGTACTTCCTCGCATTATGCGTAATGATCTCTGGTGTGCCCGCAGCGATCGCCTTCGCGTCCACCAGGTCCGCACCCACCCCCAGTGCAAATGCGCCCGCCGCCAGAAACTCCGCCGCGGTCGATAGCGAAACGCCGCCGGTCGGAATCAATTCGATCTGCGGGAACGGCGCCTTCAGAGCCTTTAGATATTTAGCGCCCCCCATGGCGCTGCACGGAAACACCTTCACAACATCCGCGCCCGCCTCCCACGCGGTTACAACCTCGGTCGGTGTCAATGCGCCGGGAATAATCGCCACACTGTATCGATGGCAAATCTCAATCGTTTTCAGATTCAGCGACGGGCTCACGATGAACTCCGCCCCCGCCAGCATGCAGGCCCGCGCTGTCTCAGGATCAAGCACCGTTCCCGCCCCAATCAGAATGCGGTCGCCGGCTTCGCGGACAAGTATCTCGATCACTTGAATCGCTCCGGGTACGGTCATCGTCACTTCAATCGCCGAAATGCCCCCTGCTTCAATCGCCCATGCCAGCGCCAGGGCCTCGTCGGCCGACGCCGCACGCAGCACCGGCAGCAGTCCCACATCCTTGATGCGCCGCAATACATCTGTCTTTTTCATTCCATCGCTCCCGTTCTCCACCGCGCATCAGCGGCTCAACCATCCACCATCGACCACCATGATGTGGCCATGCACATAATCGCTGGCGCTCGATGCCAGATACACCGCCGCGCCTGCCAAGTCCTCGGGGCAGCCCCATCGTCCCGCGGGAATCCGTTCCATGATCTGCCTCGATCGCTCCGGATTCTTGCGCAATGCTTCGGTATTATCCGTCGCCATATACCCAGGCGCAATCGCATTCACGTTCACGCCCTGGGCCGCCCATTCATTGGCAAACGCCTTGGTCAGTTGTCCCACGCCGCCCTTGGCCGCTGCGTACGATGGAACAAACACCCCGCCCTGAAAAGTCAGCATCGAAGCGATATTGATAATCTTGCCGTACCCCTGCGCCAGCATGTGTTTTCCCGCATGTTTCATCAGCCGAAACACGCTCGACAGATTCGTATCGATCACTGTTTGCCAGTACTCATCAGAGTGCTCAATGGCCGCCGCGCGGCGAATCGTTCCTGCGTTGTTCACAAGAATGTCGATCGCCCCGAAATGCTGGTAAACCTCGTCCACAATCCGCTCGCACGCCGCGGCATCGCTCACATCGCCGACCACCGCAAACGTCTTCGCTCCCACGCTCTCAATCATCGCCCGCGTCGATTCAGGGACAGCAGTCGATCCGTGAATCGCCACATCCGCGCCTGCTTCCGCAAGTGCCAACGCAATTCCCGCGCCCAGTCCGCGCGACGATCCCGTTACCAGCGCCGTCTTGCCCTTCAAGCTGAATTGATCCAGTATCAAACGGAGTTCCTTTCCTGGTTACAACTAAATCCGTTACAGCAACGCCATTACAACAACTCCGGAATCGCCAGCGCGTCCATATCGCTATAAACCTGGTTCTCGCCGCCCATTCCCCAGCAGAAGGTATAGTTCTTCGTGCCCACCCCCGCATGAATCGACCAGCCCGGTGAAACCACCACCTGCTTGTTGGCCACCACGATGCTCCGCGTCTCGTGCCCCGGGCCCATCAAGTGAATCACCCGCTGGTCGGCCGCAACATCGAAGTAGAAATACACCTCCGAACGCCTCATGTGCGTATGCGGCGGCATCGTGTTCCACACGCTCCCTTGAGCAAGCTGCGTGAATCCCATCACCAGTTGGCAACTGCGCGTGCCCTCCAGGTGAATCAGCTTGGTAATCTCGCGCAGGTTCGCAGTCTCCGCCGCTCCAAGCGTCACCTTCGCCTGCTCGCCAGAACGAATAAGCTGCGTCGGATACACCGCGTGAGCCGAATAACTCAGCAGGTAGAACTCCGCGGGCTGCGCGGCATCCGCGCTTTCAAACACAACCTCTTCGTTGCCACGCCCAACATACAACGCGTCAAGCTTTTGCAGTTCGAATCTCGTTCCATTCACTGAGACGCTGCCTGCGCTGCCCACATTCAGAACGCCCAGCTCTCGCCTTTCCAAGAAATACGAAGCCTTCAGCGCGTCGTCGGTCGGTAGGGGTAGCGCCTCGCCAGTCGGCACCGCCGATCCAATCACCGTCCGGTCGAGATCGACATAGACAAGTCCGATCTGCCCCGGCTGAAATAGATTGTCGATCAGGAATGTCTCGCGCAATTCCTCTGTCGTCATCGTGCGATAGCGTACCGCATCCGCCAACTGCAGAATCTTCATCGGGTCACTCTCTCTTAAACTCGTAAATCAAAACAAATATTGAACAAGTCAGCGTGAAATGCGCGCCGCTCCGCCGCCCATCACGCGCAGCACTTCACCAAGGCTCGCCGCGCTCGTATCCCCCGGCGTCGTCATAGCCAGTGCACCGTGCGCCACTCCGCACCGCACCGCCCATTCCACTCCCTTGTCCGCCAGAATTCCGTACACCAGTCCAGATGCGAAGGAGTCGCCCCCGCCGACGCGATCCAGAATGTCCACGTCGCGTTGCGCTACATGGGCAATGCCGCCGCTATGAAGCGCAATCGCACCCCACGCATTTTCTGAAGCCGTATGCGCCGTCCGCAGCGTCGACGCAATCACCTTCAGATTCGGATACGCCGCCGACAATTCGCGAAGCATCTTGGCATAACTCTCCACCGGCAGCTCATCGAAGTCGTTGCCCACCCCTTCAATCTCCATGCCCAGCATCGCCGAAAAGTCCTCTTCGTTGCCGAAGAGAACATCCACCTTCTTCACCAGCGCGCGGTTCACTTCCTGCGCCCGTGTCTTCCCG
>Ga0302140_10007835_pt1 | contig 13327 bp, 9 predicted proteins | sample I_Bog_E1_1_FD_202095 | JGI IMG/M metagenome (GOLD analysis project Ga0302140, IMG submission 202095) | Peat permafrost microbial communities from Stordalen Mire near Abisko, Sweden - I_Bog_E1_1 | ecosystem: Environmental > Terrestrial > Soil > Wetlands > Peat | place: Sweden: Abisko, Stordalen...
CCTCGAGAATTTCGCAGGGAGAAAGAGTGGGACGATCAGTTTTCTGCTCGATCTGAATAGAAAGCTGCGCGATGACATCAACTACGTGACAAGGTTCGAGCCCGGCGTGCAGTCTTGCGAGGAGACATTGGGAAAGCGTTCGGGATCTTGCCGGGATTCCGCCTGGCTGCTGGTGCAGAGTCTTCGCAGTTTAGGAGTTGCGGCGCGATTTGTTTCCGGGTATCTGATCCAGTTGGGTGGGGACCGAGGCACAGCGGACAACGCCGGGGATAGTTTGTGCACAGACTCGGTAGACCTCCACGCCTGGGCAGAAGCCTTCTTGCCTGGAGCTGGATGGATTGGATTGGATCCAACCTCGGGTTTGCTCGCCGGTGAAGGACACATCCCGCTGGTCTGCACTCCAACTGCTTCACAGGCCGCACCCATCGCAGGCACCGCGGAGCCTGCCAGAGTCGAGCTCGTATACTCGATGTCCATTGGCCGCTTGAACGATTCACGGCGTTCCCTCAAGCCGTTCAATGAGGGCACGTGGCTGAGATTAAGGCAGGTTGCGCATTGCGTGGACGAGGACCTGAAGGCGCGCGACGTTCGGCTCACGATGGGAGGCGAACCCACATATGTGAGCGTTGACGAGCCTGAGAGTCCTGAGTGGAATATTGATGCCATGGGACCCACAAAGCGCGGCGTCGGCCTGAGTCTAATTCAAGACTTACGTTCCAGAATGGCGCCCGGCGCTCTCCTTCACTACGGGCAAGGTAAGTGGTATCCAGGGGAGCCCCTTCCACGGTGGGCGATGAGCTGTTATTGGCGTGCGGACGGCATTCCCGTGTGGGAAGATGTGAACCTCATTGCACGTGAAAATCAGGAATACCGTTTCGGAGCGGCAGACGCCTTGAAGTTTGCTCAAGCCCTTTCCCGCCGACTTCAGGTGAGTTCTGAAAACCTGCTGCCGGCTTACAATCCTGACTCCGATCTGATTGAACCCGCCGGATACGTATTGCCCCTGCGTCGTCGTCAGTTTTCGGGAAAGTTACTTTGGTCGAGTCAGTTATGGTTTGATCGTCCGCAGCGTCTGGTTCTATCTCCCGGCGATTCGCCCATTGGCTATCGTATTCCTACTGACGCAATGCCCTGGGTGGCGCCAGACGAGATTGAGTATGAGCTCGATGTTTCGCCTTTCGAACAATTTGTAAAGCTGCCCGCACACCCAGCGCGACGCATTGAGTTATTCAAGAAAGATCCCGAGCCTGATCGCCTGCCTGCCGTTTCGCGAGCACCTGAAACGGCTTCCGAACTGATTCGACCATCTTTGTGCGTGCAGGTTCGGGAAGGTCGCATGCATGTGTTTTTGCCGTATGCGCCTAAATTGGCAGACTATCTCGACCTGGTTAACGCTGTTGAAGATACATGTAGATATTTGCAGACTCCGGTATGGGTTGAGGGATACGCGCCGGCGGCCGACCCGCGTTTGCGATCCTTCAGTGTTACCCCGGACCCGGGTGTTCTGGAGATAAACCTGCCGCCCGCGAGCGATTGGGACGAGCTGGAGTGGATCAATACATTACTCGACGAAGAAGCCCGTCGCAACCGATTGACCTCTGAGAAATTCTCCTATGATGGCAGCCAGATCGCTACCGGCGGTGGCAGCCACATCGTTATTGGTGGAGCAACTCTAGAGGACAGCCCTTTTCTGCGTAGGCCAGACTTGTTGCGGAGCATGGTCACTTTCTGGCAGAACCATCCGTCGCTCTCATATCTGTTCTCTGGCATGTATGTCGGTCCCACCAGTCAGTATCCACGGCTGGACGAAGCCAGAATGGACGCATTGTATGAACTGGAAGTGGCGTTCGCGCATCTTCCCGCGAGTGACTGTCCCGCTTGGGTCTTAGACGGATTGTTTCGCAACATCCTGGTTGATGTTACGGGGAATTCGCATCGCGCAGAGTTCTGTATCGACAAGCTTCATCCGCCTGAAGGCCAGGGCCTGCGGCTTGGATTGCTTGAACTGAGAGCATTCGAAATGCCGCCGCATGTGAGGATGAACCTGCTGCAGATGTTGCTTGTCAGAGCCTTGGTTAGCGTGTTCTGGAAAACCCCATATGAGGCTGACTTGATACGCTGGGGCACTGCGCTGCATGATCGTTTCATGCTGCCGATTTTCATTGAGCGCGACCTGTCCGCGGTGCTCGCACATCTGCGACAGGCTGGATACGACTTTGAAGAGCAGTGGTTTGGTGAGCATTTTAATTTTCGCTTTCCAAAGATCGGCGTCGTCGCTGTAGAGGGAATGGAACTGGAACTGCGTCATGCTCTCGAACCTTGGAACGTTCTGGCCGAGGAAACCACTTCAGGAAGAACGGGACGCAGCGTCGATTCGTCCCTGCAACGGATGCAAGTGAAGTTATCCGGGGCTCCGGTCGAGTCTCAATACATTGTGACTTGCAATGGTCGTCGCGTGCCACTCCAACTCACAGGAGAGCCGGGAGTCGCGGTAGGCGCCGTACGCTATCGTGCCCGCCGGCTATCGGATTCCCTGCATCCGACCGTGCCCGTGCATGCCCCCCTGTTTCTCAATCTAATCGACCGATTCACAGACCGATCCGTTGCTCAATGTACGTATCACGTTGTTCCTCCCAATGATCTTCGATATGCGGATCGTCCGGTTAACATCGCAGAGGCAGAGGAACGGCGATCGCAGCGCTTTGAAGTCTCCTTCTCGTCGGCTGGGAAACCAGTGACGATAGCTGAGGAAGAATGTAATCCATTCTTTCCTATGACGCTGGATCTTAGAATGCCCCTGCGCGATCGGGCTAAGAAAGACGAGACTCCGGGACTCGTTCAATGAACGTAGATCTCTATCAAATTCCGCTTCGTTATGGGGCTGCATACGACGAATCGTCAGCAGATGGAGTGAAGCCGCGGCCTCATTGGGCTCGCTTGATGGAATCATTTCGAGCCATCGGGCCGGAAGAGTTGGGCCGGCGCTGGGAAGGGGCTGAGCGGCGCATCCGCGAGAACGGCATCACCTACAACATCTACAACGATCCGCTCGGGGCGAATCGGCCATGGAAGCTTGATATTGTTCCCTTCTTAATTCCGGCAGACGAATGGCACTTCATTGAAGCCGGGATCATTCAGCGCGCGCAGTTGCTTAGCCGCGTGCTGGAAGATCTTTATGGTCCGCAAGAGCTTGTCGCGCACGGCCACTTCCCGGCTGCGCTCCTGTATGCGAATCCCGCCTTCTTAAGGCCGCTGGTGGGTGTGAATGTGCCCAGGCACAGCTATCTTCATATGCTGGCCGTCGACCTTGCGCGTTCGCCAGACGGACAGTGGTGGGTGCTCTCCGATCGAACGCAGGCTCCGTCTGGAAGTGGCTACGCGCTGGAGAACCGCACGATTGTTTCAGATGTGCTGCCGTCGATTTTCCGTAGTTCAAACGTTCTGCGCCTCGCGCCATTTTTCCGCGCGCAGCGTGACGCACTTACAACGCTGGCACGTTGCAGTGATCCCCGAATCGTTCTTCTCACACCCGGCCCCCACAACGAAACTTATTTTGAACACTCATACATCGCTCGCTACCTCGGATTCACCCTCGTATCAGGAGCAGATCTTACTGTTCGGGATAGGCATGTTTACCTGAAGACCGTGGAGGGCTTAGAGCAAGTTGATGTTATCTTGCGGCGTGTGGACGATAGCTTCTGCGATCCACTCGAGCTACGAAGCGACTCGCTTCTTGGAGTGCCGGGGTTGGTGGATGCAATTGTCGCCGGGAATGTTCAAGTCGCAAATGCACTGGGGAGTGGAGTGATTGAAACGGCGGCAATCATGCCTTTCCTGCCCGGGCTTTCGCAGCACCTGTTTGGCGAAAAGCTGAAGCTTCCTTCGGTGGCAACGTGGTGGTGCGGGCAGGACTACGCGCGCGATTGGGTGCTCGATCACTTGGACGCGGTGGTGGTGAAACCTGCATTTCCGTCTCGCGCCATGGAGCCTGTCTTCGGAGCCGAACTCGATCAGACAAAAAAGAATGAGCTTGCCGCACAATTGCAAGCTCATCCCCACGAATACGTGGCTCAAGAGCGAATCGCGCTTTCAAACGCGCCTGTTTGGGATAACGGGCATCTTCTTTCGCGAGGGGTTGTGCTTCGTGCTTTCGTTTTGAACACCGGTGACGGATGGACCGCGATGCCGGGAGGATTGGTCCGAGTCGCGGACACAGAAGGATCGGTCGTGTCCATGCAGCGCGGCGGGCATAGCAAAGACGCTTGGGTGCTTGGGGAGAGCCCCGTTGATACGTTCAGTCTGCTGCACCCGCGCAATGAGCCTGTAGAGTTGCGGCGGGAGTTGCCAGGTGTCCCCAGCAGCGTCGCCGACAATGTGTTCTGGCTCGGACGTTATATTGAGCGGGCAGAAAATACCGCAAGGATCACTCGATCATTAATCACTCGCGTGCGCTGCGCCAATGGTTCGGAACTGGGGTATCTGGTTCGGCTCCATAGTTGCCTGGAGTCGCGTCAGAGCAAATTGCCAAAAGGCAGGAAGAAGCGGCCGAGCTTGCGAGAATTTGAGCGCGAGTTGATTTCAATAACCAGCAGTGTAGAACGCAATGACAGTTTGGCTTCGACGTTGTTAGAAGTCTACCGAGTTGGCAACAGCGTTCGAGAGCGGCTATCGGCGGATATGACGTTCCTCATTGGACGTCTGCGAGACTGCGTTGAGGTAGAGAAGGATACTGCTTTTCTTGAATACTCCGAGATGTTGACCGTTTGTCTGGAATTGCTCTCGGCTTTTTCCGGCATGGAGCGGGAGAACATAAATCGAGGGTTGGGATGGCTTTTTATGAGTATCGGAAGACGTCTTGAGCGCGCGATCTATTTAACCAGGCAACTGCGCGAGATTACCACCCCGCTTGCCGAGGAAGATTGGCCGCTGTTGGAATGCCTGCTTGAAGTGGCCGATAGCTCGATGACTTACAGATCACGGTACTACACCACGTTGCAACCGCTGGCAGTAATGGACGTGTTGATGGCAGACGGAAGCAATCCGCGCTCTTTGGAGTTTCAACTTGCCCACCTCGCGGACTTGTATCAAAAGCTACCTAGACATCGGCAGGATGACTTGCAGGCGATGCATGACGCACTTGCCGCACTGCGTAGCTTCGATCTTCAAAAACTGACTTATCCGCTGCCTGGCGCGGCAATCGTCGCAAATGGGAAAGGCGGTCTTTACCGGCTTGAGCGCTCTCTCAAAGGTTTAGAGAGGCTGCTTCCTTCATGGTCAAATAACTTGTGCAGCACTTACTTTAGCCATGCTCGAACGCTGCCGGTCAGTATAGGCCTATGACTTACAGGATTGTTCATCGAACCACTTACAGGTATAAGTATCCAGTTTCACTGGGGAACCATGTTGCCTGCCTCAAGCCGCGCACGCTTGCGCGTCATCGATTGACTACTACTGAATTGATCATTCAGCCGGTTCCAGCAACGATCACACAAAGGGTGGATTATTTCGGAAATACCTTATCCTTTTTTACAATTCAGGAACCCCACAAGGAACTGGTTGTTGAGGCGCGTAGCGAAGTCGTCATGGACGATAACGACGCCCAGTTACCGCAAGAGCTTATTGCCTGGGAAGACGCGGTCGAAACACTGACGAAGGACCAAAGTCCCGAAACAGTTGAAGCCAGCCAATTTCGATTCGAGTCGCCCCGCATCAGGCTTCGGCCGCAATTCGCCGCATACGCGCTACAATCGTTCACTCCGCGGAGGTCGTTGGTCGAAGGCCTTCTTGATCTGACAACGCGCATTTATAAAGATTTTCAATTCGACTCGAGAGTCACCAATGTCCGGACAACGCCGGAAGAGGTTTTCAAGAAACGCCGTGGAGTGTGCCAGGATTTTGCTCATCTACAGATAGCCTGTCTTCGTTCTCTGAATTTGTCGGCGCGCTACGTCAGTGGATATTTGCGAACCTATCCACCGCCGGGACAGCCGAGGCTCGTTGGAGCGGATGCATCTCACGCATGGGTCTCTGCCTATTGTCCGAAGGTCGGTTGGATCGATTTGGATCCGACTAACAACCTTGTTCCGTCGAAAGGCCATGTGACCCTGGCCTGGGGCCGGGACTACGGAGACGTAAGCCCATTGCGCGGATTGATCCTCGGCGGCGGCGCCCATGCGCTTACTGTCGGGGTTGACATGGAGGCGTTCGAACCTTAGTAACCGGGTTCTGGAGCTAAGTGAGGATCCAGGAAATGATCACGCTCCAATAAGACAGATCGGGTCGAAAGTAAGGCGCCTTGTGCGAGAGTTCCGGAACGATAACCAAGTCAGTTTCAGATCCGCACAATGCGACCAGCTCTTCGGCCATCCGCACAGGAAACAAACGATCCTTTTCTCCATGAACTACGAGCAAAGGAAGCGAACAAGTGGTTAATGCGTGGCCAGTATTCCAAATGGGTGGGGCGAGAAAGGAGAAAGGCCAGGGAATTCCTATACTTCTGGCGGCTTTCTGCAGAGAAGTGAAAGCAGCGCAAAGAATGAGATGGCGTGCGGGCACTTTCCCGATGATTGCGGCAGCCACTCCACTTCCCAGAGAGAATCCGAGAACGGAGATGCACAGCGGATTGGTGAACTCTTGCAACGCGTGAAAAGCGGAGATTGTGTCCAGTTCAGCCTGCGTTGAGCTGAAAATGCCTGTGCTACGACCGTAGCCGGAGTAATCAAAACTCAACGAGGCAATTCCATTGCCTGCCAGGAGCTGCTGAACAGGCAACCAATGCTGCACGGTTTCACCAATCCCGTGACATATCAATACGGCTGCCCGAACAGCGATAGGATCAGGGCGCACCAGGATGGCGTCTAGAGTATTTCGTCCGCTCGGAATCGAGTGTCGAGAAGCTCCGCGATCGCGGGCACTGATATGGATGTCTCTGTTGACCCTTCTAAGCAGCCGATCGCGCAGGAAAAGAATGCGGCTGGTGAAAGTGACCGCGATGGTGAGTACGAATTCTCGCGCTCTGCTCAAAGTTACTTTCTATACTACTTGTACCTAGTTCCGACGTCTTGCTTTCGCCGAGAGGAAAAACTTGAGAGCCTGCTTCCGATTAACGCTGAATTTGAAACTGCACTTGCGGGCCTAAACAGGCGGAGCCGGGAATGCGTCGCGTTGCACTTGTATACAATCCGGCTTCGGGACAAGATCTTTGGCGCGGCCGATCGGTCATCGACTCTGCGTTAGCCGCACTCCGAAAAGAGGGAATTCGCGCAGAAGCTCTAGTTGCCGAGGGACCGGGCTCGGCGGCCCGCCTGACCCAAGAGGCTGTTCGCGGCGGCTGCGACTCGATTCTTGCATGCGGGGGAGATGGCACTGTTCACGCGATTCTGCAGCAGTTAGTTGGGACGCAGGTAGGCCTGGGCGTCTTGCCCATGGGTACGGCCAACGCTTTAGCCGTTGACCTGGGATTCGGATCAAATCCTGCGAAGGCAATCAAGTTATTGCTTGATGCGGTTCCTGTGCGCGTTCCGGTTGGCAAGGTTTCTTACTGCGACGCGGATGGTGCAAGCAAGTCACGCTACTTTACCGTCGCCGCCGGAGTGGGAGCGGACGCGTTATTCATATCGAGAATTGATTCTCGACTCAAGCGAAAGCTTGGCTATCTTCTCTACTTGTTGGAGGGTGCGCGCGTTTGGGCCACTCATTCATTTCCCATGTTTCAAGCCTCGTTCCTCGAGCGCGACACTGAAAAGCAGAGGGTTGTGGAGGTCTTCCAGTTGTTTGCTATTCGGATCCGCAACTTTGGGGGTGCGTTACACAACCTGGATCCAGGGGCAAGTTTGCAGAACGAACGCTTGACACTCCTGGCGTTCAAGACACGGAGCCGACTTCAGTTCTTGCGTTTCCTGATTGCTGTGTTGTGCAGGCGCCACACGTTCACCAAGAACATCGAGCTGCTGGATGTTGAGGCGGTGGAATGTCAAGCCCCGGATGGCTCCTCTTCAAAAGTGCTGATCGAGGCAGATGGCGAATTGCTGGGTCACCTGCCGGTGCGAATCGAGATCGTTCCCGATGCTTTGACCCTGTTGATGTCTGCAACCAGGGAACCGTGATCTGAAAAAGGGACAAACCGTGTCTGTGCTCGCTACGAATTTGCACAGAGGTCCCCTTAGCTGAGATCATCGCTGCGAATTTCTCGCCAGGAGAATACTCGCATGAACAACGGTCCTAATGTCCTGTTTGCCTCGATTGGCATTCTTTCAAGTCTTATGTTGATCCCAAGTCCGATTTCAGCTGAACAAGAACAAAGCGGTTGGCCGCCTTCACCGGGGCACGTAACTTTGCAGATCTGGCCAGGCGCAACGCCGGGCGCCATTGCGGACCTCCCTGCGGAAGTTGACACCACGACGGCAAAAGACAACCTGATCGCCGGTCGTCCACTTGTTCGCCTTGGCAATGTTTCCGCACCGGCACTTACCTTCTACCCAGCCAAGGGAACTAATACCGGAGCTGCGATAGTGGTATTTCCCGGAGGCGGGTACAGCATTCTGGCTATCGACCTTGAAGGCACCGAGGTATGCGATTGGCTCAACGAGAAAGGCATCAATTGCGTTTTGCTCAAGTATCGCGTGCCTGGAACCGGCCCGTACCCCAAATCTGCGGCTGCCTTACAGGATGCGCAGCGCGCACTTGGCCTCGTTCGTTTGCATGCCGCGGAGTGGAATATCGATCCTCAGCGAATTGGGGTTCTGGGATTTTCTGCCGGCGGTCATCTGGCGGCGGCAATCAGCACGCATTTCGAAAAGCGTCTTTATAACAGAATCGATCCCGCAGACGATCTTAGCTGTCGCCCTGACTTCGCAATCGTGGTTTATCCCGGTTATCTTGCGGACGCCGATCACAACTTTGCCCCGAATCCTGATATCGTGCCGACCAGCAAGACGCCTCCTACATTCATCGTGCAGGCTGAGGACGATCATGTGCATGTTGAGAATGCAGTGGTCTACTTTCTTGAATTGAAAAAGGTGGGTGTGGCCGCTGAACTGCATGTCTATTCGGTTGGAGGACATGGCTATGGGTTGCGCAGAACTGAGCTACCGGTGACAAACTGGCCGGAGAGCGCGGAATTGTGGCTTCACACCATCAAGATCCTGCGGGCGCGGTAGGACCTACAATTATCGCAATGCTTCTTGCAGTTCTTACCATCTCCGACAGATGCTCGCAGGGTCTTATGACAGATACCGCGGGACCGGGTGTGCGCGCTTCACTGAAGCTTAATTGGCCAGAGGCCGAGATCTGGACGGGTGTAGTGCCCGACGATGAAAACGCAATCGTAGAAAAGCTGCATCACTTAAGGGAAGACGGTGCATCGCTGGTGCTTACCGTTGGTGGAACCGGTCTTGGCCCGCGTGATCGAACCCCGGAGGCGACCCGTCGAGTGATTGACCGCGAGGCACCTGGATTGGCTGAGGCCATGCGGCTGGAGGGGTCCAGGCGAAATCCATTTGCCTGGCTTTCGCGAGGAGTGGCGGGGCTAATGGGAAGCTCCCTCATCATCAATTTGCCCGGAAGCAAGCGAGGCGCCGAGGAGAGTCTGGCCTCAATCCTTGACCTTCTCAAACATGCTCTTGAGGTTGCTGGGGGAGGGCAGAGTCATCCGTGAAACGTGCCGGGTGGGGAGCGACTGCATGTGGCCAAATCTCGGGAAACGCTTTCCACGCCAAAGGATAATCAGGACTTGAATAGGTAGAACGAACCACGGAGTCATCCGCTCGGTGTGGTGCAACCCTTGTATTTACAATATTTGACAAGATTATTTTGTGAATCGCAATTTGGGAAACAGCGGGAAAGCGTACAATTTTCCTATCCGTGAGCGTTCCCAGAAATAAAGCTGTCGATCGGCGACGACCAGGATCGGTCAGCATCCGCGATATTGCCCAGCGCGCCGGGGTTTCGATCGCGACGGTCTCTCGCGCCGTCAACCGAATCCCGACAGTCGATCCGGAATTAGCGGAACGGGTTTGGCGGGCGATTAAAGAGGTCGGGTACCTGCCGAATACGCAAGCCCGTGCTTTGGTGTCGGGGCGCAGCCGGATGCTGGGCCTCATCGTCTCCGAGATCACAAATCCGTTCTTTCCCGAGCTGGTGCAGGAATTTGAAAACCTGGCAGTGGCGCAAGGTTACGAAGTGTTGATTGGTTCAACGAACTACGAACCGGTGCGCACAGAATCGCTCATCCGGCGTATGCTCCAGCGAAACGTTGACGGCGTAGCGGTAATGACATTCGGCATCGAAGAGGAACTCGTGCAGAAGCTCGTGGAGCGTGAGTTTCCGCTGGTTTTTGTGGATGCCGGGCCCGATCTGCCGAATATCCGTGTCTTGAAAGTAAATTATGGCGAAGGAATTCGCCAGGCAGTGCAACACCTGGCCGCGCTCGGGCACCGTGCAATTGCTTTCATTTCCGGGCCCATGCGCCTGCGTTCCGCACTGGCGCGACGGGACGCATTTCTCGATTCAATGGCCGAATTGGGATTGACCGTGCCACTTGCCCACATTATCGAAGGCGATCACACCATGGAGGGCGGGATTCGAGCGATGGAGCACTTGATCGCATTGAGTGAACTGCCAACCGCAGTTCTTTGCTCAAACGATATGACTGCAATTGGAGTGCTTCATGCGCTTTTTCGCACGACTCACGGAGTGCCGCAGGAAATCTCTGTTGTGGGATTCGACGACGTTCATTTGGCCCAGTTCATGCTCCCGCCGTTAACCACCGTGCAGATGTCATGCCAAGATCTTGCCAGTGCGGCGGTTGAGGCGCTGCGCGCCGGGATTGAGCCAGATCATCCCAAAGCTGCCAAGAAAGAGTGGCAAATCACCACTCGCTTGGTGGTGCGGCAATCAACCGCATTTCCTCGCGGAAGTCTTCCTGCGCTGGTGGAAAGCAGTGGCGGGAAACGGCGTGACAACAGTTCCAAATAGCATGACAAACGCAGAGGTCGGCTCGCATTTATTTCTCAGGGATGAATCGCCAGGAAACGGAAGCGCCGCCGCAGAAAATCATTTGCGTGACTACGCTATGGGTTGGAGTCGAGAAATTATGGAACGGCTCTTTGATACCGGCATCAAAGACGCTCTAATTCAAGAACATTGTTCGGTAGAGAGTGTCGCGTTGCACCGGTTTGAAACCAGCGTCGCGGATGATGCGGCGAAGCTCCTCTTCGGTGGTGCAGTTGCTGGTGCCCGCGGCTCGAACGACATTTTCTTCGAGCATTACGGAGCCGACGTCATTGCCGCCAAAGTGAAGTCCCAATTCCAGCACCTTCAAGCCCTGCGTGACCCAGCTCGCTTGCACGTTCTCAATGTTGTCAAGATAAAGCCGCGAGATAGCGAGCACCTTCAGGTATTCAACCGACGTGGCATCTTCCCAGCCGCGGCCGCCAAGCGCCGTATGACCCGGTTGAAAGCTCCAGGGGATGAAGGCTGTGAAGCCGCCCGTTTCTTCCTGCAGCCGTCGAATCACGTCAAAGTGATTGATGCGCTGTTCAAACGTCTCGCCGACGCCGAACATCATGGTCGCGGTGGTCCGCATGCCTAACTGGTGAGCCGCCCGGTGCACACTGACCCAATCTTCAGTGTTGCACTTGAGGCGAGCGATGCGTTTGCGTACATCATCGTCCAGAATTTCCGCACCGCCGCCGGGAATGGAATCAAGGCCTGCGTCGCGCAGGCGTGCAATGGTGTCGTGCAGTGTGAGATCAGAGTACTTGGCGATGGCTAATACTTCGGAAGCCGTAAGGCAATGCAGCCATATCTGCGGGAAGCGCTGCTTGATTCCTGAGAACAGCCGCTCGAACCAATCGATCTTGAGATCGGGATGGATGCCGCCCTGCATAAGCACGCCGGTGCCACCCATCTCCAGCGTTTCGGCGATCTTCTCATAAATTTTTTCAAATTCAAGGATATAACCCTCTTCGGATCGAGGTCCGCTAAGGGGACGATAAAAGGCGCAGAACGTGCAGTATTCGGTACAGAAGTTTGTGTAGTTTATATTTCTGTCGATGATGTAAGTGACCACTTCCTCCGGGTGTATGCGGCGGCGAACAGCGTCCGCCTCGAATCCCAAGCCAATCAGGTCGGGAGAGTTAAAGAAATCGAGGGCCTGTTGGCGTGTCAGCGACATGGCTCTTATCTTAGCAATTCAGTGGTTTCAACGCGAGTTACTTGCGAACTGGTTGCGGGCCAGGCTTGGTCTCGTCAGGCTTGCGGAACAAGAACAATCCTCGATTGGCAACAGGCTGGGTTTGTGTTCGAGTAAGGTTTGATGCGGTCGAGATTCCGCTGAAAAGGACAAAGAAATCCCAAAAAGCACGCGCGAAAGTTCTTTTATTTTCGTTGTTCATATAGGAAAACCTTCGAACAAATCTCTATCGGACTCTTGTCCTGTCTATTGGAGAACCGGGTCGGACTAAAGGTCGCACGATTTTCTCAGGTAAACGCTTCGGGTGTCCCCTTTGCTGGTCCTATTTCACTTTGAGGGCGGTTTCGGGATCGGCTTGGGTTTGATCGCGGTATTTGAGACACCAAAGCTCATGAGCAGGAACCCAAATCCCTTTCGTAGTGTGTCGAGCAAGCTCATTCATGTCTCCTTTCAAATGCCCCGATGATCTCTTTGTCTTTTTCCCCGCGCAAAAAGACTGAGTACTTTCTATTGATTCTCTTCCGGGGTGTCTGGTGCAGCGGGCGCACTGGGTTGACGGTTGGTCAGAATGCCGAATGCGGCCGGCGGCAGTGGCTTGTCGGCATTGGCGAGCAGCACGCTGACCTGCCACATTTGCGCATCGCTGAGTATCCCTTTGTACGACGGCATTCCCGTCAGCCGAATTCCATTGGCGACCTTCCAATAAGTTTCCCCTGGCGGGTCGTCGCTGACGCCTACAACCGTGCCGTTGCGGTGCGCTTCCCAAAGCGGTGGCGCGCTGGGAAACATGTGTGGGCCGAAGGATGATGGCCTCGTGTGAATCCCATGGCAGACTGCGCATTCCTGGTGGTAGATCTTCGCGCCGGCAATGAGGTTTTCCTCAGTTGGTTGGATGGGCGGCGTGGTGACCATCTCGCGTTCGAGCCGCGCGCTCAAAGGCACGCTGGTAATCAGCCGCTCTTCTGGAAGTGGCATGTCATTCACGGCGACGGGTACCTTCCCGTACTTAAACCAAGCGAAAATGGATGCCGGCACAAGAAGCAAGCCAAGGACAAGTCCGAGCAGAAATCGACCCATAAAGGCAATGTACCCCGCAGGCTTTCATCGTAGACCATCGGCCCGATTGTCCGTTTG
>Ga0302140_10007838_pt1 | contig 13325 bp, 27 predicted proteins | sample I_Bog_E1_1_FD_202095 | JGI IMG/M metagenome (GOLD analysis project Ga0302140, IMG submission 202095) | Peat permafrost microbial communities from Stordalen Mire near Abisko, Sweden - I_Bog_E1_1 | ecosystem: Environmental > Terrestrial > Soil > Wetlands > Peat | place: Sweden: Abisko, Stordalen...
AAGGAAATGTGGGGGTCTGGTCGCGCGCAAATTCTAAAACGAATTGCTGCCCATAAAGCCAAATATGCAGCCCGTCATGCACAGCAGCAAATGAATACACAACCATCGGTTGATAAAAATGCTGCTGAATAGGCATCCGTGACCCCATCGACTCACCTTGAGTCGAAAAAGGCCGAGTTCATTGCTACGAAGGCGATGAATATGATCCAACCGGTATTCATGAAGCAACGTGGTTAGACAGTCTGCGGATTTGTGACCAATGTCAATATCTTGGCGACATTCCTCCATCTGCTTTGAAAGTCGTTCCAAAACCTAAGCCCGATCCGCGAACGGTGTGGAGCGTGGATTTTGAATTTCCTAACGGTGAGCGCGAACATCGTGACGGATTTCATTCATACACCGAGGAACAGGCTCGCCGCTATATCGAGAACTATTGGAATAGTGACGAGCGCGGCAAGCCCCGCATCATATCGATCAAGCCTTGGAGCCAGCACAGCAAATGAGATAACTCACGCCGCCGTGACCCCTCGACTCACCCTGAAACGCGTCGAGGCAGTCGGCTCGTTCGTGTATGCGGCCCTGTTGCTTTCCACTGTCGTTCTTTTTCATCAATTTCTGATCTTGACACACACAGTAGACGTTGCATGAGGGCGCGAAACCGCTGCGTCTCCGATGGCGCTCTGGTTTCAATCAGTTTGTTACGGAATGTTTCGGTTTCCATTGCCAATTGAATACGATGCAACATGAGCCAACCGGTCTTCTGGGTGACGCCCAGTTCGCGTTGCAGATCAAATGAGTTTGGCGGTGTGTCGTTGGCGATCATCCAGACCGTCGCGAACCAGATGTCCAGACCGAGAGCGCTGTCTTCAAAAACAGTCCCACGTTTGGCGGTGAACTGTCGGCGTGCATGTTTGGTTTTGCATTCCCACAAGCGACGGGGCGCGATGAAACGCAGGTCCATCCGGCCGCACTCTGGACACGCAACGCCTTTCGGCCAGCGCATGCTCACCATCATGGCCAACGCCTCGTCGGGATCGGAATACCGGCTGGCGATATCTATCAGTGCTTTAGAACCGCTCATTGAGCCATCTTAGTCGCGCCCGATGCGTAGGCAAAGTGGCAAAGTGGCAAAGTGGCGAACGGCATCCACCGACTCACCCCGAGTCGTCGGCAGTCCAGATCGTTGCTAAATAGCGCATGGAAAATGACTTCAGACGGTGGATGCGGCTGGTGGAAAGCACCTCAATCATGACGCTTGCTGTCGAAGATGTGGCGGATGATGTTCGCGACTTTCAGCAGTCTATGGGATTGAGTGAAGCCTCAGATGATGAGATCACCGAAACAATCACCGATCTCCGCCGCCTCGTCAAAGGCGGCAGGCTGCCGGTCTACCGCGCGCTGTCCGGCATCGCGGACGCGGCTGATATCGAGATCGAGGGGCATCGCCATTGGGCCTACGATATCCGGTATGCGGTCCCGTATGGCGGCGGTAGTTCGAACTATGTGGTGATCTCTGCCTCGGTCGCAGAACGCGATGTGGACTGGCTATCGACCTTGGCTGTAATAGGCACCGATGAGCGAGAAATTCGACCAAATGGGGGAGCATCCCTGCCGGTGGTCAAGATCGAGAAGGCCAGCGGTCAGAAGATGCCATTTCCAAAGGGCTTGACGCTTCGGGCGTGAGCCGACCCTCAAACGCCAAAGGGTGCTTATCACGCCGTCGTGACTGATCATGCCGAGATAGCCAACACCGATTTATGATGCTAAATAGACACAGATCGGAGGCTTGGGAATGGCTAAACAACCGCTACGTGAAGATCAAATGGCGATGGTTCCCAGCACGGCTGGGCGCGATTTGTTTATGCGAAACATGCGAAAAGTTTTGACACGTCGCGGGTATCATGGCGAACAACTGGAAGCCAGAATTGCCGTGCTTTTGCAAAAGGATGTCAGTCGTCTTGCCGCTATAATCGCGAGGCCAAGAAAAAGATGAGGTATTATGAGCTACTGATGGAGGCTCCGTCTCAAGAATATTGGAACCACATCTTCGGGCGAGCACAAGAATTAGTGAAGGACTTGCCTACCGATCCGCAAGCTGTGCTGGTCGAATGTGAAGAAACGGCGCGATTTCGTGCATCCACGACCCCGGCTGATGATGAAGAAGCGGAAATTATCGAAATTGCAATCGCCTCATACGATGATCTGATCGAGCAAGCCGAGAGGATCATCGATCAGCAGCAACAACCATGACCCCGCGTTGCTGGACCACGATCACCGACGCCAAACGGGTGACCACTGAGTTAATCAGAACGGTTGTTCTGAGATAGACCCTCGACTCACCCCGATACGCCTGCATGGTAGCCGGTCTAGCTATCTCTATAGAAGTCTAGCGAAATTTGTTAGACTTCCCTAACCTTCGACTCACCCCGAGTCGAAAATGGGTGGTAAATAGGTGTCATGGAAAACCTGATCCGCAAATTCACCGTCGATGATGAAAGCGATTTCGTGCCGACCAAACTCGACTCCTACTATGAGGATCGTGCGGTCAATGAACCCGAGCTTCGTTTGCCATTCGGATTCTGCAATGAGCGTTGGGAAGCGATCAAGGCTGAGATGCAACCCTCAGACGAATTATGGACGTTTCGCTCGCCAGATTGGACATGGGATGATTATGTCGGGCGTGAAGGCATTGTTCTGCTTCGTGAAGGTCAGGCGGTCGCGACGATCCTGACGAAGATGAGTTGACCTCGACTCACCCGTAGTCGGCGGCATGGCAAAAACGTGGCAATTCAGGCATCGAATGGGATAGCTTTGCAGATGAAAATCATGGAGCGATCACAAACTCGATATCGACTATTTCGAGCCGGGGTGGTCGAAGATGAATGTTCGGCGCGATCCTCGTCAGAGGCCATGGAGATTTTTTGTGATCGCGCCACGCTATCCTACCAGTCCGATCCGCCGTCCTATTGGCTTCTGCAAGTGAACCGCCGCAGGATGGCGCTATGTCTGACCCTCGACTCACCCACAATCGGCGGGATGGAACATCGTAGCTAAATAAGCTCATGTGATGCACCAGTAATTGACATCCGTGCTTATAGGTGTTATCGAATTGGATATAGTTACGCAACGGAGGTAAAGATGCGCTGGTCCGACATTGATAAGAAGGCAAATAATGCAAACAAGATCAATGAGGATATGCCTACTTCTGAAACCCAAAGGCCCAATAAGGTGAGCGGGCCGCTTTACGGGGTTCCGGCTGATGAAGTTTTGGCTTGGGTAAAGTCATGGCCAACGGAGAAGCCCTTACCAAAGCCGAAGGTTAGACGTTTGAGATAATGGAAACAGAAGTAGCCTTTAGTGCAAAATCATTAGAAGATATTGAGAGCATTCAACAACAACTTCTTCAATATCAATATGGCAGTCCGCTTTATAAACAGTACGCCGGAGAACATCGCTGCGGCCAAAATTTTCGTCCTTCGCAAATGGCGCGAGCGTGCGATAGAACGGGGACACGACGAACCGGCAGACCTTTCCAGCGCCTGCAAATTTAGCTCACTTTTTGCAGCCAAAGTATTCGGCGGTAAGGTGCGTGGTAACTTCTTCCATCAATGGTGCGAGCTTCCTGATGGTCGTCCGCTTGACATAAACGATGAGGCTGTGGACGTGGTCGCGATGCTGAATGGCAAGATACCGGATGACACGCGTGCTTATGCTTCCGCCTCCCGTAAGACCCTACCACAGCCACTTTACACTTATCATGAGCCACACATGCGGAGCAAGGGCAATCGCGAGAGCATGGCGTCCGTGGAGCCGCGTGTGGACCAGTGGGTGCGTGAATTTCTTATGAGCCGATGACATCGACTCACCCTGAGTCGAAAAAGGCTTGGTTCATTGCTAAATACGAGCATGGAAAACGATTTGCGGCGGTGGATGCGATTGGTGGAGAGCGAGGAGTTTCCCTCCGAGATTTCGGATGTCTGGCTTACCAGCATGGCAGTCAATCAGGATCGGGACGATCTTGCTGACGGCCCTGTCCCGAAATACATTGCGCGCTATCCGCGCTGGGTCTTGACGCGTCTGCCTATCGCTTCCGTGAAGCATCCCGTTTGGGATCATGATCCTGATCTTGCAGATGGCTGCTTGCAGCCGGTGAAAGCCGTCAAGGAGTTTACGACGCACACTATCATGGCGCATTACGCCAGCCTGAAAAGCCATACAGCCCCACCGATCATCTACCCGTGCCGCCTTCGATGCAGTTCAACCTCTGACTCATTTCGGAACCCTAAGCAAACTTGGCCCGTGTCAGCCTGAACCTCACGCCGCAGTGACCCGCCGACTCACCCCGAGATGAAGACCCGTCATAAATATCAGCATGAGCAACGAATTACGACGCTGGATCAGGGTGGTGGAGGGTCAGTTTGACCATCTCCCAATGGTGCGGGTCTATCACGCTCAATCACATCTGATCCCAGCCGTGCTCAAAGCCCGACAGGTCGCTAATTACAATTCGATGGGTACATGGTTCACGAACAGCCGCGAGAAGGCGGGCGCGATCTACGGGCAGAACATCACAGCCTATGACATTCCAGCCGAAGGCTATCTGGAAGTCGGGCATGACGACGTGAACGCGACCATCGGGATCAATGGGCCGCTGATCGCCAAGCATTTTGGCAAGCCTGCGGCTCTCCATCTCGAACAACATCCGTGGAATGTGGAGGCTCGTCAGGAACTTCGCGATCTTGAACGATGGCAGCAGCAGTCAGAACAGGTGGAGCCGTGGCGTGTGCGCGAACCCAAGGTTGCTCGTATGAAGGCATTGCGAAAGAGTTTGGAAATCTCGCGACAGGCGTTGAAATCTGCGGCGTATTGTCAAGATTTCCGTAGCATGATCGAGGGTGACATACACGATCATGGATATGGTCATCGCGGCTTGGTGTGGCGCAGTGTGAAGTTTGACGGTTGGACGGGCGAACCTGCTGATATCTATTTGCTATTTCACAAAGAAGATATTCATCCGGCACCAAATCACGGTGCCGCTTGACGCCCCGCGAGCCATTTCATTCTGGCTTCGTCAAGGCGACTACGCGCCTCAGGTACGTCCAGCAACAATCGAAGCACTTCCAAAAGGCTTGGAAGACTGTTTTGGACATCACAAATCAGGCGAGCATTTGCACCGTCACGGATCGGATCGCCCTTATGCGAACTCACGCCAAAACGGTTTAGCGTTTCCGGGTCGGTAAGCGCAACGGCATCGCCGCCCATCGCCACCACAACGCCATGCGTCCGATACCAGCGACCCGGTGATGCGTTATCCAAATTTGCTTGAAGCCGTTGGATTTGGGCTGCAAGACCATCAGGCGACGGGATACGAATTGAGGGTATAGTCATCGCGATCTCTATGATATCGATCCACTACTTTGTCAAGTCGAAATGAACCTCACGCGCCCGTGAGCAGCCGACTCACCAAATCGCGGATTGCCACCAGATCGGTGGCGGGCGTAGCAATCATAGCTTGAATCCTTGTTCTGATCACTGATTTATAGCACACTGATACCCACCAAGTCACGCGTCCGTGACCCACCGACTCACCTCAAGACGCAGCCTGAGAGATGACGACAAACCGTTTCGCTTGGTAGCGATGTTCATCTCCGTCGTCTTGACGATCGATCCAATCCGTGAGCGACTGGCCGACTGTCGGATCAAACCACGCGATGGCCTGCGTGTTCATATTCGACAAACCTACGCGATACCCTCGGGTTATCGCCTCGCTCATTTGTCGCCGCCAGAACCCCTCGCCACTTGGGGTTTGTTTGCGGTCGCTAACCACAGTACCGAATTTCTTCAACAGGTGATCGAAAAACATTCGCGAGACGAGTCCAGCAGTATGCGATTTAGCCCGATCCACCCATCCCACGTTCGCAGAGACAAACGATGGTAACCATGAACGGCTCCCTGCGATAAATCGCATGGCAAAATCAGTTCGTCCATCCTGCTTGTTGACCATTACGAGCCAGCCGTTGCGCGCATTACCAGTCTGAAACAGCCGATATTCCGAAGTGTCTTCGAGAGGATTGCCTACTTCTTTTTTGAGCATTTTCGTGGCAAAAGCGCGATTCTTGTCGCCTTTATCGAAGATAAAATTGGTCGGCGGTACGCGCTGCGGACTTTCACTCACGAGATCAGAATACCGCATTTTCGTAAAATCGCCCATATTCGCTGTATATCAACTATTTAGGCTATCGTCAAGTCGCGTGCTTGTGACACCGACTCACCCCCAGTCGTCGGTAGCCTAAATATCACCGATGCGTTACCATGAAATCATGTCCGAAGCCGCCCCGCCTCGCCCACTTCCGGCCAACATAGCCGATGCGATTGAACATGCGGACTCGTTCGGCGGAGCATTGAAACTGCGGGATTTCACACTTCGGTATGAAGGGTATCTCACAGTCGATGAAATTGGGGAGTTTGACGATACCTACGGGTGGTTGGAATCCCACGAGCCGGATGACATGGAAAACTATCGTCAAGGGTCATTCAAGGGCGAGCCTCGCGAGATGCCGCCAATCATCATCATTTCGGCGCCTGACGATGAGGGATGTCACACTCAGGTAGGGGATGGTCGAGGACGGGTGAACTTCGCAAACGCACATGGTTTGCGGCTCCATGTCTGGCATCTCATTCACAAGAAATGCCGCGACCTTTGATGACCACGCCGGAGCCTATTGACCCAGACCTGCCGCCTATGACGGGCAAAGAGGTTTGGGTGCCTGCACGTCCGCATTTCAAAAAGAGATACGCTGAGATCAAGGCGCGGATTGCTGCGCGAAAGCAAGCTGAACAAGAGAACAAGGACGCCGCTGAATAGCTGACGGCGGAATGGCAGCCATCTATCGGAAGTCGCGGCTTTGGCGGTCTACGCGCCTCGATGAACGTTTCACTTATCATTCGCTCCACAACCATTTATGCACGTCGTCTGGTGTGGTTTTGTCAGTCACTTCCAGCGAATCTGCTGTATCCGTAATCGCGGATATTACCAGTTCCGGAGTAACCTCAATGCCACCGGGCGGCTTGCGGAGGGATCGGAACCACTCCATCCATTGTTCGCCGTTCTGAACCGTGTCCGGCATCTCGATCGCTGTCTTGCGACCCTCCTCCACCATCCACTGCTGGTATGGCGTCAGGTCGTCCCACTCCAGCACCTCGTGTGTGTCGGCGGCTGGGCAGCATCTTAGGCGCGAAAGTCCAGTAGCGGCACTTTTGCGATACCAGACTGAACTACGCTCTGATGAAGCAAGACGACTGATACGGAGAAGGATGGTGCGGGTGGCTGGGATCGAACCAGCGGTCTTCTGTTCCCAAAACAGACGGAATACCACTTTCCTACACCCACGCATGATCCGTATCAGTCGCCCTTCGGCAACTTACAGATTCACGGTCGTGGTGCGGGTCGGAAAGTGTTCATGCGCTTATATATCGAAGCTCAGTCAAACCATGTCAAGAAGAAAATCGCATGGTCAGTCGGCTTCCATCTCGCGCCAGAATTTCTCGGTATGGACTCGCTTCGTCAATCGATCAACCCGTTTGAAACCCCAATACATCTTGTTCCGGCCCGCACGCGTGGTCGGCATGACCATGTCGCGCGCCCTGAAATACTCATACATCTCCTGGCGCTGCTCATCCGTCATCCCGTCATCCTCGGGGTCCTCATAGTCGCGACTGCGACGCGGATTGCGCTGAATTTCCCTGGCCCAGTAGACGGTCAATTCCCAGCGCCGCGAACAGAACTTATGCGGTTGAATGATCTTCGTGTTGGCCATCAGCTATTCAGCCCTGATGCAACAGCCAACATCTTCCAGGGCATAACAAATATTCCAGGCGCTAAATCCGCCGCGTCCACTTGGTAAGAAGAAGTCATAGGCCTCCTGCGGGGTCTTGAACGTCCGCCCATTGGCGATCGTGGTGCCATCATCGTCCACAGTGACAGAGAACGCACCCTGGCCGGTCTTGCTCATATCCAAACGCATTTCAGGCCCCTGGCTCAGATGGCAGTAACGCATGCGTTGTAAGGCGGGCGGTTAAACCACTTTTCCAGCCGTGATCGTAGCCGATCTGATGGGCTTTTCGGACGATATCACCGAGCGCTTCGACCACCGAATACGGCGTTAATGGATTGTTAGCGATTTCCGAGATGCTGATCGCGAGCGCTTCCTGGGCTTCGGTCCGGTCTTCCTGGAACCCGACGCCGCACACGTACTGCGCGTCTTGCCACATGAAATCGATCGCTTTTATCCGAGAACGTCGGGCCATCTCAGTCTCCATTCGTTAAGCAAAGGGGAGCGGGTCGCGTTTGCCAGTCGTGATTTACCATGGCATCACGACCTGCCGTGACGCGGGGATGATACGTGGAGCCCATTACCCTGGGCCTCAGAGGTAACATCGCATCGGTCATTTGACCCGCTCGCCTTTGCCAAACTTTCCAACGCCTTGCCCATCAGCCGCTGATCACGAGCCCGTTCATGGTTCGGATCGTCTTGTGGATCGGCGTAGGGGAACAGCGCGGCCAGTCCCTGCTTCAATACTGCGATCGCCTGCTGCTGTTCCATCACAATTCGGTCCTTACATAAATGTCAAAGCCAACCCAGTCGCTATGATCCCGATCAGAATGACCAAGGCCAAAGACCGCCGCAAAAACCGTTCGTTTGCCGCTTGCTGGCAAATAAACCGCTTGATGTCATTGCGAAGGGCCACGCAACGTATCAATGGGATAAACCAACCAGGGCGGCCAATACCATCGGTGATTAAGGAAAACCTGGATATCCTTCAACATGAGACTACCAAGCCAAAATCGCCAGAAGCGTCACCAGCGGCAGACCGATCATGATGATCGCGAGTTTAATCAGTAACACACCGCTCGGACCTTTTCCCACATGGCGCGTCTCCCTTGATGGTTGCATCACGCTTTCGCCAAGGGTTGAAAGGCATGTCGGGCGCGCAGCCGGACGGGTAACCGTTCGAGCAGACGCACCAGAGCAGCGTTCCAGGTCGCGGGCTCGCCCATGCCCAATTCGCGCGCGATGCTTAGAAACACTTCCTCGCTCGGAGGCTGACCAAGCTCGCTGACGCTCAAATGGCGGTAAGGCTGCCAGTCTGGCGGCATGCGGTCATAGGAATAGGCAATCCGCAGATCACCGATATTGATCGTTAGAGCATCAAGCATCGCCGGATCGAGGGCTGCGGGCGGGTATTACAAGACTGGTGAAGCAATCTCGTATGTCGTGCTCAATCCTGCTTCCTTGCGACGTATGACTGCTGCATTCGACCCGACGAAACGTGATAGCGATGATCTGTCAGCGTGATCACGCCGCCGTGACCCATCGACTCACCCCGATACGCCTGCATGGTAGCCGGTCTAGCTATCTCTATAGAAGTCTAGCGAAATTTGCTAGACTTCCCTAACCTTCGACTCACCCCCAGGCGGGCGAAAATACCTTCAAAAAGTTTCGTGACGACACATTATTTTATTGCGTGACGACACGAAACCGGCTACAAGTTGGACATCGAAACAGACCCATAACCTACGGAGACCACCCCCGATGTCCGACACAATCACCACGCTCCCCGCCCTGACCTACGGCACACCGATCCGCGCCGCAAGCTGGAACGAGATCACGTTCGCCGAAGTCTTCACGATCACTGGTTACGCCGCCGAAAATGGTTATGATGTAGCTGCCGAGCTTCAGCGAGCCACCGCAAACGGCCATGCACTGGTCGGCAGCACGAAGTCCGGTGCAAGCTTGGTTGGTGATCGCGCACTTGCCCAGCGTATGCACGAAGAGGCCAGTGCAATCGTGCGGACAGCCGTTACGCTGAAGACTGGTGACCGCGTGACCATCGATGGTATCATCCACACAGTGCGGTTTAATGTTGGCAACGAGGGTGCCTACCCACGCAACAGCGACCCGATTGCGTTCGATCGGGTTGACTGATGCCTCGGAAAGCAGAGGGGTCTCGGCCCCTCACCAACGCGGAGCGCGCTGCCAGAAAGCGCATCCGCAAAGCCTCCAAGGAGCAGAGGCTGGTCGATGCCTTGGAAGACCTAAGCCAGATGGCAACTGAGACGACCAATCCTGATCCTGATCCTGCATACTGCCGTGCCTACGCCGACATCGCCAGCTACGTGCGGGCAAAAGCACGCGACGCCTTGGGTCGGTAGACCGACGACTCACCCCGATACGCCTGCATGGTAAATAAGGTCATGGAAAACGATTTGCGGCGATGGGTGAGGCTGGTGGAGGCTGGTGGATATGCCAAACAGCTTATGATGGAAAATCATTGGGGAGCCACGCCAGCCGGACGGTTTCTCGATCATTACCTCGCCTGGGAAAAACCCCACCGCCTGGAGAAAAAGGGTTTCATTGTCGATCTACAGAAAGAAGCCGATGATCTGGTGTATCTCGACATGTTGTGGGTGCCGCAGAAATATCGCGGCCAACGCTGGGGCAACGCGATCATGCACGCCATCTGTGCAGCGGCTGATCAAGCCGATATCCGGCTCCGATGTGAACCGGCATGGCAAGATGAGCAGGTTGAACCCGAGTTCAATCTGCGCAGCTTTTATGATAAATTTGGTTTCGAGTTTGCCGACCGCGCCTATATCCGCGCGCCGCAGAGTGGTAACATCAAGCCGGTGACGCCGCTGCGCAAGACGCGTGCGGTCCCGCGACCTAAGACGGTCAAACCAAAACCACCCTCGGTTTCGCAACAGCGTGAAGAACTGTTGCAGCTTGCGATCCAGCGGCATCCCGATAGACCCTCGCTCGCCATTCAGCAGCAGATCGATCAGTTGGACGAAGACCAGTTGGCCAGCATGCTCGACCGCTATCGCGGCTATCAATAACCGGCTGCCATGCGTCATCGACCGCCGTGACCTCCGACTCACCCACAGTGAACGGTGAGCGATTTCGTTACTAAATATGCCATGCGCTATCATGAAATTATAAGCGAGGCATTTTGGAATCGCAACAAACAGATTGTTGTTGACGTTGCAGTTACCGCCTTAGCTGCCAAGCACAATCCATTCACAACCAGTACTTGGTTTGACATTCCGCCGATTTCTAAGGATGCCGTCGCCAAGGCGATTGTTGATGGTCGCTTAGAGTCCACCCCCAATGACGACGACTCACCACGTTCAGGATTTACTCAGTTTCATGTTGAGCGTATCGCCTATCTAGTGGTACATCCCGATCTCAAACCATTGCGTATCAGCGTCTATACAGGATCACCTGAACTCGTTGATGGTAACCATCGTCTGGCGGCGGCAATCTATCGTGGTGATGAGACGATCAAAATTGATTTCCCCGGATCAACCGGGCAACTCAAGCAATGGCTTGGTAAATGACCCTCGACTCACCCCAAGTGGACTTCAGACGGTGGATCACGCTCGTAGAGCAAGCAGGTAAACTCACCGCCGAGCCGTTTGATCATATCGATCCCATCACGAACAAACCCACGGTGAGTTTTCAGATTTTTCGTGACGGTAAGAAACTCAATATGGTGAGTGGTCGATATGCCGCCACCCCAGAAGAAGCAGTCCAACAATACCTAAGCCGTGAAGAGTGGAAACGCAAACAGGATGAGCATCCCGTCGCGCCTTTACCGCCGGTATCTAATAAGCTTTCGGCAAAGGCCGATGAATTCGCCCGCTGGTTTGGTGACAGCAAGGTCGTGAAAGCCGATGGCAAGCCTCTCATCGTTTATCATGGCAGCGATGCGACGTTCAGAAAGTTTGCCGCTGGAGAGTTCGGGTTTCATTTTGGCGATAAAGACGCAGCCGATATGATGGGAACTGTCCGAGCCTATTATCTATCAATTCAGAACCCACTCAGGATTCCTGACATCGGTGTGTGGTCCCCGGAACGGGTCTTGCAACATATTAATACGTATGACAGTTCGGCTGAAGAGATCGAGGCGGCAAAAAGGGAAACTGCCGAGCTTAAACGACAGTTGCATCCAATGCTGGATCAGGATGACGACTTGTTCAAGAATCGACAGGCGCATTATGCATGGTCGGGTCCAGTGCGAGAATTGATCAAACGGCAGGGCTACGATGGCTTTATGTACCGCAATGAAGCCGAAGGGTTTGGCACCAGTTGGGTCGCCTTCGACCCTGAGCAAATCCGCCCCGCTCGACGGCGATGACCCTCGACTCACCCGCACACGTCGGGTGGCAGAATTCCGGTCACACTCTCGAAATAAACTTCCACGAATAGGGCGTCATCGGTATGGCAGAGGGTCGCCACGCAGCACTCGGCCGCGTTGGTGATGACCTTGGTCGCGCCATCGGTATCGGTGAAAGTGATCCGCCAGCGACCATCGTCTTGACGATCTACCTTCTGGATATGGATACGGCGCGTTGTTGGTTTGGACATGGCCTATTTATAGCACGCCGACTCACCCTAAAACACCGAACGTTTACGGAAAGGTGAGTTTCAATCGGCGGTTGGGCGCAGCGCTATCGCTGCACCCTGACATCATCGGATAGGGATCACCTTCTCATCTAAGTCGTCACCTGAATAATTCTGGATATCGAGCGGAATTCCGGCCAAAGTTCTAGAGCAGTCGTCACGAAAGCAAAACCTACTGTATTCAAGCCAACGCATCGGTCTGTTCTCCAGGATAAAACGGTAATCTGCTTGGCGCATGAAAATTGCCGTTTGACAAAACGGGCAAAAAGCCCTTACAGGACCAGGATCAGGTTTTGTTGCCGTTGCCTTTGTGAAAGTATTTCCGGGGTATGGGTCCAGTTCGGCCGCCACAGCGCGACCAGCTACGGTTAGCTCAACTCGGTTTTCAGTTAAAATCAGGCACATTAATCTGGAAATCCCCTCGACCGCTTTCCGTCGATAGAGTGCCGGGCCAACCGCGATGGCACGAAAATCCTTTCCCTCTCTCCTGAGCGCGCTGACGAAAAGGGCCATATCGAGTCCCAAACAAACATGAGCAAGCAATATCTCAACATCCCGACTAGCTCCAGGCAAATTTATTGCCCAACCGTCTGATTTGTGATCTGGGTAGGAACGAATCCGCGTATGAATCACTCTTGGATTGGGATCAAGCTGCCATTCTATCCGAGTTGGCAACATCATACCCTTCTTTTCATAAAACGGTTTTACCTTTGAGATGACGGCAGCAAACCAGTCATCTCGCTTTGAACTATCGGATGGAGCGGCAATCACTTGAACTTGGGTTTTTCTAGCCACTTAGAAGTTCCTTTCGAGTTATACTTTGGAAGTTGACTTGTTACTCGCGGTGCCAGGACCCGTCAA
>Ga0302140_10007839_pt1 | contig 13324 bp, 9 predicted proteins | sample I_Bog_E1_1_FD_202095 | JGI IMG/M metagenome (GOLD analysis project Ga0302140, IMG submission 202095) | Peat permafrost microbial communities from Stordalen Mire near Abisko, Sweden - I_Bog_E1_1 | ecosystem: Environmental > Terrestrial > Soil > Wetlands > Peat | place: Sweden: Abisko, Stordalen...
TATGCATTTTTCACGACCTTGCCAAGTCATCCTTCGTTTGCCCGGTGTTGCGTGGCTTCTGCGGGCTGCGCGGATTGAAAGGCGATGCGAACTTCCAATATCCCACGGACATGTTTCCAAAGCTGTTCCTTATGGCACACTTGCCGCCAAGCCTTGGAAAGAGCTGTCGTCACGGTCGCTTACCTGATCGAGCTGGAAAACCGTGAGAATGCTTAACAGCCCGTGGCAGAAGTGCGAAACTCGCCAAACCGCGTTCGTAACTTATTCAAACAGCAGGGCTGCATGTTGCGATATTGAGAAGACGGGCATTGCACCACGGGCTGTTAAGTAAGACAGCCGCGGTTTACGCACCGTTGCGCGGCCATCGTCCTGTTGTCGGAAGGCGGGCGCGCACCTGCCGACGGTGTCGCCCTGGGTGCGCCAACGACTTGTCGATGATTGCTAGCTCTGCGGTGGTATGTGTTACGGCCTTTTCGACTTTGCCGGTCCCTTGGTGCGTGGCTTATCTTTTTTCAACCCTGCCAGCTGGCCTTTCAATTTGGCGACCGATTCTTTTGCCTTGCCTATCCGCTGTTGAACTTTGCCCGCTTTCTTTTCGGCACTTCCTTCGGCCTTCAAGTTACGGTCCTTCGCCAGCTTTCCGATCCCCTCTTTAATTGTTCCGCTAACTTCGTGGTAGCTGCCCTTGATCTTGTCTTTCGTGCTGGTTTTCATATTGCTCCTTGCCCCGGGTAAAGCTCAGATTGCAGTTGCCTCGTCCTCTTTTGGGGCTATCACTTTTTTAACCTTGTGGCGTTCTTAGGTCTGAGCAGAATTGACCGTCTCGGCCAGGGACCGCGGCTTCGTCCCGAAACGGGCGAAGGTACAGTCAGAGATCAGTTGGGATTTCGGAAATTTGTTCAGAAACGCCGGTGCGGTTAAACAGATCAGTTCGCTGGAACTCCGCAACAGCTGCTGGCTTTGACTTTCCCCGGGTTGTTAGTACACTCTTTCGAGCCAACCCCATGTTGATTTCAAGAGCTAGCGGCGTGTGTCGTCCCGCTACGGCGAAGTGCTGCATCGTCGGGTTACTTGTCTTGTTGGTTGTGCACTCGCCGGCCTGGGCCGATCCGCAGCAGGAAGTACGCGGAACGGTGAAAGACCGCAGCGGAGCCGTGGTTGCCCGAGCGCAGGTGGCGCTTACGGTCGAGGGACAGCAGCTAGCCCGGGTGACCCAGCCGGACGGGACGTTCGTCTTCAGCGGGGTGACCGGTAGTTCGGGAACAATTGTTGTCACCGCCTCCGGATTTGCCGCCACGACAACTGCATGGCACGCCGGCGAAAATCAACTCACCATCACCCTGACTCTCGCGGCCGTGCAGCAAAGCCTGGATGTCACAAGCACGCGCACGGCGATTCTTCCCACTGGAGTCGACAATGTGGAGTCCCAGCCCGACGCCGTGGTCGTCACCGACAATCAGTTAGAACAATGGGGCGCGCTGACCACCGACGACAAGCTGCGTCAGGTTCCCGGTTTCTCGTTGTTGCGCAGGTCAGGCAGCCAGACGGCGAATCCTACATCGCAGGGCGTGTCGTTGCGCGGACTGGGCGCCAGCGGGGCAAGCCGGGCGTTGGTCCTGGCCGATGGCATTCCCATCAACGATCCCTTTGGCGGATGGATTTACTGGGCCCGGATTCCGCAGGCTTCGCTCGATCAGGTGCAACTGGTTCCAGGAGGCGTGTCGGCGCTCTACGGAAATGATGCTCTGGGCGGCGTGATCAACCTGGAGACGCGCTCGGCGGTGCAGACTGCAGGAAATGTCGAGATGTCGTACGGCAACGAGAACTCGCCCTTCGGTTCGGGATGGGGCGCGTTGAAATTTGGGCAATGGGAGCTCGTCGCCAGCGGCGAAGGATTTCGCACCGATGGCTACATCGATGTTCCCAAAGACATTCGCGGCACCGTCGATACCCCGGTCAACGAGCAGTATGGCAGCGGCAACCTGCGTCTGGAGCGGCTCTTCGGAGATCGCGGCCAGATGTTTCTGAACGGCACCATGTACGGCGAGGACCGGCAGAATGGCACGCCGTTGCAGATCAATGACACCACCATACGGCAGCTGGCGTTTGGGACGGACTACAACAGTTCCGCCGCCGGCTTATTCACGATGCGCTTGTACGGCGGGACGCAAAATTATCATCAGACGTTCTCTTCCGTGGCATTGGACCGCGACAGCGAATTCCTGACCGATGTTCAAGACGTTCCCGTGCAACAGATGGGACTGACCGGGCAATGGTCTAAACAACTGGCGAGCCGCTTCACGCTTCTAGCCGGCCTCGATGGCACCTACGTTCAGGGAGTCAGCCTGGAGACAACCTATTCGAGTGGTAAGCCAACCGCCGGCTTGTCTAACGGAGGTACGCAGGAGTTGTTGGGGGCCTTCATCGAAGGCATTGTGCAGATCACGACCCATTGGTCGCTCACGCTGGCGGGAAGAGAAGACTTGTGGAGTAATTACGACGCCAGCTCCAGCCGCGTCCCGCTAAGGGGTTCACCGACCGACCTCGCCTACCCGTCGCGCGGACAGAATGCGTTTGACCCGCGCATCTCCACTTCGTACCGGCTGGGCAATCGCGTGGTGCTCTATGCATCGGGATATCGTTCCTTCCGCGCTCCCACCTTGAACGAGCTTTACCGGGCTTTTCGCGTGGGCAACGTGGAGACTTTGGCCAACGCCTACTTGCGCGCCGAGCGCTATAGCGGCGGTGAAGGCGGTTTCCGCACTACCATGGCGAATAACCGGGTGTCGATCCACGGCAGCTTCTTTGGAGGCGTGGTCACCAATCCGGTGGAGAACGTGACCTTGAGTTCGACTCCCACCTTGATCACCAGAATGCGGGAAAACCTTGGCCAAACGCAGTCATTGGGCTTTCAACTGGGTACCGACATCCGCTTTACTAATCGCATTACTCTGACCGCCGGCTATCAGTTCACCAACAGCGTAGTCGCCAGTTATCCTGGCAACCCCGCTCTGGTAGGCAACTTAATTCCCCTGGTGCCGCGGAATGTCTTCACCTTCCAGGGCACGTGGGCCGCGCCCAAACGTATTTTCGTCGCCATCCAGGGCCGCACCGAGAGCAATGAATTCGACGACGATCAGAACCTGTTTCCGCTGGGCGCCTCTTTCGTGCTAAGCGCAACCGTTTCGCACCCGTTGCCGAAAGGCTTCGACATTTTCTTCCAAGGCGATAACCTCACCAATGACCAGTACAACATAGCGAAAACGCCGGTGCCGAATCTAGGCCAGCCAATCCTGGCTAGAGTCGGTTTCCGCTGGCAGAGCCGCAGATAACTGCAGGAAATAAATGGAACTGCGATACTTCCTAGGCGCGAACTCCATCTTATGAGGTAGAGCGGTTGCAGGAAGCGTGACGTGCAATCATTTGGTCTCGTCCGGCCGCTCTACCCGATCCACCGAATAGAGCGATCTGAAATCGTCCTATGGCCGGGAGAAAGACACGAATGCCGATAAGCGCGCGATGGTTCGCGGCCGCAGTCCTCATACTAGGTCTCACGCCAATTTCTTGCCCTGCCCAAACCGAGCAGCCGACCCGCTCCGCCGAAGCCGCCAAGCTGCTCAAGAGCGACCCACTGCATGTCTTCAGCGAGTCCGTCCAGCAGCTCTCCAGCCAGGTCACGAAGTCGGTAGTGCAGGTGCTGACCACCGGCTTCGGCCTGAGCAGCGAGGACGACAAGACCGAAACCGCCTACCTGGAACCGGAGCGTGGCATTGGCGCCGGCGTGTTGTTGTCGCCGGACGGGCTGATCGTTACCAACGCTCACGTCATCCAGGGCGCCAGAAAGATCCGAGTGCGCCTGCAGGGACTGGACAAGAAGGAGTCGGCTGAGTTGGCCGCGCCGCACGGGCCCATCGAAGCCAAGCTGGTGGGCATCGACGAGCTGACCGACCTGGCGGTGCTGAAGATTGACGTCGCGGGTTTGCCGGCGCTGCAACTGGCCGACTCCAGCGACCTGAAGCAGGGACAAATTGTTTTTGCCTTCGGTAGCCCGTTGGGTCTGGAGAATTCGGTCAGCATGGGAGTGATCAGCGCCACCGCCCGCCAGATCGATCCCGACAAGCCCGAAATCTACATTCAGACCGATGCTCCCATCAATCCCGGCAACAGTGGAGGCCCGCTGGTGGACGTGGATGGCCGCGTGGTCGGCATCAACACCTTCATCCTTTCCCAGTCCGGTGGAAACGAGGGACTGGGATTCGCAATTCCTAGCGACGTGGTGCGCAGCGTCTTCGATCAAATTCGGACCGAGGGTCACGTACATCGTGGCCAGATCGGCGTCTTTCTCCGCACCATCAATCCCGACTTGGTGGAAGGGTTGCATCTGCCAGTGAATCACGGTGTCTTGTTGGAAGACGTCATCCCGGGCTCCGCCGCCGAGAAGGCCGGCCTGAAGGTTGGCGACGTTGTCGTCAGCGTGGGCGGCAAGCCGATCAACGATGTGCGGCACTTCGCGCTCGATTTGTATACCTACAAGGTCGGCCAAAAGGCAGACGTCGGCGTATTACGCAATGGGCAAGTACAGACCGTTGCCGTCACTGTGATGGAGCGGCCCGACGATCCCCAGCGCTTTGCTGACATGCTGACCGGCCCGGATAACCTTATTGGCCGCCTGGGCGTGGTTGCCCTCGCACTTAATCCCGAATTGCGCGAGGCGCTGGGCGACGTGCGGATTCCCAGTGGAGTGCTGGTGGCGGCACGCACCCAGACCAGCACCCTGCTGGGCGAGGGACCGCAGCCTGGCGACATTATTCACGCTGTCAACGGTGCCCCGGTGCAGGACCTGACAAACCTCAAGCAGGCCCTGCGCAAGATCAAGTCGGGAGACGCTATCGTCCTGCAGATCGAGCGCTCCGGCGAACTCAGATACCTGGTGCTGGAGTCGGAGTAGCAGTTAAGAACTTATCGGCTTCTGGATTTGGTTGGACTATCTCATAAATCACAGCTTCAAGCCGATTGCGGGACGGCTTGATGGTTCGTAATTGCTGAACACCCTGATAGTCAACCTAGTCCCACTCTGTAGGATTACTTGCCGTTTCGCGCCGGCGACCTTCGATGCCGCTTCGGCTCCCCCGCCGGCAACTGCGCCGATGGCTGCGCCCTCACGACCGCCGAAGATTCTGCCCAGCCCCGATCGCGAGCCAAGGCCCGCCCGTATCCCGTGTATCTCCCTTGTCCCGAGACCCTTGATCGCGCCTTCGTTGCCGACCTTATCGCCGTGAACATAGACCTATATCGCCTGCGCATATCCCGGCGCAGAAAAATACCGGAGCGCGAGCGGGTTTTCAGTAGGGGGTGAGCTGGTTCATAATAGAAGGCCCGGTACATCCAAGGCCCTTGGTCACAAGGACATCATTTATGGCTACCCAGGAAGTCTCCAGAGTGCTGGCTGCAAATCGCATGATCAACGTGCGCTACGCCATTCGCGATCTCGCGGTGGTCGCCGACGAGGTGGCGCGCGACGGCCACAAGATCCTTTACCTCAACATCGGCGACCCTTGTAAGTTCGACTTCCACACCCCGCCGCACATGATTGAAGCGGTGCTGAAGGCGATGGTCGATGGCCACAACGGATACGCCGAGTCGCTGGGGATTAAGCCGGCGGTCGAGGCGATCCGCAACCAGGCCGAGCGCAACGGCTGCCGCGATATTCAGAGCATCTTCGTCGGTTACGGCAGCGGCGAAGTCATCGACAGTTGTCTGACGGCGCTGCTCAATCCCGGTGACAACGTGCTGACCCCCAGTCCGGAGTATCCCCTGTACGGCGCGATCCTGGCCAAGCTAGATTGTCCGCCGAACGCGTACGATCTCGACGAGTCGAACGGGTGGGAGCCGGATTTGTCCGACATGGAGCGCAAGATCAATGCGCGCACCCGCGCCATCCTGCTGATCACGCCCAACAATCCGACTGGCGCAGTTTATTCGAAGCGCACGCTGGAGAAGATTCTGGAATTGGCGCGCCAGCATGGGCTGATTGTTTTTGCCGACGAGATTTACGACAAACTGATCTTCGATCCCAGCGGGGAGCATGTCTCCATCGCAAGCCTGGCCACCGATGTTCCGATCGTGACTTTCAACGGATTGTCGAAGGCGTATCTGGTGCCCGGATGGCGTATCGGATGGGCGATTGCCACCGGGCCGCGAGAAGTTTTGCATCCCTACATGGAAGCGGTACACCGCTTGCTGCGCGCGCGCTTGTCGGCGCCGCATCCCTTCCAGTACGCCATCAAACCTGCGCTGGAGGGACCGCAAGATCATCTGGTGGAAGTGTTGCGCAAACTGCGCAAGCGCGCCGAGCTCACCGTCGAATGGGCCAAGCGCACGCCGCACGTCCAGCTGGTGGCGCCGAAGGGGGCCTTTTATGCGCATCCCACGCTGGAGATTCCGGAAGACGATTTGACCTTTGTCACCGATCTGCTGCAGCAGAAGCACGTGCTGGTGGTGCATGGGTCGGGATTCGGCGAAAAGCCGGGCACGCGGCACATGCGCATCGTGTTTCTGCCGCCTGAACCAGTTCTGATCGCGGCCTACGCCGCCATGGCCGAATTTATGAAGGAACGGTATGGGTAGCTGTAAATGGATTTGAAAGGGCACAGCTTTGGCTGTGCCGCAAGTTTTGTTTTTGGGGCAGAGCGGGCTTCAGCCCGCACCTTTGCCAGTGCCAGCGGGGAGTTGGATAAGAAGGCAGCGATACAGGTTGAGCAACAGCGCAAGGCGTTTCCTCAGCGGCTGAAGCCGGTATGGATTCGCGCAGTTAATGGCACGGCTGAAGCCGTGCCCCTTCAAAACAGATTAGGTCTTCAAAACAGATTAGGTTGTGAACAAACTAGGCCTTAGGGCAGAATAGATTTTCGTTCATGGTCGATATTCACTGCCACATTCTGCCGGGAATCGATGACGGCTCAAAGTCATGGGAGATGACAGCGGAAATGTGCCGCCTGGCGGCGCAGGACGGCATCACCCACATCGTCGCGACCCCGCACAGCAACGACCAGTACACTTACAATCGCGGGCGCTATACCGAAATGCTAGGCCAGCTCCACGACGCGGGCGACGGCAAGCTGACGTTCAGCCTGGGCTGCGACTTCCACTTCTCCTACGACAACATTCAGGATGCGCTGGCCAACCCGCGGCGCTACACCATCGGCGATTCGCAGTACCTGCTCATCGAATTCAGCGACTACGGCATTCCCCCCAGCGTGAAGCAGGACGTATTCGCGATCTCGAGCCGCGGCATGATTCCCATCATTACTCATCCCGAGCGCAATCGGCCGCTACTCAACCAGCCCGAGGCGGTGCTGCAGTTGGTAGAGCAAGGCTGCCTGGTACAGGTGACGGCCAACGCGGTGACCGGAGCCTGGGGTCCGCGGTCGAAAAAAATGGCGGAGTGGTTACTGAAGCGCGAGGCGGTCCACGTGATCGCCAGCGATGCGCACGATCCGGTGCACCGCCGGCCGATCATGTCGGAAGCTCGCGACGCGGTGGCGGAACTTGCCGGAGCCGAGGTTGCCGAAGCGCTAGTGACGCACAACCCGGAAGCGATTGTCGAAGGGAAAAGCCTGCCGTATCAGCCGATGTACCGGTAAGAGCCTGAGCATCTTCACATTTTGTGTGTTGGTCTTGAAGGGGCGCACCTTTAGGCGCGCCATAGGGGCTTATCATTTTTATCGGTGCCGAGGCGGCTTCAGGCGCCGAGGGACCTGCTTGTCCGGTTCCCCCCCAAACGCACCTAAAGGTGCGCCCTTCAAACTCGTCCCTTTACCTCCCGCCCGGGCAGCGCATTTCGCCCACGTCTTGTCCGTTGACGGAAACAATTCCGGTGCGGGCCTTAGGGTTGGGCGAGGGGTCAGGCTCCTGCTCGGGATCGGCATGGGCCGAGACTGGCAACTTGGCGCTGGCAGACTTGCGGTGCGTCTTCACTCTTCGCATTACCCTCGCCTCCGCCGCCTGAATTCCTTTTCTGGCGAATTCCGCTCCGCTGCGTGCCGACTTCGCAGCTTGCTGTTCCGCATGGCGAAACGAATCGATCAAGCCCATATCAACCTCCTCACTACTGGGAAGATGCCGCTTGCCCGCAATTGGAAACCAGCGGTCAAAGAAAATCAAGTGCGGAGATCACTGCCGGATTCGCGGATTGAAGGCCGAATACAGCAGATCGGTGAGGAAGTTCACCAAAACGTAGGTCAGGCCGATCATCAGAATGCAGCCTTGGACGAGGTAATAATCGCGGTTTGAGATTGCCGTCACGGTCAGGCGCCCAATGCCCGGCCACGAGAAAATTGTCTCAGTGACGATCGCTCCCGCCAGCAGCGCTCCGAACTGCAAGCCAACGACAGTAAGAATCGGGACCATCGCGTTGCGCAGCGCATGCCGGTAAACCACCGTCCGCTCCGGCAGGCCTTTGGCGCGCGCGGTGCGAATGTAATCCTGGCCCAGCTCTTCCAGCATTGAAGTGCGCACCATGCGGGTCAGGATTGCGGCGAGCGCTCCGCCCATGGTGATTGCCGGCAGCACCAGATGGGCCGGCGAGCCCGAGCCGGAGACTGGCAGCCATCCCAGTTCAATGGCGAAAAGCAAAATGAGGATGGGCCCCAGCGCGAAGTTGGGGAACGACAATCCCAGCAGCGATACGAAGCTGAGCAGCCGATCGTCCCAACGGTTGCGGCGCAGCGCCGAGCGCACTCCGGCGGGTATCGACAGCCCGAGCGCCACGAGCAACGCGGCCAGCGTGAGTTCCATGGTTGCGGGATAAGCCTGCGCAATCACGTGGCCGACATCCTGATTCAAGCGCAGCGAACGTCCCATATCGCCGTGCAAAATGCCGCGCCAATAGTTGACGTACTGTTGCCCGAGCGGAACATCCAGGCCGTACGCGTGGCGCGCCGCAGCAAGGTCCGTGGCCGCTGCGCCTTCGCCCAGCATCTGCTGGATGGGATCCCCGGGCACAAGATGGATCATCAGGAAGACGACGGAGACCACCAGCCAGACTACCGGCAGCATGTAGAGCGCGCGGGTGAGCAGGTAGCGCAGCATCAATGGACCACGGGAGTTGTTGTGGGGGATGGTAACTGCGGCTGAGGCGGCGCGATCTCGATCTCGACCTTCACGCTCTCCACGCGAAGGCCCTCCATGGTCGCAACCGTGTAGTGCCGTCCGTCATACTCGAAGCTGTCGCCAACCGCGGGAATCTTCTGCAGCTGCGCCAGCATAAATCCGGCAATCGTTTCGAAGCCATCGTCGCGCGGCAACTCAATGTGATATTGCGACTCCATATCGCGAATATTAATCGAGCCCTCCAGCGTCATCGACGCGGCGCCCGGCGAGAGCGGCTGTTGGCTGACGTCGAACTCGTCTTCGATTTCGCCCACCAGCTGTTCCAGCACATCTTCCACTGTCACCAGGCCTGCCGTCGATCCGAATTCGTCGACCACAACCGCAAGATGACGCCGGCGCACTTTGAACTCGATCAGCAAATCGGGCAGCGGCTTGGTCTCAGGCACCACCAGAACTTCGCGCATGATGTGCCGCAGTTCAAGTCCGCTCGGCCGGGTGACGGGACGTCCCGAAGCGGTGACGTTCACGCGGTATCGCAACCACCGCATCAGGTCCTTGGCGTACAGCACGCCGATGATATGTTCCGGCCCGCGTTGCACATCATAAACTGGTACCCGCGAGTGCTGCTCGTCCACTAAGCGCTGCAGCGCTTCTTCCAAAGAAATATTGCCGGGCAAGGAAAAAATGTCCCGCCGCGGAATCATAATTTCCCGCACCGAAATGTTTTCCAGGTCGAGCGCGCGAAGAATCAATTCCTCCTGCGGCGGTCCCAGAATACCGAGTCTGCGGCTGGCGGAAACGATTAGCTTCAACTCTTCCGGCGAGTGCACGCCTCCTTCGCGCACCTGCCGCATGCCGAACGCCTTCAGCACGACTCGAGTGGAAGCCGTCATGAAGACCAGAAACGGCGACGCCAGGGTCATGAAGAAATCCATCGGACCGGCCACCGCCAGCGCGACTCGCTCGGTACGCTGCAACGCAATTGACTTGGGCACGACCTCGCCCAGGATGACGACCAGATAGGTCATCAGCATGAAGGCGAGTACGACGGCGACGCCATGAGCGTAGAGCCGCGAGTGGGGCAACGGCAGGAAGAGCGGTTCCAGGATGTGGGCGATGGAAGCTTCGCCGATCCAGCCCAGGGCGAGGCTGGCGACGGTGACCCCGAACTGCACCGCGTTGAGTACGGTGTCAAGCTTCTGATGCAGTTTCTGGACGGTGCGCGCGCCGATGCGGTGCGCCGCAATCATCTGTTGCAGTCGGGTCTCGCGAACGCTCACCAGGGCGAATTCGGCGGCCACGAAGAACGCGTTTGCCGCGACGAGCAAAACCACCACTACAATGCGCAGCACAACGAAAGTAACCATGAAGCAGAAATCTTACCATCGGGCTTTACCGGCTGCGGAAAAACACGGATTCGAAATGTTTTGAAGGGGCGCACCTTCAAGTGCGTTGTCCTGAACCATTATTTTGTCATTCCGAGTGGGCTTCAGAGACTGTGTCGCGACTGCGGCAGAAATTTTGCAATGGAACAAAGGACTGAAAAATTCATCAAACCAGCCGGGCAGCGGCGGCTATGAAGTTAGCCCGGCGCGTGACCGGGGTCCCCAACTCGCACCGCTTTTGTGCGAGTCGGGGTGGTTGAGCGCCGGGTAAAGTGGGAAATAATCCTGAGCCGCGCAGCGGCGGCACGGTTGCGACACAGTCTCTTCAGCCCGCGGGGAATCTGCTTGAGAACTTTTTCCGCGACCTCTAGAAGGTCGTGCCTGGGGCAAACCTGACCGGCGGCGATTCATGAGACGCCTTCTGCCGTTGGGAGTACAAGGCGAATACCCACTTTCCCGTCTTGCAGTGTTCTCCGTCACGGCCTTCCGCCGTCCAGCCTCATCAACTTCCCTAAACCGAAAGTTACGGCGTATTCTGGTGCGGCCAGCTACGCACATTACCAGCGATGCTCTCCGGCCTTTGCCGGAGTCGCGTGGCCGGCGAACGGAGCCCACCAAACTATGCACATTTTCACCCTAACTCGATTGTTGCCGGCGATGCTGCTTGCCACCGCGATCCTGCCCAACGCTTCCGCGCAAACCGCCAAGTACGGACCGCATTTGTGGGCTTCGCCGGTCGATCCCGCCAGCTTTGAGAAGCGCGTCAACGAGCAACTGGAGATCGTGCAGAAATCAGTTGACCAGATACTGGCGGTGAAAGGCGCGCGGACGCTGGAAAACACGCTGCAGCCTTACGATCAGGCGGTCGAAGCGCTCGACACCGCCGGCAATAGCGCCGGATTGGTGCAGAGCGTGGATCCGCAAGCGGCGATGCGCGATCGCGCCCAGGCGATGATCCAGAAGGTGAGCGCCGCAGCCACCGCGTTCAGCCTGAATCAAGCGCTCTACAAGGCACTTGCGGCCATCGACATCTCGAATGCCGGTCCCGAGACCCGCTACTACGTGACCCGGACCCTGCTGGAATTCCGCCTTGCCGGCGTGGATCGTGACGACGCCACCCGCGCCAAGATCAAGACGCTCAATGAGCAGATCACCAAGTACGCCACTGGCTTTCAGCGGAATACTCAGGACTCGGTGCTGAAGGTCGTGGTGAAGAATCGCACCGAACTCGACGGGTTGCCCGAGGACTTCATTGCCCGCCACCCGCCTGCCGCCGACGGCAGCATCACCTTGACCAGCGAGCCGCCCGATGTCCAGCCGGTCTTGAAGTTCGCCAAGAATGCCGATTTGCGCAAGCGTGTCTATCTCGCCTACAACAATCGGGCTTATCCGCAGAACATTCAGGTGCTCGCTGACTTGCTGCAAAAGCGCCAGGAACTGGCCACGCTACTCGGTTACCAACACTGGGCCGACATGAACGCGGCCGACAAGATGGCGGTCAATGGTAAGAACATCGGAAGCTTCATTGACCAGATCGACGTGGTGTCGCGCCCCACCGCCCAGCGCGAATTTCAAATGCTGCTGGCGCTGGCGAAGAAACAAGATCCTTCGCTAACCACCATCGCATTGTCCGACCGCTCCTATTATAACGAGCAGTTGAGAAGGGCCGATTACGACTTCGATTCGCAATCGGCGCGGCCCTACTTTTCCTATGATCGCGTGCAGCAGGGCATTCTCGACGTAGCTTCGCGCTTGTTCCAGGTGACGTTTCGTCCCGCCAAGGACGCCCAGGTTTGGGACCCTTCCGTCACCGCGTGGGACGTCTTCGACGGCGACCGGCAGATCGGCCGCTTCTACCTCGACATGCATCCTCGAGCCGGGAAGGACAAGTGGTTCAGTTCCTATTCCATACTCGACGGCAAACTCGGCCAGCAACTGCCGGAGGCAGCGTTGATCTGCAACTTCTCCGGTGGAACGCCGGGCGATCCCGGATTGATGGAATACGGTGAAGTGACCACTTTCTTTCACGAGTTCGGTCACTTGATGCACTGGATATTCCAGGGTCAGCGTCCCTGGGCGGGATACGGCGGCAACCTGGAGAGCGATTTTGTCGAAGCGCCTTCGCAAATGTTGGAAGAGTGGATGCACGATCCCAAAGTCTTGGCGACGTTTGCTCTTAACTATCAGACCAACCAGCCCATCCCGGCGGAGATGGTGCACCGCATGAATCGCGCTGACGCCTTTGGACGCGGCCTGTGGACGCGGGTGCAACTGGTCTACACCAGCGTGTCTTTCGATCTGCACAATGAGACGCCAAGTACCGCCGCCATCGACCGGGCTCTTCCTGACAGCATCCAACGATTCCTGCCCTACCAAGGGGTCGAGGGCGACCACCAGATCACCTCCTTCGGACATCTCACCGGCTACTCGTCTTCGTACTACACCTATCTGTGGGACAAAGTGATTGCCGAAGATTTCTTCGGACAATTCAATCCCAACGATCTGCTGGCTTCCGATATTGCCAAGCGCTATCGGAAAACTGTCTTGGAGAAGACCGGTTCGATGCCCGCCAACGATCTGGTCAAGAACTTTCTCGGTCGCCCGCAAAACGTGGATGCTTTTGTCGGCTGGATGAACCGGGAGTTCGAAGAGAAATCCGGCACTCCGATGCCGGCGGTTCGTTGAGCAGCGGCTGCGTTTCTTGGAAGCGGAATCCCAGTCCGGGGACATTTTCAGAGTGTCCACGTCGCTGATTTTTCAGATGGGTCAGCTCGGCGTTGCGGACTCCGGTGGCGTAACGAGTCATGAGCCGCCAAGGGACGACTAGA
>Ga0302140_10007842_pt1 | contig 13322 bp, 11 predicted proteins | sample I_Bog_E1_1_FD_202095 | JGI IMG/M metagenome (GOLD analysis project Ga0302140, IMG submission 202095) | Peat permafrost microbial communities from Stordalen Mire near Abisko, Sweden - I_Bog_E1_1 | ecosystem: Environmental > Terrestrial > Soil > Wetlands > Peat | place: Sweden: Abisko, Stordalen...
CGAACCACGCTCGACTCCGCCGGCCGCGGACCTCGCACTCGACGCGCCTGGAACTTGGTCCGGACCACTGCCTTGAAGACACGGCTGGCTCGTTAATATTTCTTGTTCCGAGACCAGTGCAATCGGCTTGATCCGCCCCCGGGCTGGATAGACTCAGGCACAATTCGGTGCGGGCAAGAAGTGGATGCGTCCCTTGAAATGTCCAACCTCGCTTCGGGGTCTCTTGATTTTCGCGAAATCGATTGTGCGCTCGCCGATCTCTCCATCCGGATCAAAACGAAGCGCGATGACGTGTATCTTGGGCGCCTTGCCATCCGCGAAGAGGCCGCTCAAATACGAAGGAAGGACAAGAAGCCCATCCGGGGGAAGATCGTCCTACGTTAATCGACGCGCAATCGACGAGTTCGTCGACTGGTATTGCTCGGAACCTCGACTTGTATTCAATCGGATCGTGGTTCTCAGATACCGGACCTACCTTGAGGGCTGGCGGTTGACCTCAGGCACGATCACCCTCTGGCTCGGTGCTATGCGCCGGTCAGCATAACGAAGGGAAGCGCGTGGAGAAGCTCAGGAATGTGCATCGAAATCCGGTCAAGCGCGGCCTGGCCGAGAAGCCTGAAGGCTGGCATTGGTCCAGTTTCCGGCATTACGCCGCCGGAGTGGGCGGAACCATCGAGATCGAAAGTCAATGGACCGCTTCCCGGCGCGGAAACGAGTTTCCCCAATATCTGCGCTACCCTGGGAAGGCCAGTTGAGGCCGAGAGCCTCCCAAGTCCCCAAAGGCGAGGAACCTGGGGCACCCAAGAGCTATGGCAGGTTTACAGGCCGGGGACCTCGGTCACCCGCCAAATGGAATCAAACAGCCCGTGTACGAGTTTATCCGGCAGGGTTGTTAGCGCCGCCACCGCGAATATCCCCAGCCACCGCCTCCGAGCAGAAAAAGCACCACTAGAACAATCAAGATTGTTTCCATGTTGTGACCTCACTCGCAAGAGGAAGCGGACTCGCCCTTGTAACGACTGTCCCACTTCTTCCCTACACATGATCCTAGTGAGTGGCAAAGACGGGTGTCTGATCACATTGGAGCAGTGTGAGCCTGGCGCTCCAGGCTCGCCTCTGAAACCTTCATTCACTGCCTCTTGCGCGGAGCGATCGTCCAGAGACGGGTAATTCCGGGGTTCGGCGCAGCGCGCCTTTCTTCATTCCCACAGCGGTGTAGAGCGGAGGTGCGATTCTGACCAACCCAGCGCTCCAGGCGTGTATAGGATAGGTTCTACATTGGCGGTCGCGTCCCTTGCGGAGTGACTGCACACGGTATCCCGATCGGGCCTTTGCAGTTTGACCGATTGGAAGCTGCCCCGGCCGCCAAATGTATATCGCAGGATTAGGGGAATATCGGCAAGGCTACCGCCGGCTCCAATCCAAGTCCTGCGTGATGAAGACGAGCTCCTGGAGCTTTTCCGGAGCGAATCATCAACCGGTTCAGGACTCGCATAAAATGCGCAGCTCATCAGCCTCATTGATCTCAGGGTTATCCGCCGGACGGGCTGTTGTTCCATTTTCGTGCAACCGATGCGGCGGGGGTCAGGTCGTCGAGATGCTTGATCGATCGGTCGGCCAGTCCTGGGAGAACCACTGACAGATCAATTCAGGATCGGCGGGCCGATCGGGCTCGGCCCATGCAAAATCACCGAGGCAAGCTTCAAGCAAAGGCAACCCTGGAAACGCGCGTTAGGCTGTTAGCGCCCACCGAGGAGAATTCAGGTTGCGCGGCGCTTGGCCACAATCATCGGGCAGAGCTGTCGAAGGCGCTGGTTCATGATTTTGGGGGAGCCTTCGAAAAACGGAATTATTCTGGAGTTTGTCTGGCCGAAGGCGCTGGTACCGTCTATGCTTCTGCATAGGATTAGCGAATCAACCCTGGGAGGGATAGAGTGACGCATTTTATCTTGGCGGCTGTAACCATGGTTGGCTTCATGTTGGGCCAACAAACGACGACGACCCAGCCAACTGGAATCGATGGCAAATGGCACTTTGTCCTGGATACACCCGGCGGCGACCGCGAGATGGAGGCTATGTTCGCAGTCGATGCCAGTGGAAAGGTGACGGGCAAGTTTGGAGAGACCGACGTGGCCGGCACCTTTAAGGACGGCCAGATGGCACTGGATTTTCCGTTGACCTCAGAGGAGTCGGGTGAAACCGCGGCGATGAAGCTGACCGGCAAGCTGGACGAGACAGGCGCCTTGGTCGGCACCTGGGAGTTTTCCGCGTACAACGGAACGTACAAGGCAAGCCGGCCGAAGCCGTAGCTCGATCGTCGTGACGAGGGCAGCTGCCCGGTCGCATCCGTCCATGCGCAGCCAATTGAAGAAACGCGCGCTTGCCGTCCTCCTGGTTTGAATGCTGAATCGGCGGCGTGCGGGGGGATGCTTGAGCGACCAGGTCACGCGTTTCAAAGCCGGGAAGATGAAGCTGGAGATTCACTCCAGCAAGCAGGCAGCGGGAGCCTCTGCTGCCCGCGCGGCAGCAGAGGAGATGCGCCGGCTCGACCGGCTGGACGAGAGCCTCGGCGTCATCTTTGCAACTGGCGCCTCCCAATTCGAAACTCTCGAGGCCCTGATCTCGATGCCCGGCCTGCCGTGGGACAAAGTGCAAGGCTTCCACATGGACGAGTACGTCGGGATTGACGAGAATCATCCCGCGTCCTTCCGGCGCTACCTGCGCGAGAGGCTGACCGAGCGCGTGGCGATGCGCGCGTTTTACGAGATGGACGGCAATGCCGCGGAGATGGATCGGTTCGCCCGCGAGTACATCGGCAGGCTGGAAGTTGCCAATCCGAAGCTTTGCCTTCTCGGAATCGGCGAAAATGGGCACCTGGCGTTCAACGATCCATGCGAGGCCAATTTCGACGACCCCAAGGCGATCAAAGTGGTTTCTCTTGACGAGGCGTGCCGGCGGCAGCAGGTGGCGGAGGGTTGGTTCGCGAAGCTGGACGAGGTGCCGAAACAGGCTCTGACGCTGACCATTCCGACCTTGTTCCGCATACCGAAGCTGATTGTCTCCGTGCCCGGCCCGCGCAAAGCTTCGGCCATACGGCGAACTGTTGAAGAGCCCATTTCAACGAGCTGTCCATCGACTCTTCTGCGCACGCATGAGGACGCGACGATCTATCTCGATCCAGACTCCGCATCGGAGATCCAGAATCTTGTTTCATTGCTGTAGAACGCGCGCCCCGCAACTGCCTGGCGCCGGGAGGTGAAGGAAATGGCCGAAGACGCCGGGGAAGGAATGGGACGAAGGACTTTTGTCAAGCAGGCTTCAGGAGCGGCGCTGGCCGCGGGAATGAGCGCCCGATCCTACGCGCGCATTCTGGGGGCGAACGGCCGCATTCGCTTAGGTCAACTGGGCTGCGGCGGCCGCAGCCAGGGGCACGTGCACATGGCGCAGCTTGCGGCCAAGCAAACGCAGGTGGAAACCGTCGCGGTGTGCGACCTGTGGAGCCTGGCGCGGGAGCACAGAGCCGCCCAGGTGAAGCGCGTCTTCAACCTGGAGCCGCAGGTTTATAAGTACTCCGAAGAGATGCTGGCGCGCGCGGACATCGACGGCGTGATGATCGCTACGGGCGACTTCCAGCACGCCAAACTGTGCGCGGAGGTGGTGAAGGCGGGCAAGGATTGCTACGTGGAGAAGCCGTTTGCCAATGTCCTCTCCGAGGCGATCGAGACCCGCGACCTGGTCAGGAAGTCCAAACAGATTGTGCAGATGGGCACGCAACACCGCAGCCAGCCTTATCCACTGGCGGTGCGGGATATCGTTCGCTCCGGGCGCATTGGCAAGATTGTCCACATCGAGCAGGAGTGGAATGTGAACGAGGAGCGATGGAGATTTACACCGATGGACACCGGCCTGTCCAAAGAGATGCAGATGGACATCAACATGGAGTGGAAACAATGGCTCTATGGCCGAACCTCGCAACTGAAGGAAGAAGACACGGACTGGAAGCGGTGGCTGCTGGGGAAACCGCATCGGCCATTCGATCCGCATGTGTACCTGGAATTCCGGCTCTACAAGGACTTCTCGTCAGGAATCTTCGATCAATGGCTGAGTCACGGCTGCGACCTGGTTCATCTTTGGACGGATGAAGCGTATCCGGAAAGCGTGATGGCGACCGGGGGCATCCTGACATGGAAGGATGAACGGGAGAATCCGGATACATGCATTGCGGCGGTCACCTATCCGAAGGGTTTTCTCTACACCTATAAGACGATTTTTGGAAACAGCTACCGGAGTTTCTCCAGGATCATGGGAAGAGAGGGAACGATCGAGAATTACGGCGGCGAGGGTGCTTCGCTTTATTCGGTCACGCGGGAAGGGGGCACCCATGAGTTCGATCCGCCCGAGTCCGGGCCGTTCTACAACAAGCTCCCCATAGTCGCCCCGGAGCGCGACGGCGAGGAGATCGTGCATGTCCCCGGAGCTGCGACGCCCAACTCGCTGGGGCCGGACGACGACGACGTTGGCCACATGGTGAACTGGCTGCAGTCGATGTCGTCGCGCACGCAGCCGAACGCGACGGTCGAACATGGGTTCTCCCATGCGCTGGTTTGCATCATGGCGGCGCAATCGTACGGGAGCGGCAAGAGATTGTATTGGGATCCGCGCGGAGAAAAGATCGTCGATCATCCGGTCAGCGGATGACGCGGCGCATGGACACGACCAGGCCTGTGCTTTCCTGCGATGGATGAGACGGAATCAGGCGATGGTAACGGGCGACATGGGAAACACAGGACGCGATGAAACCACTCACTGCAACGCACCCATTGGAGAATCCTGCAAAGCCTCGCGGCGTGGGGCGGGTGCGCTGGTGGATTGTCTGGACTCTGTTCTTTTCCACCGTGACCAACTACATCAGCCGCCAGACCTTCTCCGTTTTGGCGCCGATGATCACGGCGCAGTATCACCTGTCGCACACGGACCTGGGCAGGATCAGCGGTGCTTTTCAGCTCTCTTATGCGATCACATGGCTTCTGGGCGGCATCTTTCTCGACGCCGTCGGAACGCGGCTGGGCCTGGCCCTGGCGGTGATCTTCTGGTCCGTGGTCAACATCCTGACGGCGCTGTCTTCTTCTGTCTTCGACTTCGCAGCCTTTCGATTTCTCTTGGGGATCGGCGAGGGCTTCAACTGGCCTGGAGCCAGCAAAACGGTGGCCGAGTGGTTTCCCAGCCAGGAACGCAGCCTCGCGGTTGCGATCTTCGATAGCGGGTCGAGCGTGGGAGGCGCACTGGCGGCGCTGTCCATGCCGCTCATCGCAGTCACGTTCGGCTGGCGATGGGCTTTCGTCTTCTCGGGGTTGATGGGTTTTATCTGGCTGCTGCTGTGGCTGCGCGTCTATTATCCGTTGTCGCGTCATCCGCGGGTCACGTCTGAGGAAGTTGCGCTGATCCGCGCGGGCCAGGATGTACCCGTTGTCTCCGCGGATCGCGGCGTGCGGCGCTGGATCCGACTCGCCCGCAATCGCAATGTGTGGGGCATCGTGCTAGGCCGCGCTCTCACCGATCCCATCTGGTGGTTCTACGTTTTCTGGCTGCCCCAGTATCTGAGCGATGCGCGAGGATTCAGCATGAAGCGAATCGCGCTGTTTGCCTGGATCCCGTTTGTCGCGGCCGACCTGGGCAACTTCACCGGCGGCCTGATCTCCGGCTATTGCATTCGGCGCGGGGTCTCCGTGGTGCGGGCGCGCACGTGGGTATGCGCCATCAGCTGCCTGCCGATTCTTGCAGGCATTCCCGCCGCGGGCGTCCATAGCGCCTATACGGCTCTGGGACTGATCTGTGTTGCCTTGTGGGGCTACGCGAGCTGGTCGACGATGGGCCTCACGCTGCCCTCCGATCTGTTTCCCCAGGATGTTGTGGCCACGGTTACAGGGCTGAGCGGACTGGCAGCCGGACTTGCCGGCACGGTGTTCACGGTCGCCGTGGGAGTCCTGGTCGATCGCTTCTCCTACGCGCCCGCATTTCTCGCCGCAGGGTTGATGCCTCTGTTTGCCACCGCAAGCCTGTTTCTGCTGATCCGTGCGCCTAGGGATGGGCCGGGCATTGCCAGAGCGGCGGATGCGCCGGCGCCTGGCCATTGAGGTCAACTGCCGTTCATTTGCGCCATGGCTGCAACTCACCGGGCTTGCCCCAGCTTGGAATCGGACTCTGCAATCCGTCTCTGATCCAAAGGAAACGGCCGTTGATCTGCGCAGCGTCATCACGGGTTAATTCCTCAACGAGATCGGCGGCCTTTTCGGGGTCATCCCCTCCCGTTTCGCGTACCCAGTTCACCCATTGCGTGTAGGCGTCCGCGCCGCTGCCCAGGCGCTCCGCCCCCGCCTTGATGTCTGCCCACATGGCGGTCTTCACATCGCCCGGATGGATCACATTGGCTGTGACACCTGTTCCCTTCAATTCGGACGCCAGGTGGCGGGTGAACTGATTGAGCGCAGCTTTGCTGGTGCCATAGGCGCTGTTGACCGGCCCGGGATCATGCAAGGCCGCGGCAGAGGTCACATTGACGATGCGGCCCCATCCAGCATCGATCATTCCGCCAACAAAGGCCCGCGAGGTCAGGTACGAAGCAACCGTGTTGATCATGATCGTCTCGATCCAGGCGGCCGGATCGCTGTCTTTGATGAGGTCGATGGGGCCAAAGACACCCGCCGCATTGACGAGAATGGAAGGAATGCCGAGTTCCCCTTCGATCACGCCCTTCACTTGCTGGACGGAGTGCGGCTTGCCGAGATCGACGGGCACAACCAGCGCGCGCGCTCCTTTGGCCGCCAGGTCCTGGCGTGTGTCTTCAAGCCCTGCCTCGCCGCGCGCGAGCAACGCCACGGCCGCGCCCACGTGCCCCAGCCGCACTGCAATGCGCCGGCCCACACCGCGACTAGCGCCGGTGACCACCGCTACTTTTCCCTTCAAATCGCTCACGCGCGGACTCCTCGCCCATCACCTTGGCTCTAAACGAGGCTACCTGACTGCGAAGATCAGGAAGTAGTCCTGACCGTCGCTCTTAGTGAAGTCGTATTTGCCGATGCGTCGGTATCCTGCCTGCGCCATCTCGCGTTCGACGATATCGGGCATGACCCCGTGGTCGGTTCCATCTCCGTTGCGGTCGATGATGCCGACCTTCGCTCCGGGCTTGAGCGAGAGCTTCAGCTTCTCCATCAGCGGGATGGGTTGCGCAAACTCGTGATAGGTCTTCAGAATCAGAACGGCATCCACGCTGTTCGGCGGCAATTTCGCATCCGCGACGAGTCCCAGCACCGGGTGCACGTTCCCGAGCTTTTCCCGGGCTTCGCGCTGGGCAATGTAGTCGACCGCTTTGGGGTTGATATCTTCGGCGTACACCACGCCGCCGGGCCCGACGCGAGCGGCAGCCCGGACGGTGAACCATCCCGATCCCGCGCCAATATCGGCAACGGCTTTGCCCGGCACGATGCCCAGCAGATCCATGACCCGGTCGATCTGGAGTTTCTTGTCCCGGTCGGGATACTCGAAGATCGACAGGTCTCCTGCATACGGCGTGCTCGTCGGCCTTTCCGCCTGCGCCGCCGCAGGAGGAGGCGTTTGCGCAGACGCCTGGGCCGAAGTGCGGACTTGAGCCGATAACGCGGTGAAACAGAGCAGGAGCGCCAGTTCCACGGATGCCTTGTTGCGAGTCATCATGATCTCCACTTCCCTCAACAGCATGGCATTGGATGCCGGTGACCGCAAGGCAACGCCGAATTTGTTCCGGATTGCCCAGCCGGGGAGGCACTTTTTCCTCGACTTGCACAGAAGTTGGAGGCAGGATTGGCGGCGGGGCGGCTCCAGTTCCGGTACCATACTTGAGGTACCTATTGCCGAATGAGCCTTAAAGCCAAGCTGGAAGCTGTCATCTACGCCGCGGAGGAGCCGGTTACACTGGCTCAGCTCGCCGCATTGTTTTCGACCGAAGCACAGGAGTGGAAGGCGGAGCGGGACGCTGCGTCTGCCGCTACGGCTGTTGAACAGGCTGCCCAGCTACCCGAGCCCTTACCGCTGCTGAGTGCGGCGTTCGACTACCTGGAACTGGACCAGCCGGCTGAGCCGGTTGGGGCCGAGGCGAACTCTGAAACCGGCGCGGAAGCTGCCGGCGAACCGGCCGGAGAGGCCGTTGCGGCTGAGGAGACGCCTGAGCCGGGGGCTGAGGCCGCTCCATTGGATGCAGAAGCGGAGGCCAAGAGGCTGGCGCGACAACGCGACCGTGAGGCGCGAGTTGTGCTGCGGGGACTGCTGGACGAGCTAATGGCCGGCTATGCCAGCGACGACCGGGGCATCGAGATCAGGGAGATTGCGGGCGGGTACCGGATGGCGACCAAGCCGGAGTGCCACGACGCGGCGCGGATGTTTGCGAAGAGCCTGAAGCCGGCGCTGAAGCTGAGCCTGCCGGCACTGGAGACGCTGGCGGTGATCGCCTACAAGCAGCCGGTGACGGCGCCCGAGGTGAATGAGATTCGCGGGGTGGACTCGAGCGGCGTGTTCGGGTCGCTGCTGGCACGCAAGCTGATTGCGACCGCCGGGCGGAAGCAGGTGATCGGCAGGCCGATCTTGTACAAGACGACCAAGGAGTTTCTGCTGCGGTTTGGGCTGAAGGATGTAACCGAGCTGCCCTCGATGGAAGAGTTCGAGAAGATGGCGCAGCTTGAATTCGACGAGGCAGAGATGGCCGGCGAGGGCGAGTCTGCCCCGGACGTGAACGAAGATCCAAGACTGGAAGTGGACGACGACGAGGACGAGCCGGGCGAGGAAGCGTCTGCGGACGTGGAACAGGAGACACAGCAAAGCACAGAGACCGCCGTGAGGGCGGACGGCGAAGTGAGCCTGGCGGTGCAAGAGCCTGTGGCCACGGAACAACGTGCCAGTGCACTGGCAGACGAAGCGGCGTCAACCCCCGCAGAGGCCGCGCCTGCTGCGCCTTCCCCACCCGAGCAGGCAGAGAATGAGAATGTCTCCCATGAGCGATGAACAGCGGCCCAATGCGAACGAAGCCGAGTTGAACGACACACCGGAATCAGAAGACCCAATCGGAGACGTGACCGACGGCGAGGCGGAGACTTCGACCAGCGGCGAGACCGAGGTCGAGATTGGGACCGCCGAAGGCGAGGCCGAAGACCAGGCTGACGCGGCGACCGAAGCGGAGGACGAGGCAGAGAACGATGCCCAGGCAGAGGCTGGCGCCGACGAGGATGAAGCTGAGCCGGAGTTCAAGCGCAAGGCTCGTCCGCCGGTGAAGCTGGAGCGGCTGCAGAAGATTCTGGCCCAGGCGGGGGTGGCCAGCCGGCGCAAGGCCGAAGAGATGATCGAGCAGGGCCGGGTGCAGGTGAACGGCAAGGTGGTTACCGAGCTGGGCACCAAGGCCGATTCTGGACGCGACCACATCCGCGTGGACGGCAAGCTGCTGCAAGGGGCGGAACGGCTGCGCTACTTTGTGCTGAACAAGCCCAGGGGCTTTGTGACTACGGTGAAGGATCCCGAGGGCCGGCCCACTGTGATGCAATTCTTCGACAAGATGCGGGAGCGGCTCTACCCGGTGGGGCGGCTGGACTACATGAGCGAAGGGCTGCTGCTGGTGACCAACGACGGCGAGCTGGCCAACAAGCTGACGCGGGCCTCGGCGGGCGTGGAGAAGACCTACCTGGTGAAGGTGGCCGGGATTCCCAGCGAAGCCGAGCTGGACGTACTGCGCGCGGGCGTGGCCATCGAGAAGGGCAAACCGGGGTCGGACAAGGTGCGGACTTCGCCGGCGCGGATCAGGCAGGTGCGGCAGGGCGATAACCCGTGGTACGAGGTGGTGCTGATCGAGGGAAGAAACCGCGAATTGCGCAAGATGTTCGAAGAGGTCGGGCATTTTGTGGAGAAGATTCGGCGCGTGGGTTACGGGCCACTGATTCTGGACCAGGAGCCGGGGAACCTGCGCGAGTTGGATACGCAGGAGTTGGAACTGCTGCGCAAGGCTGCGGACGGCAAGTTGAAGACGCCCAAGGCCAAGGAGATTCGGCGGCGGAACATGATTGACTCGCTGCCGCCGGAGAAACCGGCTTTCAAGGCGCGCGGAGAACGGCCCGCGGCAGGACCGAAGGACTACAAGCCCAAGCGGGCGTTTGGGACGGATGCGCCGGTTCGGGGCAGAGCTGGGCCGCCGAAGTTCCGGACTGGAAGGCCTGCGGGCGGTCCGGCGGGCCGGCCGGCATGGAAGAAAGACGACAGGCCTGGACGCCCACCGGCGCGGTTTGAGGCAGGAGCGCCGAACGAGGGCCGTTCGGCGGCGGGCAAAAGCTACGGCGACAGGCCGGCAGCAGGACGGACCTTTGGGGACAAGCCTGGGGGACGAGGGTTTGGCGGAAAGCCTGCGGCGGGACGGACTTACGGGGCTAGACCGGGAGCAGCGAAGCCTTTCGGGGATCGGCCGGCTTCGGGGCGCTTCCCGGCGAAGCCAGCGTGGAAGAAGCCAGAGGCTGGCGGACGGCCGCAATACAACAGGCCGGCTGCGCCAAGGCCGGAGGCGGCGCGGCGTCCAGCACCGGAGCCAATGGAGGATTTGGGGCCGAGGAAGCCCTCGCGGCTGCACATTGAGCCGGTACATGATTTCGGGCGCACGGAGCGGCCCAGAACAGATCGTCCCAGCTCAGGCCTTCCGCCGTCGGGGCGTCCGGCATTTGGGCGCGGGGGGGCGGATCGCCCGGGCGGCGGCCGTTCCAGTTCAGCGCGGCCGTTCCGCGGTGAGGGTGGGCTGGCGCGGCCTTTCACCACCAGCAGCGGCAAGCCACGTGCGGGCGGGCCCAGACCCAGCAGCAAGCCCGGCAAGGACGGCGAACGCTCTTATGGCGCTGGAGCAGAGCGCAAGAGCGGCTCGGGATGGAAGCCCAAACCGAACTTCGGCGGCAAGAGCAAGGCCGGTCCCGGGGGCAGGCCGAAGACGGGCGGGTTCTCGAAGTCCGGGCCGAAGGGCAAGCCAAGCGGTTCGGGGACCAAGCGCAGCGGGCCACGACCGGGTGGAAAGCGGCCGGGCGGCGGTGGTGGAAGACGCCCCTAGATTCAGAGGAGCAAGGAGGCTAGAATGCTGTCCATATCACGAAGAGACTTCATCAAGACGGCGTCATCGAGCGCGGTGGTGGGCGCGGTGCTGTCGTCAGGCGGGCGAATGCTTCGCGCCAACCCTCTTGGCTTGCCCATTGGGTGCCAGACGTGGCCGGTGCGAGCCATGATCGCCAAAGACTTCCGCGGCACGCTCAAGGAGCTTGCTTCGGCTGGATTCCAGACCGTCGAGCTGTGCTCGCCCGTGGGTTACGCCGACTCCGGGTTTGCCGGGCTCGACAAGTACACGGGGGCCGATCTCAGGGGCATCCTGCGCGACGCAGGCCTTGCGTGCATCAGCAGTCATTTCTCCATCACGGAATTGAGGGAAAACCAGGAGGGCCGAATTGCCTGGGCGAAAGACGTCGGCCTGACACAAATGCTGGTGCCGAGCCTGGACGGGCCGCAGAATCCCACGATGGATGACGTGAAGCGGGCGGCCGACGAATACAACCGGATGGGAGAGCGGGCAGCGGCGGCGGGGATCGTGCAAGGCCTTCATAACGAGGGCTTTGAGCTCTCCAAGGTCGATGGCAAGCGGACGTATGACGTGCTGTTTCAACTTCTCGATCCGAGGTTCGTCAAGTTCCAGTTCCAGGTGTCGACCATCAGCGAGGGCTACGATGCCGCCGAGTACTTTACCAAATACTCTGGTCGCTTTATTTCCATGCACGTTCAGGGGTGGTCGGCAACGACGCGAAAGATCATGCCTGTGGGTGAAGACACCCTGGATTGGAAGAAGATCTTCGCCGCGGCAATGACGGGTGGCATCCAAAACTACTTTGTGGAGATGGACCTGCCGATGATGAAGGCCAGCGTTCCCTACCTTCGTCAATTACAGGTGAGGTGAAAGCACGCCATCGCACGCCCCGGAAGCCGAGGGCAGCCTGGCAAACCGTCGCGGCGCGCCAAGAACTGATTCTCGACTGTTGTGGAGCGCTTCGCCGGTTCCCCGTGCTTTCCCGGAAGAGTGACCGGTAAACCCAAACCCAGCACATTCCTTCTGGTGTATCGTGTTTGCTCACGAAACGAGCGTTGCTGCGTCCTTTTCCACAGCGGACAACTCTCAAACTCCCGGAGCAGAGACTGAATGGCAACGGATGCGGTGAGCTACCCACTATCCACGGCTGCGACAGCGGCGAGTTTGGCCTGGCCGGCTGCGAGGAGGGTACAATCCTCAGCAGGTATGGCTTCGACTACCGCAATGAACGGGGGAAAGAGCGCGCAGGACCGCTTGCAGGCGCGGGCTCCCGAAATGGAGCTGATCCGCGAGGCGCAGGCGGGTTCGCGCTCGGCCTTCGACGCGCTGGTGCGGCAGTATGAGCACCAGGTTCTGCGGCTGGCGCTGCACCTGACGGGCAGCGAGCACGACGCGGAGGACATCTACCAGGAGGCTTTCCTGAAGGCCTACCGGTATATTGGCAACTTCCGCTTCGAATGCTCGTTTTACACGTGGATTTACCGGATTGTGACCAACCTGTGCCTGGATCAGCTGCGGCGCAGGAAAACCCGCCGCGAGGACCATGCGGTGGTGCTGGACCACTCCGGCGACGAGATCGATCTGCTGGCTTCGGTTTCCGACGACCGGTCGTTTTCGAATCCGGCCAAGGAGCTGGACAGGAAGGTGCTGGGCGCGTACATTCAGGCGGCGCTGGGCAAGCTGACGCCGCGGGAGCGGATGGTTTTTGAGCTGAAGCACTATCAGGGGTTGCGGTTGCGGACGATTGGAGAGATGCTGAACACCACGGAAGAGACCGCCAAGAATACGCTCTTCCGCGCGACCAAGAAGTTAAGAACACAATTGGCGGAGTTGCGGTAAGCGCCACCAGGCAATTCCTGAACGGAATGCGGATTTTGGGACGCAAGTTGAAGTTTTTTTGAGGCTGGAAGGACGTAGCGATGAATTGCGAACTTGCACACGAGCGGATCGTGACGGCGGCATACGGAGAGCTGCCCGACGAGCAGATGCATGAATTGGAACGGCACATGACGGGCTGCCCGGATTGCGCCCTGGAGCGGGAACAGTTGCGCGCGCTGAAGATTCTGGCCGATGCGCATCCGGTAATGGAGCCGCCGGCGAACCTGGTGGCGCGGTCGCGGCTGCGGCTGGAGGAAGCTCTTGACGCTTTGCCGCCCAAGCGCTGGTATGAGCGGCTGACGCAGCGCATGGTGAACAACTTTGC
>Ga0302140_10007845_pt1 | contig 13318 bp, 11 predicted proteins | sample I_Bog_E1_1_FD_202095 | JGI IMG/M metagenome (GOLD analysis project Ga0302140, IMG submission 202095) | Peat permafrost microbial communities from Stordalen Mire near Abisko, Sweden - I_Bog_E1_1 | ecosystem: Environmental > Terrestrial > Soil > Wetlands > Peat | place: Sweden: Abisko, Stordalen...
TGACAAGAACCGAACCGACACACGCCAAGCCAACATGCGTGAAACGTGCAAGGCCGGAAGGTGACTTACCTGCAAAAACATCCTTGGCCAGAAAAATACCTACGAGAGCAGCGATTGTGAATAAAGCAAGTGACACGATCAACATACCTACCTCTTTCAAATGGGCTTCGCAAAACCGCATACGCTATTTGGCGATAGCCCTAATTTCCAAGTTGCTCCAATACGGTCAGAAGTCTGTGACCCATGTCACCGATTGGGGCGCTCTTGTTCCGATACAAGATGAGATTAACCCCCTAAATAATCGATGTCGTGTACGCGCAGGTAAACTAGGTGTACGATCGGATACAACATGTTCTGGAGTGCTCAATTCAACGTAGCCCGGTCCACTGACTGGGAAGTTCACGAAGTATTCGAGTTTATGTTCTGTCATTCCGGGACGGGGCACGTGCTGGTAGGCGAGCATAAAGTCGAACTCCATCCGTCCCGCATGGTCTTAATCGTTCCCGGCGCCCGCCACCGAATTGTGTTTGAAGCTGGTCAGTCGGCCGACCTCAAGGTCGTCTGTGTCACGGCGCAGGATACGTCGCGCTATCTTTCGCCTGTCCAGTTGGACCTTCTTGAGAGCTTGCGGGGGCACGGCTGCACTTCGAGCGATGGCACCACCGAACTTCCGATCCTCGCGGAGCTCGTCAATCTAATTCCAGAGGGCTCTGTGATCGGTGATCACCGGCAGTTACTGATTGTCTGGAACGTGATTGGCTTACTGTTAGCTACTCAAACTGACCATCAATACCCTGCGGTTGACGAAGTGCACCGGAGACATCGGAACAAGATCCAAGACGTGTGTCTTTGGCTGGACAATCATTTAGATCAGGACTCCAACTTGGATGAGATAGGTTCCGAGTTTGGCTTATCACGAAGTCTGCTGACTCGGGCATTCCGCCGGCACACAGGCACGAGTGTAGTGCATTACGTGAACGCCCGCCGCCTCGAGAAAGCTGCCGTTCTGCTTACGTCTTCAAGGGATCGAACGATCACGCAGGCGGCGTTCGAGAGCGGATTCTCAAACCTTAGCAACTTTCATCGTCGATTCAAAACCGCCTATGGCTTTACACCGGCTGAATTTCAACGAAACTTCGCAAATTGATAATGCTCCACTCGACAGCTATTCGCCAAATTCTCAACGGGGATAGCCATTGAGAATTCCGTACCGGTTAACGAGTGCTCCGCTAACTCGCTCGCCGAGCACTGCAGGAGGGAATCTTCTTAAGGCGCGCCCTGGGGGTCTGAGAGTTAAATTCTGGAGTTCCGCCTGAATCACCGGCAATGGGGCAGTTGCTCGAAAATGGATATGATCTCGATTTGGCTATTGCCGGACCTTGCGACGACGTAAAAGCATCAAGCCAAATATGACCAAGAGAAATGGCAGCGCAAGGACAACCGATCCTGGTCGCAATTGAATTCCCATGATGAACATATGGTGGAACGCCATAACAAATTCAATCAAGGCTACGACCGCGAGAATGAGGCCGGTACCTAGCCCAATAAGCAGGAATCCAATTTCTCGTCTGTTCATATCGGAAATGGTACACCGCTGATCGGATTACTCCTGAATGACCGCCAAACCGGAAGTAACCCCAAAATCGGAATAATGTCCGGATTGCGGACAAACCGACTGCGAAACGAGAGGTCATGTAAGGGACGGCCCAGTAGTATTGCTAGCATGAACAAGGCAAAGCAGCCTCGCTGGGTAGTGTTTGCGATCGCGGTCCCGATTAGTCTCTACGTATCCGCTTTTGGCACTCTATCAATGGGATTATGTTCAGGGCCGTCCGTAATCCCGTGCTGGCCGCATACCTTCGCTTGGACGCTTCTCGCACCGAGTCTGCTTCTGGCTATTTGGTCCGTGCGTGCAACGGCAATCGCGGCGATGCTACTTCTTTTTGCGCACCTATTTACGGAAGTTCATTTCTATAACGAGGGAATGAGCGCGCTGTGGGACACAGATGGGGCTTTGGATAAATGCTTCTGGATCGCGGTTCTACTTCTCGTGTTTTCGGCCCTACTCCCCAAGAGAATTGGCGGCTGGCCCCGGTCTCGGTGACTTCAACAAACCCCAATAAGGGTGCCACCTGTCCCTCGCTTTTGGGGACCGGTGACGACAGTACGAACGTCTCGTTTTCAAGGATCGTGGTCGGATCACCGGCTAACCGGAAGTTCGCATTTCATCAATATTTACGACACAATTGTCCAGCGACTGGAGTTTCTGCTCGGAAGTATTGATGGGCGGATTCTTGACTTCTTCCGCAAGGATAGAAATTCTTGGGCAAAGCCCCCTGAGGGATTGCCGTGGCCCTTTTCTGAGCCGCCCCAGGTGACCCAAATCACAAAACGCCCTCCCCGGCTGCCCTACAATCTACACCATGAGCTTTCCTCAAGTCCGTATGCGCCGCCTCCGCCGCAGCGAGTCCATGCGCGCCCTGGTGCGTGAAACCACCCTCGAGCCCGGCGACCTGATCTACCCGCTCTTCCTCTGCCCCGGCGAAGGCATCCGCCGCGAAATCAGCTCCATGCCCGGCGTCTTCAACCTCTCCATTGACGAGGCCGTCTGCGAAGCCGAAGAAGCTGCGGCCTTCGGCATCGGTGGCCTGCTGTTCTTCGGCCTGCCTGAGAGCAAAGACGAACAAGGCACCGGCGCCTGGGATGAAAATGGAATTGTGCAGCAGGGACTGCGCGCCATCAAGCAGTCTTCGGCCGCCAAAAAACTTGTCCTCATCGCCGACGTCTGCCTGTGCGAGTACACCAGCCACGGCCACTGCGGAATCATTACCGAAACCGCTGACGGCCCCAACGGCAAGGATTGGACCGTAAAGAACGACCCCACCCTCGACCTGCTCGCCAAAACCGCCACAAGCCTCGCCCTTGCCGGAGCCGACATCGTGGCCCCCAGTGACATGATGGACGGCCGCGTCGCAGCCATCCGCACCGCCCTAGACAAAGCCGGCTGCGAAGACACGCCCATCCTCAGCTACGCCTCCAAGTTCGCCTCAGCCTTCTACGGCCCCTTCCGCGAAGCAGCCGACTCCGCGCCCCAGTTCGGCGACCGCAAAACCTACCAGATGGACGGCGCAAACCTCCGCGAAGCCATGCGCGAAATCGATCTCGACCTCGGCGAAGGCGCGGACATGATTCTCATGAAGCCCGCCATGCCCTATCTCGACGTAATTCGCGCGGCCCGCGAGCGGGTGGACGTCCCCATCGGCGCGTACCAGGTCTCCGGCGAATACTCCATGCTGCAAGCCGCATTTGCCAAGGGCTGGCTCGACCGCGACCGCGCCATTCTTGAGTCGTTGTTAGGCATCCGCCGCGCCGGCGCAGACTTCGCCGTAACCTACTTCGCCAAGGACGCCGCAAAACTGCTGGCGTAGCCGCGTGGGCAAATCCGACGCCGAATGGCCTGCCCCACTGTGGGCCTCAAACAGTCAAGCGACAAAGACTGACCAGCCACCCCATCACCTCGTAATCGCATGATTCCACGCGAGATCCAACCCAGATTTTCTTCGCTGAGATTTGCAGTCTATTTCCCTTCAAAAGCGCACAATAGAACCATGAGATGCGAATTTATGCAGAAAACCCGGCAGCAATTCCACCATCTCGCCCCGCAAAACGCCCCATGCCCGAGCCCCAGACCCCAGACCCGAGACCCCAGACCCCAGCTTTTACCCCACCCCTCCCCCCCTTTTGCTGCAGTCCCATCAAACCAAATGGGTTATGCTAAAAAAACCTCGCAAAACCCCGTAAAAACCTGTTTTTTGCGTCTGCAAACAAAACCCGGTCTCGCCTTCGAGACCGGACATGACTAACCACTAATCACTACTCACTGCTTCAAAAACGCCAGCAGCTCCGCATTCACCTCATCCTTCCGCGTCGAACACATCCCATGCGGCGCGCCCGGAATCACTTTCAGCGTCGATCCCTTCACCAGCGCCGCCGACAGCAGCGCCGAATCGTTGATGGGCACAATCTGGTCGTCGTCGCCATGCAGAATCAGCGTCGGCACATCGATCTTCTTCAGGTCCTCGGTGAAATCCGTTTCTGAAAACGCCTTGACGCAGTCGTACTCCGCCTTCAATCCGCCCATCATCCCCTGAAGCCAGAACGAATCGCGAAACCCTTGAAAGTTCTTCGGCCCCGGACGATTGGCCCCATAAAACGGCCCGCTCAAATCCTTGAAGAACTGTGACCGGTCCGCCAGCACCCCCGCACGAATATCGTCGAATACCTTGATCGGCAGCCCCAGCGGATTGGCATCGCTCACCACCATCACCGGCGGAACCGCGCCGATGAGCACCGCCTTGGCCACACGACTCGTCCCATGCCGGCCAATATACCGCGCCACCTCGCCGCCGCCGGTCGAGTGCCCCACATGCACCGCATCCGTCAGGCCAAGCGTATCCACAAGGTCGGCAAGATCGTCGGCATACGTATCCATATCGTTGCCGTCCCATGTCTGGTCTGATCGCCCATGCCCGCGCCGGTCGTGCGCAATGGTCCGGTATCCGTGCGAGGAAAGAAACAGCATCTGGTCTTCAAATGCATCGGCCGTCAAAGGCCATCCATGGCTGAAAACAACCGGCTGCCCCGTGCCCCAGTCCTTGTAATAGAGCGTGGTCCCATCTTTCGTAGTGAATGTCGGCATACAGACCTCCCTTTTGCTGTTGAAGAAGTTTTCTTCGCTTGTGGTTTAAAAACTCGGCATGACCCACGGCGGGTGGTGGAAATCCCTTTGCGTTCCTGCCCATGTGTGGTCTTCTAAAAGCACCCGCCTATGTTGAAAAACCTGGAAACCTACTTTGAGTTCACCCGCCTGGGCACCAACTGGCGTACCGAAGTACTGGCCGGCGTCACAACATTTTTGACCATGGCCTACATCGTCCTGGTCAACCCGGCAATTCTGTCGGCCACCGGCATGCCCCTCGCCGCCGTAACGGCAGCCACCTGCCTGTCGGCTGCGTTTGGTTCCATCCTCATGGGCATCGTCGCCCGCTATCCCATCGCGCTCGCCCCCGGCATGGGCCTCAATGCCTACTTCACTTACACCGTATGCCTTAAGATGCACATTCCCTGGCAAACGGCTCTCGGCGCGGTCTTTCTTTCCGGCATCATTTTTCTCGCGCTCACCGCTTTCGGCATCCGCCAGATGATTCTCCGCTCCATCCCCCATGAGCTCTACGCGGCTGTGGCCAGCGGCATCGGCCTTTTCATCGCCTTCATCGGCTTTCGCAACTCCGGCCTCGTCGTTGCAGACCCGGCAACCCTCGTCGGCCTCGGCAACCTGCGCAATCCCACCACCTTCCTCGCGCTCTTCGGACTCATCCTCATGGTGGCCCTCGAAGTCAAAAAGGTGAAAGGCGCAATCCTGCTCGGCGTGCTCACAACCACCGCCTGCGCCTGGGCGCTGGCCTTCGCCATCCTCCATTCCGGCTCCGTGTCCGGCACAATCGTCCCCGACTCACCCACCGCCTGGGCACAGAACCTGGTCCACTGGACACCCGCTCCCGGCGGCTTTCAATCCCTCGGCGCAACCATGTTCAAGCTCGATATTCGCGGCGCAATCAACACCGGACTGCTTGAAATCGTCTTCGTCTTCTTCTTCGTCGACTTGTTCGATAACCTCGGCACCCTGGTCGCCGTCACCAAGCGGGCAGGACTTATTTCCGCCGACCACTCCATCCCCCGCCTCAACCGGATCCTGTTAGCCGACGCCACCGCCACCGTCTTTGGCTCCATGACAGGCACCTCCACCGTCACCAGCTATGTTGAATCCACCGCCGGAGTCATGGCCGGTGGGCGCAGCGGCATCACCGCCATCGTAACCGGGCTGCTGTTCCTCGGCGCCATTGGCGCAGCTCCCTTCGTCGGACTCGTCCCGTCCGCGGCCACCGCGCCGGCGCTCATCCTGGTCGGCTCGCTCATGCTGGCCACCATCACTGAAATCCGCTGGACCGACCCCCTCGTCGCCGTCCCGGCGTTCCTCACCCTCATCCTCATCCCCCTCACCTACTCCATCGCCAATGGCCTCGGCTTCGGCATCATAGCCTGGGCCGTGCTGCACCTCACCGCCGGCAAATACCGCCGCCAGGACTGGCTCCTTTATCTGTTGGCCGCATTGTTTCTGGTCCGCTTTATCTACCTTGGCGCCGGCTGACCCAAACAGCTCCTACCCGGCTTGATACCTTCCGCCACGACCTGCCGAAAAAAGTCGTAAACTCATACCAATCGCACCCTGTACTATGAGGTGAGGTTGGCGTTGCCCAGTAGCGCGCGGTCCAGTCGAAAAATGCCTTTGATGAAGAAAGCACTCAATCCGCGCCCCAACAGGGCAGACCGCCTCACCCCGTGGACGCTGGCATTCGTCGCCTCGGGCGCGCTTGCTCTCGCGCTCGGCCTCGCCGCCTGCGAAAACGTCGCATCCTACACCCAGCCCAGCCTGGTCCGAGTCATCGACGCCTCCTACATCGCCCCCGCTGCCAACGTTGAAGTCGAGGGAACCCTACTGGCCGCCAACATCGGTCAGGGAACCATCACCCCGTACGGCACGCTGCCCGCCTCGGCCGCCGCCCCCATTGATGTAACGTCCGCCACCGGCGGCGCAGCCCTGGTTACCACCACCGGCACGCTGCTCGCCGGCCATCAGCACTCCGTTTTCCTCACCGACAACGGCGCGGCGCCCACCAGCTACCAGGTCACCATCCTTGAAGACCAGCAGATGGCAGCGGCCAGCGGACACTCCGCCTTCCGCTTTCTCAATCAGGCCCCCAAAACCGGCGCTGTCGATGTCTACATGGTCCCCGCGGGCACCACCATCGCCAATACCATTCCGCTGGTCACGGCCCTGCCCGTCGGTGCAACCGCAGGCTATGTCAGCTTCACCTCGCAGTCTGTCACCATGATCATCACCCCCACCGGCGTTCTTACTCCCAAGTACACTTCGCAGCCTCTCGGCCTCAGCGGCGGCGAAGTGCGCACCGTCCTCATCGTCGATACCCAGTTGACCAGCAATCCGCCGGTTGAAGTCTTCACCGCCGACGACGTCAACTGATCTTCCTAACAAGCAACCCAATCCTGCGCAATCAGCTGCGAGGCCGGCCCTCGCGCCGTCTAAACCACCATGCCCAGACACACTCTCATCCGCGCCCTGCTTGCCTCCGCCTTCTTCCCGCTCTTCATTGCAGGGTGCGCCTCCGCTCAACAAGTCGACGGCTACCAGGTGGTCCACACCTACCCCCATGACGCCCACGCCTTCACCCAGGGACTCGTCTACGTCGACGGACACCTCTACGAGAGCACCGGCCTCGAAGGCCAATCTTCCCTGCGCATGGAAGAGCTTGAGACTGGCCGCATCGACAAGTTCCAGGACGTGCCCAGCAAATACTTTGCCGAAGGCCTCACCGACTGGGGCAACACGCTCGTCCAGCTCACCTGGCAGAGCCATCTCATCCTGGTCTACGACCGCGCCACCTTCCGCCTGTTGCGCACCATTCCCTATCCCGGCGAAGGCTGGGGCCTCACCCAGGACGGCAAAACCCTCATCCTCTCTGACGGCTCTGCCGTGCTCCATTTCCTTGACCCCGAAAATGTCCATGAACTGCGCAGCATCACGGTCAAAGACCGCCACGGCCCCGTCACCCAGCTCAACGAACTCGAGTACATTCACGGCGAAATCTACGCCAACGTCTGGCACACCGACCGCATCGCTCGAATCTCCCCGGCGACAGGCAAGGTTCTCAGCTATATCGATTTAAAAGGCTTGCTCCCCGCTGACCAGCGTCCCGACCGGGAAGCGGTGCTGAACGGCATCGCCTATGACCCAGTCCACGACCGCCTGTTTGTAACTGGAAAGCTGTGGCCGAAGATCTTCGAAATCAGGCTCGCTTCGCAGGCTTCCAAACCTGGCGCGACAGCTACTTCGAAGTAGCGGAGCAAGGCTTTCTGCTGCTGTGTACCGGCACAGAACTGGCATCCGATTAATCCGCATGAACAATCATGTGTGACGAGTTTCACACCAGTTCATAGAACCTGTGCAAAAAGGGGGATTTCCGCTTGAAGCCCTGGAGGGGGTTCCCTATAATCGGGTTACTGTAACTTTTCAATTCCACTTTCTACTACTGCACTTCATTTTCAGTTTTTTGAATTCTGCATTCCTTCCTATTACCCCAGCAAATCATGCGCACAACAGCAAGCTTTAAGCCGGAAGGCTTTTTTGCCTTGGAGAAATAGGGAACCATGCATTGCGATTGGTGCGGATCACACAGATTAAGGATATCCCGTGTCTATTTTTTGGATATCCCACGCCTTTTTGTTTTTCAATTTCCCGTTCGATGCCGTGAATGCGACGAGCGGTTTTTTACCAGTGTCTTCGAAGCCGTGAAGATCCACGATGCCGCCAAAGCGCGCCGCCTGGCCAGACGGAACCGAAGATTTCAGAGAGTCGCCGACACCAATTTCAGGTCCCATGGCGTGCGGCTGCCCTCATCGCTCCTCCTTCCATAACAGCCATCCACAGGCGTTGCCAACCCACAAGCGATGAAAAACTCGTGTGGCCTTCTTTGCCCTGTCTGACAGGCTCTCATCCCCGGCTGGCTACCGGGGTAGCCTCAAGGTCGGCGTCGCGCGCTTTTTCTGGCGCATGGGCGGGGAAGCGGGACTCTAAACTGCCAAATTTGTTGCCGGAAATCGCCAAGATTCCTCTTCCCAGGAATTCACCCAGGGATTTTTCGCTTTCGTCTGAGTGACTTGCCCGATCACGGGGCGATTTCCACTTGTCCCAAAACAAAAACTGCCATAGTATCGACCGATTGCATTACTAAAGTACAACTTTTTGGTTACTAACGCGTGGATCATACCTCAACATCACCCAGCTGCGGCATTGTCCTTTCTGGGGGGAGGGTCATTTCTTATGAATTGCCTTTGGTGTGGATCATCCAGTTTGAGAACTTCCCGTCTGCATTTCCTCGATCTTGCGCGCCTATCCATCCTTCAATACCCCGTTCGCTGCCGGGAATGCGACGAGCGATTTTTTACCAACGTCTTCCGCGCCTTTCGGCTGAACGCCGCCACAAAGGCACGCCGCATGGCAAGACGCAACCGAAAGTCGGCGGCGCAGTAGGAAGAAACACAGGCGGCATCGCGGCCAACCTACACCATTGATCCCTGGTCAGGATCTTGGGGGGTGCCGGTTGCCGATCTCTGCCTGCCTCCGCTACCCCTGGGCTGCCCCGTCACTGACCGGCCCCCTGGCGCGCGCTATACTCTCAGGCAAATGCCGCTCCTCAACCTATACGCACTGTCACTCGGCAGCGACTTGCAAGATACAGCCACGCTCACCATCATCTTTGCGTTTGCCGGCTATCTGGTGACCTTCCTCAGCACCCGCATGCTGGCCCGGCGTCAGGACAAGCTCAACCTCGTCAACCGCCGCCTCAACGAGTTCTACGGCCCCCTCTACGTCGCCTCCCAAGCCGGCAACATCGCCTACCGTTCCCTGCTCAAGAAGCAGGGCAAGGCTCAAAGCGAGCCCATTCGTGACCAGGATATGAAGGAATGGGTACTGTGGATGACAACCATCTTCATGCCTCTCAACGACATACGTGAAAAGGTCATCATTGAGAAGGCCCATCTGATTGTTGAGGAGCAGATGCCGCAGTGCCTGCTCGACTTCGTCACCCACGTCGTCGGCTACAAAGCGGTGCTTGCGAAATGGGCCGAAGGCGACTTTTCTGAACGTCGCTCCACCATCGGCTGGCCTCCGGAGTTCGACGCCTACGTCCGCCGCTCCTACCAGGCCCTCAAAACCGAACAGACCCGCCTTCTCCACAACGCCATCTGGCGCACATGGCGCAGAGTGGCTCGGCGAAAATAGCACTCAGAGGGTTTCGGAGTCTCATTTCTCACCCTCATGCCCAGGGCAAACGCATTTGGAACGACAAGCTCTTGACCTTGTGAGGGAGATGCTTTTGCGGGGCGAATCGAGGTGGAAAAACAGAGCACGTTGGGATGGTTTGGGTACGGGAATTTCGACGTGCGAAAAGTGCCATTTTTTGCTCTAAAGTGCCAGTTTCGATGGTGGTTTTGGCGTTTTTTTGCCTGAAAATGGGGGGTTGTGTTTACCGATAGGTAAACAGGCTGTTTTTGTAACTCATTGAATCGGAATTAGTTAAGCGGATTCTACCTTCGATTTTTTGACGAAATCGAGGAGGGGGGGGTGGGGTCTCAGCGTTTTTGGGGGTTTGAAGGCCGGAAAAACAGGGGCAAAGGCGGGGCGATGGAATTGGCGAGGGTGCGTTTGGCCGGACGATTTTGGCATGCGAAACACCTCTACAAGGATTGTGCTCCAGAAGGGGTGAATTGCCTGCAAGTATGGTGTGGGTGGAAGTTGTTGGATTTAAGCAGGTTAGCCAAAGTCAGTCGGGGGAGGGGCTTGCTTTTTTTTCGATGGGGTATGGGGGATCGGGTTGCAGGCCTGCCGGAAGGCACATTCAGGGCTTCGATCGATTTTCAAATGCGTTTGCCCTGGCAAACCACTAACCACTAACCACTTCTTTTGAAGTATTCTTAGAGCAGGGGCATTTCATGAAGACGTTCACTCTCGAAGAAGCGCAGTCTCTGCTCCCGGTCATGGAGTCGCTCCTGAAGCGCGCCCTCGAAGGCAAGCAAGCGGCCGAGCAGGTCGAGGCCGATCTTTCTGAGCTGGCGCGGCGCATCTACGTCTCCGGCGGCATGACCGTGGACGTCGGCAAAGTCGCCAAGCAGCGCGCCGAGATGGAATCGCACATGCAGCGTGTCAAGGAGAGCATCGCCGAGATCGACTCCATCGGCGTCCAGGTCAAGGACATCGAGTCCGGCCTGCTCGACTTCCCCTGCCGCCTCGACGACCAGGTGGTCCTGCTCTGCTGGCGCATGGGTGAGACTTCCATCGAGCACTGGCACACCGTGGAGTCCGGCTTCCAGGGTCGCCAGCCGCTCGACGAGCGCTTCCGCCGCCGCACCAACTCCGGCCCCCGGCCGAACTGACCTGTGTACACCTCCGAGCACGAAGTCCGCGCCGTCCTCACTTATCAAGCGCTGATCCCCGCCATTCGCCAGGCCCTCGTTGACTACTCAGTCGGCCTGGTCGATCAGCCGGCCCGCACCATCCTGAGAGCCGGCAACGCGGAAGGCCAAAACAACGGCTGGTTCGCCGTCATGCCCGTCATCCACGGCGATGCAATGGGCGTAAAGACAGTCACCTTCTACCCCGGCAACGCCGCGCTCGGCCTGCACACCCACATGGCCGTAATCGAACTCCTCAGCCGTGCGAATGGACAGCCATTAGCCGTCATGGATGGCCGCCTCATCACCGAGATGCGCACCGCAGCCGTCTCCGCCGTAGCCCTCGACGCACTCGCGCCCCAACAAGCCACCAGCCTTGGCATCCTCGGCAGCGGCGTCCAGGCCCGTTCGCACATTGAAGCCTTACGCCTCGTCCGCCCAGCGCTCAAAGACATTCGCATCTGGAGCCGTACCCCTGCCAACGCCCAACGCCTGGCAGCAGAGTCCAACGCCCGCGCCACTTCCATCCAAGAAGCCGCCTCCGCCGACGTCGTTCTTACCGTCACCTCGTCTCCCAACCCCATTCTCGAAGGCCGCTGGCTTGCCCCGCACGCCCTCGTTCTGGCCGTCGGCGCAACCGGCGCAACCCTCCGCGAACTCGACGACGAGGCCATGCTTTCCAGCTACATCGTCGCCGAATCCCGCTCCTGCGCCGAGCGCGAGTCCGGAGACATCCGCCTCTCCAACTCCAAAGTCAAAGCCGAAATCGGCGAAATTCTCTCCGGCACCCTCCCCTCGCCAACCGCCCGCCGCGTCGTCTTCAAATCCGTAGGCATGGCTATCGAAGATCTGACCGCTGCGAAGCTCGTTTGGCAGGCGCGTACCATTTCCAATAAAGCCCTATAAATGAGATGGTTGCACAGGGAAATACCTCGCAGAATTATCCGCAAGGTCTCACAATTTGCAACTAAGGGCCATATTTTGGCGTCCAATAGGTAATTAAGTTTTCTGCTCTCCGCTTTTGAGGGCGCCACTGAAACGCATTCCTAGCTCACCTAAGGAGAATCCCTTCATGAAGCGTAATTCCGCCATCGTCCTTTCATGCGCTGCTGCAACCCTCGCCCTGTTCATCCCCGCAGCCATCCAGGCGCAGACCGCCGCTGAAACCGCCGAGGCCGCGACCATGGTCTCCGCACGCGTCGCACTCATTCAGAACGTTGACGGCAGCAAAGCCAAGCCCGGCGACGCCGTCCAAACCACCCTCGCCGACAAGGTCGCCCTGAAGAATGGCACCGTTTTGCCCGCCGGCACAAAAATTCTCGGCGTCGTTGCAGCCGATGAACTCAACCTCGCCGGCACCGCCAAGCTGGCCCTGATCTTCAACAAGGCAGTGCTGAAGAACGGAACCGTCATTCCCATCAAGGCAACCGTCGTCGGCGTCTATGCACCTGAGTCTCAGGACATCAATGGCCGCCCCATCAAGCCCGGCGATCAGTTCATCGGCGATTGGTCTGGCAAGTCGACAGTTGTTGACGAAATCGGTGCGCTGCCCGGCGTTGACCTCCACAGCAGGGTGGATAGCTCAAACTCCGGCGTCCTCGTTTCCACCAACAAGCACGATGTCAAACTCAAGTGGGGAAGCGAGCTTTCCCTCGCCGTTGCCTCGCAGACCGCACCGGCCGACGGTACCGCCCAAGGCAAATAAGCCCGCCTCAGACCACATGCTAACCGGAGATTCCTGAAACTCCGCAACCCAGCCCCATGGCCGCTCGCGCCAATCGAGCAGCCATGGGGTTTGGCGTCTCCGCAGCTTCCACCCCAACCCGCAGTGAGCGCACAGCGATCGGTTCGCGTCTCTCTTTGGACGGCGTAATGAGCCTGATATCTGCGTCTAACCCCACAGGTGCGGCAGCAAATGCGCCAAGACGTTATCCGGAAAGCTTGGGGCGATGGTAGTTGGCAGGCTCCGAAAAACTCGTTCGAACCACGTTTTTCAAAGCTTTGTAACAGGGCATGACTCTAGTCGTGCCAATAAAGCCAATAAAATCAGAGTCGGGCTTTTGCCCATGAGGGAAGCTGTTCACCGGCTGTGACCAAACTCAAGCGTTTATCCGCAGCCTGATTGGCCCCGGATCGAGGATGGATTCAGGGGAACAGTGGTCAAGGAGCAGGAATGCAAAGTGGGAAGTTGACGAAGATATTCTTTTTGGCAATTCTGTCCGTAGCC
>Ga0302140_10007852_pt1 | contig 13316 bp, 10 predicted proteins | sample I_Bog_E1_1_FD_202095 | JGI IMG/M metagenome (GOLD analysis project Ga0302140, IMG submission 202095) | Peat permafrost microbial communities from Stordalen Mire near Abisko, Sweden - I_Bog_E1_1 | ecosystem: Environmental > Terrestrial > Soil > Wetlands > Peat | place: Sweden: Abisko, Stordalen...
TCTTGAGTGTTTTTCCGGCATAAGCGGCGACATGCTGCTGGGCGCGCTTGTCGACGCGGGCGTTCCCTTTGACTCCCTTCAAAAAACCGCTGCGGCGCTGAACGTGGGCGCGCACCTGGAGATGCGCAAGGTGAGCCGCCGCGGATTGGCCGCGATCAAAGTTGACGTCATCACGGAGGAGGGACAGGCAGCCGAGGCGCCTCACTCGCACGAATTGCATGGGCACGCAGGTCATTCTCACGCCGGCGATGAACATCATGAGCATCCCCTTGCGCAGCACTCGCATGAGAGCGACCTGATGCCCGCGCCTCACGAGCATCCAGCGCATACGCACGCTGCCCATCGCTCACTGTCGGCGATTGTTGGCATCATTCGCGGGGCCGCGCTGAGTGAGACGGTGAAAGCCCGCGCCATCCGCGCCTTTCAGTTGCTTGGCGAGGCGGAAGCCGCAATTCACTCCATGCCGGTTGAGCAAGTGCATTTCCATGAGGTGGGAGCGGTGGACACTATCGTGGATATTGTCTGCTCTGCCGCGGGTGCGGAGGTGCTTGGCGTGGAACGCTGGCTTGCGTCGCCATTGAACGTGGGAAGCGGAACGGTGGTTTGCCAGCATGGAACGCTTCCGGTGCCCGCGCCGGCAACGCTTGTCCTGCTTGGAGATGCGCCGGTGTATGCGGCGGGCGAGCCCATGGAGCGTGTGACGCCAACGGGCGCTGCCCTGTTACGAATGCTGGATGTTTGCTACGCATCGCTGCCGACGATGCGCATTGCAGCTACGGGCTATGGCGCCGGAGGCCGTGAAACCAAAGGCCAGCCCAACCTGCTGCGCCTGCTGGTGGGCGATGAATCGCCGGAGACCTCTTCGGCTGCGGGTAACGAATCCGTTGCGGTGATTGAAACGGTGATTGACGATTCGAGTCCGCAGTTGCTCGGCTACGTGAGCGAACTGCTGTTGGGGGCTGGCGCGTGGGATGTTTATCGAGCCACAGTGCAGATGAAGAAGGGGCGCGCTGGCGTGCAATTGACGGTGCTTTGCCGCCCCGATCTGGCGTCCGCATTGCGCGACCTTATCTTCCGCGAAACCACGACGATTGGCATGCGCTGGAGGCTCGAAAACAAGGCGTCGCTGGCCCGCGAGTTCTTGAAGGTTGAGACTCCCTGGGGCCCGGTCAGCATCAAGATAGCCCGCTGGCCGAACGGCGAAGTGGCCAACGCCGCGCCAGAGTATGAGGACTGCCGCGCAATAGCGGTGCGGCACTCCGTTCCGTTGAAGAGGGTCATGCATGAGGCCATGCGAGCTTATTCGGCCACGCTGCTAAAAAGGGAGAAGCTCTGATGGATCGCGCAAGCATTGAAACACTGCTTAACGAAGTAAGCGCGGGCCGCATAGCCGTCAACGAAGCGCTTGACCGGCTACGCGATCTGCCATTTGAGGACATCGGCTTTGCCAAGGTGGATCATCACCGCGCGCTTCGCACCGGCATGCCCGAGGTGATTTTCGCCTCCGGCAAAACCGCGCCGCAGGTGGCAGCAATCTTTGCGCGAATGGCTCAGGCGGGAGGCAATGTTCTGGCCACTCGCGCCTCCGCCGACATGTTTCGCGCCGTCCGCGAAGTGGAACCCCGCGCTGAGTTTCATGAGACCGCGCGGGCCATTACTCTGACCCAGGCGCCTGCGATTCCCGGCAAGGGGACGATCGCCGTGGTTTGCGCGGGCACCAGCGATTTGCCCGTGGCCGAAGAAGCGGTGGTGACCGCACGCCTTATGGGAAATACAGTTGAGCTCATCGCCGATGTGGGTGTGGCCGGCATTCACCGCCTGCTGGCACAGAAGAGTTCGCTGCAATCGGCCCGCGTGCTGATTGTTTGCGCCGGCATGGAGGGCGCGCTGCCTACTGTCGTGGGCGGACTGGTGAATGCCCCGGTGCTGGCGGTTCCCACAAGCGTGGGTTATGGGGCTTCGTTCGGCGGCGTGGCGGCCCTGCTGGGGATGTTGAACACCTGCTCGCCCAACGTCTCTGTGGTCAACATCGACAACGGATTCGGCGCGGCCTGCATAGCATCGCTCATCAATCGGCTGTAAGTCTTATGTAACTCATTCCGGTTGGCCGGGGTTCTTCAGCAGCCAGTAATGGAAGCCATCCACGATGGCCATAAGTGCAGCCTGATTCAAATCGCTGCTGACTCCCGCGGTCTTCCATGGCTCGTGACCATCGGCGTTGAAGCTTACTGTAACTCGTACGTGGGCTGCCGAGTCGTGGGCAGTTACATCGAGGGCGGTGACGCTGAAGGTGCCCAGACGCATTTGCGCAAGCGCCGGATACCACTTTTCCAATTCGCGCCGCATGGCCTTGGTCAGCGCATCCACGGGGCCGGAACCCTCCGCACGCGTGGTGGCGATCGCGGAGTCCCCGATGGACAATAACATGGAGGCCTGCACATACCTGTTACCGATTTCGTCGGATTCGTCCAGCACCCTCCAGCTCTTGACGCCAAAGCGCTCCTGCAGGGTTTTGAGTATTCTCATGCAGGCCAATCGAAAGGAAACTTCGCTGGCCGTGAAACCGCCGCCTTCAATCATGGCTTGGTTGACCTGCAGGAAGGCCTGTGCCTGCTCTGAGTTGAGAGCCACGCCAAGCGCCTCAGACAATAGAACGATGTTGGCTCTTCCGGACTGGCCGTTTACTCCGATGATTGGGCTGGCGCCGACCCTGGCAGGGTCGCACCAGAGATAAGCGCCGGGGTTCTTGCGTTCGCTGCTGCCATGCATGCCGGCCCATGTCCCAAAGGCGCCTGGGCCGATGATCGGAGCTCCATGCGGCGGCTCGAGCCCGAACGCCGTGCAAGCCGAATACGCGAGCGCATGCAGTCCAGTTAGAGATTCGGGAGTTACAAACTCGGCTTCGCCCCTCAGTTGCATACTCCCGATAACGGTTGTCAGGTTCACGTTGCCGCATCGTTCTCCGGTTCCCAGCAGCGTACCCTGAATTTGAACGGCGCCGGCAAGGATGGCGGCGCGGGCGTTGGCAATTCCCAAGCCGCGGTCGGTATGGCCGTGAAAGCCGAATCGTGCATTGGGATAACTCTCGACGAGCCCGCCGATGACATGGGCCACTTCATCGGGGCTTGCGCCGCCGGTTGTGTCGCACACAACAATGCGGCTAACGCCTTGATGAACACATTGGGATGCTAACTCGTGGAAGTAATCCAGGCTGCGTTTGCTGAAGTCGTTGTCGCAAGCCTCGCCGTTTTCACGGCGGCCACAACAGGCATCCATGCCGTGTTCCAGGTCCACGATAACTTCAAGGCCGCTCTCATGAAGAAACGCGATGGTCTCGTAAGCCATCAGCAGATTTTCTTCCGGTGTTGTTTCCAGGGACTTGATTACATCGAGCAGCCTGGATTTCACCACCAGGACGGCTACCGGGATGCGGCTTTTCCTTCCGACGATGAACTGCGCATCGGGCCAATCCTGAATGCGAGTGCCGCGTCCGCGAGTTCTTCCGAACAGAGCCAGTTTCATAGCTCCCGTATCGACCGTGGAAAGGGCGCTGGTTAACTCGGTGACAAACTGATTCGCCCCCGCAAAGCCGATTTCAGCATAGTGGACGCCAAAGGCGGACATGCGTTGAAGCAGGCTGACGGCGTTGGGCACGGATATTTCCAGGTTAGGCTGCTGCATCCCGTCCCGAAGGCTGGTTTCGAAAAGCTCGATTTTTGGATTTAATACTTCCTTCATTTTCCCTTTTTCCGACGACGCAAGCGCCTTGGGCCAAACGCCCGCGGCAAGGCGTTCTTCAACGGAGGCAGGTTCAAAACCATTTGAACCTTACTTTTGCCGCAACCTTCCGACCGTCTCAGAATACTACTCCCGGAAGCCAGCGTGATTTTCAGGGCCGTGACCCTCCGATGTTCTTTCACCGAGAGGTGATACCCGTCACCGCCCCGCGCTTGCTGAAACGGCAATCATTCAAGGTGTTGCTTTAAGGCCGTGCGCTCGGCGTCCAGAGGAGTTTCGTGGCTCGTTCCAGGTTGCCGCTGTTGCGCAGGATCTCGCAGATTTTCTTTCTGCTCCTGTTTCTTGCGCTGTTGATGTTTACCTCGCTGCGCCCCTCTGCGGGAGCAACCGGCGACATTCATCTGCGTGCCCCGGTCCGGTTATTTTTCGAACTCGACCCGCTGGTAGCACTCGCCAACGCTCTCGCTGGCCATGCGCTCTATCGCGGGCTCATCTTCAGCCTTCTGATTCTGCTGCCCACGCTCTTTCTAGGCAGGTTTTTCTGCGGCTGGATTTGCCCCATGGGCACGCTCCAACACTTTGTTGGCAATCTGCCCTCAGAGGCCAAGCGGGGCAGGCAGCGCATTGACTCCAACCGTTACAAGCGCTGGCAGACAGGCAAATATGTTGTGCTGATCGCCGGCCTGGTCGCGGCCTGCTTCGGGTCGGCAGCCATCGGGTGGATCGACCCCTTCAGCCTACTGGTCCGTTCGTTCGGATTGGGGTTGCTTCCGGCATTCAATTTTGCGGTGCGCGCGGTGTTGTCGCCGCTGGAACACAGCCGCATCGCGGGCATCAGGGCGACGGGAGAAACGCTGCACACAATTTTGCAATATACGGTGCTCGATTTTCGCCAACCGCACTTTGCGCAGGGGCTGGTGTTCGGCATTCTTTTTCTGGCAATTTTGCTGGCCAGCCTGCACATCACACGGCTATGGTGCAGGGCGATTTGCCCGCTTGGCGCGCTGCTGGGCGCGGTCTCTCGTTGGTCGGTGCTGGGGCTGCACAAAGATCCGGCTGCGTGCGACCGCTGCAATCGCTGCCTGCTCAGTTGCCAGGGCGGCGACGATCCTATTGGTGGCGTGCCGTGGCGCAAATCCGAGTGCCTGATGTGCATGAACTGCGTGGGAAGTTGCCCGCATGACAGCCTCCAGTTCCGCTTCTTTCGCAAGGAAAAGGAAGTGGCAACGCCCGATATTGGACGCCGTAGAACGATCACGGGCCTGGCTGCCGGAGCGGCGATTGTTCCGCTGATGCGCGCCAACACCGGTCTGGGCAAGAGCCGGCATGAGCGCTTATTGCGTCCGCCGGGAGCGCTCGACGAAGAGGATTTTCTCTCCCGCTGCATTCGCTGCGGGGAGTGCATGAAGGTCTGTCCCAACACGGCGTTGCATCCCACGCTGGACGAAGCTGGCCTGGAGGGACTTTGGACGCCCACGCTGGTGCCGCGCATCGGGTATTGCGAGCCGAGTTGCGTACTTTGCTCCGAGGTTTGCCCCACCGGCGCAATTTGGCAGATTACACCAAAGGAAAAGGGCTGGGTAGTCGGTGTGGGCCGGCAGAGCCAGCCCGTCCGCTTGGGCACTGCGTTTTACGACCGCGGCCGCTGCCTGCCCTGGGCCATGGCAACCGATTGCATTGTCTGCGAAGAGTGGTGTCCCGTGTCGCCCAAGGCAATTTATGTCGAAGACGCTCAAGTAGTCGATTCGGCTGGCAACACGAAAAGCCTCAAGCAGCCACGCGTCGATCCGAGCCGTTGCGTGGGATGCGGCGCCTGCGAGTATGCCTGCCCGTTGCAGGAGCATCCCGCCGTCTACGTGACAAGCATTGGAGAGAGCCGCTCGCCGGCCAGCCAGATTCTGCTCAATAGAAAATGAAGGAGACCATGCAGTGAAATTCGATTTCGATGGATGGATGTTGTCAAAGCGGGCATTGTTCCCAATCGTGGTGGGAATGGGGATAGCCGTTGTGGCGTTCACGGGCTGCAAAAAAGCCAGGCTCGATCCATTTCCGGCATCGAATACGGTGGCGGGCTGGCAGAAAACCAGCGAAACCCGCTTCTTTGCCGCCAAAGACCTTTGGCAGTACATCGATGGAGACGCCGAACAATACATCTCTGCCGGGGTAGTTTCCACCTCCACTTCGGATTACAAGTATCAGGGCCAGTTGGAGGCCACGGTGGACGTTTATACCATGGGTGACGCGGCGGGAGCGCGCAAGATTTTTGAGTCCGGCCAGACCGGAGAAGCTAAATCCGTTTCCCTTGGGGATGCGGGAATTGCGTATACGCAGAGCGTCATCTTCCGCAAAGGTCCGTTTCTTGTCAGGATTGTTGCTTATCAATCCACTCCCGGCGCGGAACAGGCTCTGCTTGCCCTGGCACACGGAGTGGAAGTGATGCTGTGAGCCAAATCGCGGGATCGTTGGCCCCGAATGCAAGATAGGTTTTCCAGACTGGATAACCGGAAGAAAGCGAGGAATGCTATGAAAAGCCGCCGTGATTTTCTCAAGACCGCAGCCACAGGAGCCGTGCTGCTGGGTTCGCAGGTGAAGCCGGGACTCGCTGCCATGGTTGATGCCAGCGGGTTCCATCCGCAGCACTCCGATGCAGGCAAGTCCAGGGTGGTGGTCGCACACGATGTAGCACTGCACGGCCCGGACGGGCAACTCAGCGAAAAGCGCGTCATCGATTTGCTGGACCGCGCCATTGCGGCCTATACGGAACGCGACAATCCGGTCGACGCCTGGAAGCGCATTGTGCCGGTGGGGAAGACCATCGGACTCAAGGTGAACGGCTTGGGCGGCAAGGGAATCTCAACCCATCTGGTGCTGGTGCTGGCCATTGCGGAGCGGCTGCAGCAGGCCGGTGTCAAGCCTGGAGACATTCTGGTATGGGACCGCAACGCCCGCGATCTCGAAGCTTGCGGCCTGACGATCTCGACTGACCCAAGCCGGGTCCGGTGCTATGGCTCCGACGTGGCCGGATTCGAAGACGAGCCTGTTGTATTCGGTTCGGCAAACGTGAAGCTCGCCAAAATCCTCACCCGCGAGTGTGACATGGTCATCGGCTTGCCGATATTGAAGGACCATAACCTTGCGGGGGTCACCTTTGCCATGAAGAACATGTATGGAGTGGTTCAGCGTCCTTATGAATTGCATAGTGGAGGCTGCAACCCAGCGGTGGCCGATCTGAACTGCATTCCCGTCGTTCGCCAGAAGGTCCGCTTTACCATTGGCGACGCCATCACCTCGGTATATGAAGGCGGTCCCGGCTTCCACGCAGAACATCTGTGGCAGCCAAATTCGCTGATTGTGGGTGAAGATCGAGTGGCCATCGATTACAACGCATGGCAGATGATCGAGCGCAAGCGCGCCGAGGTGGGGATCATGCCGCTGGAAGCGGCAGGCCGGCCTCCGAGATATATCGCCACAGCTGCTGACGCTGCGCACGGCCTGGGCTTCAACGATTCAATGCGTTTCCATTTGATAGAAACCTAGCGGATTGCGATTTGGCGGGGAGAATGACGATGGCAGAGGAACCCGAGCGGAAGCCCGAAGAGCAGCAAGGTCAGGCACCAGGCTTGACCCGGCGCGAGGCCATGTTGCAACTGCTGCGCGTGGGCGGCGTTGCCGCGGGCGCGGCGGCTGCCGGAGTGTGGCTCAGTGAACACAGCTTCCGCCCGTCACCAGCAATGGCAGAGCAGGCGCGGCGCGACCATCGCGTAGCGTCCGATTCTCAGAATCCACAATGGCCGCACCTCGTGGTAGTTCAAGGGGGGGAGCCGCGGGCACTGGTGCAGAGGGCATTCGAGGATCTGGGTGGAATTCGGCGATTCGTCAGCTCTCATGACGTAGTGGTTCTTAAGCCCAACATAGCTTGGGATCGGACCCCGGAGCAGGCCGCCAACACCAACCCTGAAGTCGTGGCCGAAGTGGTTCGCCAGTGCTGGCAGGCGGGCGCCAAACGCGTCATTGTCACCGACGTCAGTTGCAACGAACCGCGCCGATGCTTTCAGCGCTCCGGCATTCAGGCCGCTGCGCGCGCAGAGGGCGCTGAAGTCATCCTTCCCGACCCTGAGCTTTACCGTGAGGTCGATTTGGGCGGCGTGGTGCTCAAAAGCTGGCCCGTTTTCAAGCCGTTCCTTGAAGCCGACAAGATCATCAACCTGCCCATCGCCAAGCACCACGGCCTGGTAGGCGTCACGCTCGGCATGAAGAACTGGTACGGCATCCTGGGTGGCCAGCGCAATCGCCTGCACCAGCAGATTCACCAGAGCCTGGCGGATCTGGCCAACTTCATACTGCCCACAGTGACGCTGTTGGATTGCTATCGCATTCTGCTGCGCAACGGGCCCACAGGCGGCAACCTTGAAGATGTGGTACTGAAGAAGACCATGGTCGCGGGCACCGATCCAGTGGCGATCGACGCTTATGTCGCGAAGGCTTATTGGAACCTGGACCCCGAACATTTGCCTTATTTGCAGATGGCGGCAGCGCGCGGGCTTGGAACCGTGGATTTCGAAAAACTGGCGGTCAAGGTGAGCCAGCTGAGTTAACCTGATTGCACTGCGGCTCCTTGAGTGCGAGCCGGTCCTACTTCGCCGCCCGCGCCGCTGCGGAGACTGCTGCTTTCATCACGCCGCAGTCGGAAATGAAATGGACCAGGTTTGAAGTTAGCGGTTCGCGCAGCTCTGAGGGCCGACCAGAAGCACCAGCTGGAGTTGTGCCGGCCATGCGGAGATCGCCGGTGCCCTGCGCGTCGAGGATTAGTGCGGTAAGCTTGCTGGCCAGGTCCAGGTCAAAGCTTTCAGTCACAAAGACCAGCTTGCCGCGAGTGGTAATGACAACGGGCCCCTCGTTGGTGGAGAAGATCTGTGTGTCGGATTCGGGTACGGGCGTGTGCGCATGATCGCTTTGCGAGGCGGCCTGCGCAGCGTCTTGCGCGGCAAATTCGGCAGCGATGTCGTGCTTCAGGCCAGAGTACTTGCGGCCCAGTTCGTCGGCGTAAAGCTGTGCAAAGGTCTGCGCCGAGGTGGTGTTTTTCCAGGCGGACAGGTAGAAGAGGGCAAGAGACTTTGTGCTTGCCTGGTCGACGACTGTTTGGGCGTCGCGGCGCTGGCCGGCCCAGTAGATACCGCCGTCCCAGGCAGGCGTCAGGTCGTTGGCCGCGGCTTCTCCGTCAAAGATTTCGGCGAGAATCTGCAGGTCGAGCTGGCCCACCTGGCCAATATCGTAGGGCTTGTAGAGCTTGTCGACCAGAGGATGAATGTTTGGCAGCAAAGGCGCGGGCGGGATGTGCTTCTGCTCGTACTCGCGCGGGTTCATCACCTCCCATGAGGATGTTGGCGGGCGGTCGAGGGCTCCGGGAAAGGCGGCTTCCTGGCCCTTGTCCATCCAGACATCCTGTTCGAAGCTGAGGCCCTCGCGATAAGGGAAAAGCAGCGACTTGGAGAGCAGGATGGGCGCGCGGCACAGGACTGGAGATCCCTCGCAGGAGGACATCTGGGTCTTGAGAGTATCCATGACCTCAGGGTCCTTGACCAGGCTCTTGCCCATGGGCTTCAGAATGTAATCCATCATGACGGCGGTGGCCTGTCCCTCTGCAACGGCATCCCGTGCTGTATCCATCTCGTCCTTGGCAATGTGGCTGGTGTCGTCGGCAAAGTTCACTGAGACATCGTCGGGGGTCTGGTCGCTCCATTTTTCCAGGTCGGAGTGCTGGTCCTGAAGGGCGTGGGTGAGTTCGTGCGCCAGGACAGGCTTTTGCTCGTCTATGTCTACCCAGTCGAGCATGTTCACAGTCTTCGTTTTTGAGTCGTAGTATGCTTCGATCTGCTCGTCGAGCAGGGCAAGAAGAAAGGGCTTGAGCGCGAAGTCGCGGTCGAGGAGGCCGAATTTCTTGAGCACGATTTCGCTGCGCTGCAAACGCTTTGCGCTTTCGTCTTCGTCGAACTTCTTTTTAAGATAGGCCTCGACAACGGGGCGGCTTGTGATTTGGCGCTTGACGTCGCTCTTGATGGGCAGGCCGCTTTCCTGGGAGGAGAACTTGATCAGCTCATCGACGAGTGAAAAGAGCTGCTTGGCTTGTTCCGGGGTAATGTGAGTGGGGGTCTTTTCTTTGGCGGGAGAGGCTGGGCCGGGAGACGCGGGCTGGGTCTGCGAGCCGGTTGCCGGGAGCTGCGCCGGCTTGTCTGTGGGCACGGGTTGCTGGGCTGAGGTTGCCACTGCCGCTGCGAGGCCAAAGAGAGCCAGGAGCATCCAATTTTGAACCCGTTGTGCCCGGCCGGTTTCCATCACCGCTTGCTGCTTGCTCATTTGCTCTCCCATGACTTCCGCGATACCTGGCTTTCCCCTTCGGCGCGACTGCATCTACTTCCAAGGCTATAATCATGATGCGGTCCGGCGCGAGATATGCGATATAAATCTGCACAAAGGACCGATGAAAGCTTCCCCCATGACTGAAACCGTCGTTGCTTTAACACCTCAGGCCACCGCGCTTGCTTTGCTTCTGGAATCCGCAGGCACACCGCATCAGCTTTGCACCTATAAAGGAGCGCTGACTCCACGGGTGTTGGACGCGCCAGAGAGGGAAACAGACGCGCTCGCGAACGGCGCCGCGGTCCACGATCTGGGCTGGATAAAGCGCGTGGCGGTGCGTGGAGAAGACCGGTTTCGCTGGCTCAGCGGGATGGTCACCAACATGGTTCACGGTTTGGAACCGAACACAGGCGCGTGGAACCTGGTGCTGAACGCGCAGGGGCGGATACAGGGCGACCTCTACGTTTGGCGTGAGGGTCACCAGCTTCCACCGCATGTGGACGAATTGCCCGCCGGGGACTCCGGGTTGGTGCTGCAGATCGCCTCAGATCAGTATGAGAGGCTGATGGCCCACTTGGAGCGATTCATTATCATGGACGATGTGGAGCTGACGCTTTTGAGCGGCGAGGCGGCGCTGGGGTTGACGGGTCCGCTCGGCCCCGAACTGCTTGACAGACTGGGACTTCCGGCGCTTGAGAAGCCGTTGACGGAAGCGCGCGTAGAGTGGAACGGGCTGAATTTGAGGATCGCGCGCGGGTATGGCGTACTGGTGGACCACTATGAACTGTGGGCGCCTGTGGCTCGGCTTGGCAAGCTTTGGAAGGCGTTGCGGACGGCCGGAGCGACTTCGGTGGGCTCGGCGGCGGTGGATGCGTTTCGCATTGCCGAAGGAATCCCAGCCTTTGGAATCGATATGGTGGAGCGCGATTTGCCGCAGGAGACCTCGCAGATGCGGGCGCTGCATTTCAGCAAAGGCTGTTACCTGGGGCAGGAGATCGTGGAGCGGATAAGGTCGCGGGGGAATGTTCATCGGCATTTACGACAACTGGAGCTGACGGGATCTGTTCCGGCTGGCGGGACGGAATTGACGGCGGAGGGTGACGTGATTGCAGGACATATAACCAGCGCAGCGGAGATGAAGCTGGCCTCGGGCAGCCGGGTGTTTGCGCTGGGAATGCTGAAGGGCGAAGCCGAGGCGCGCAACCTGCCGCTTGCATACGCCGGGGGAACGGCGCGGATATTGGGCTCTGCGCCTGATTTTGCAACGAATTAGCGGAACAGGGAACAGGGAACAGGGAATAGGGAATAGGGATCAGGATTGGACGATAAGGAATTATGAGCGATACGCCGAAGTTTACCGTGATTGACCGCCGCAAATATAAGGCGGAAGAGGAACTTGAGAACGCGCAGACCAACGTCTCGGAGACCGGGTCCGTGCCGGAAATCGGGTCTGTGCCCGAGCCTACGTCCGCGCCTGTGCCGGTGCCTAAGACCACCGCTGAGGCGGCGGAAAAGAACTCAGGTCCGCACCTGGTGGTGAACGAGAGCAAGGAGGAGGCGAAGACGGTTCCGGACCTCGCTCCACAAAGTGCGTTCGACGAGGAGAATCCCGAGGGCGTGCCGCCCGCGCCGACCGCGGAGGAGAGCCGAGTGCAGCAGACGGCCTACGAGGCGTCCGCGCAGCGTGTGGAAGACCTGCTTCGGGCGCAGAATCCGGGAATGGGGGCGGCGCCGCCGGTCACCTTCGAGCATTTGGTGCAGCAGTTCTACGTTTCCGCGATGATCCAGATGGGAGCAGGGACGCAGGAAGGGCAGCGTCCGCGGGTGGATATTGTGGGCGCGCGCACTACCATCGACCTGCTGGGCGTGCTGGGAGAAAAGACTCGCGGAAACCTGACGGATGCCGAGGAGCGCATGCTGGAGAGCGTTCTGTTTGAGGTGCGGATGGCATTCCTGGAGCTGACGAGCATGATCAACCTGCAGGGAGTGCAGCCGGCGCCGAAGCGGTAAAGCAGGGAATAGGGAATAGGGATTAGGGAATAGGGAACAGGGAACAGGGATTGGCTTCTTCGAGAGCTTATGGATGGGCGGCTGACGTTTCTTGGGACGGGGACCTCGATGGGGGTTCCTACGGTGGGGTGCGGGTGTGCTGTGTGTACTTCGGCCGATCCGCGCGACCGGCGGCTCAGGCCCTCTGTCCTGATTCGCTGGAACGAAAACGGATCGGGCGGACCGCGGGAGCGAGTGGCGGTTATCGATACCGGGCCGGACTTTCGCGAGCAGGCATTGCGAAACGGCCTAACCCGAATGGACGCAGTGTTTTATACCCACGGGCACGCCGACCATATTCTGGGGCTGGACGATCTTCGACCGCTTAGCTTCACTGTGTTTCGCGAGGGTGGACCGATTCCGCTGTACGCTTCGCGGGAGACCTCGGCGCTGCTGGAACGGATGTTCGAGTACACATTTTCTCCGCACGCTACTTACCCGACGCGGGCCAAGGTTCGGCTGGAGCCGCTGGGGGAACGGACGCGAGTGCATGGCGTGGAGTTCCTGCGCGTACCGGTACTGCATGGCGAGATGGAGATCGCGGGATTCCGATTTGGGCGGGCCGCCTATCTGACCGACGTCAGCGCCATTCCTGAGTCGAGCTTTCGACTGTTGGAAGGGCTGGATGTGCTGGTGGTTTCCGCTTTGCGGCACTTGCCGCATCCCAGCCACGCTACGGTGGAACAGGCAGTTGCCTGGGCGCGACGGATTGGCGCGAGGACTACTTTTCTCACCCACATTGCGCATGAACTGGGGCATGAAGAGACGAACCGGACGCTGCCTGAGGGGATCAGTCTGGCTCACGATGGGCTGGAAGTGGCCGTGGATTTGGGGCCTGTGGATCCAGGGAGAAACTGGACTGCAAGTTGACCAAAACAAATAACATAGCGATGCGCGCGATCCCATTCATCGCGATAAAGCTGCGATGAATGGGGCACAGTTTCATTCTCCGTGGGTCGGCGAAGCCGGTGGAAGGCTATGAGCGATAGCGACATGATTCCCGTTTATCGGTCGGTGGAGGAGATACCGCGCGGGTTTGGGCCGTCGGTTGGCGCAATCGGGAACTTCGACGGAGTGCATTGCGGGCACCGGAAGATTCTGGAGGCGGCGGCGGCCGAGGCTCGCGGGTCGGGCATGCGAGCGGTTGCGATCACGTTCGATCCCCATCCGGA
>Ga0302140_10007859_pt1 | contig 13313 bp, 14 predicted proteins | sample I_Bog_E1_1_FD_202095 | JGI IMG/M metagenome (GOLD analysis project Ga0302140, IMG submission 202095) | Peat permafrost microbial communities from Stordalen Mire near Abisko, Sweden - I_Bog_E1_1 | ecosystem: Environmental > Terrestrial > Soil > Wetlands > Peat | place: Sweden: Abisko, Stordalen...
GGTCGAATTACGTGCTTCAAAATCAGATTTTTTTTGGACCCTCATACAATGGCGATCCAGGACAAAACGATCGTCCTCATCAGCGGCGCAAATCAAGGCATCGGGCTCGCAACAGCTACCCGCCTCGCTCGGGAACACAACTACCACGTTATCATCGGATCCCGAAACCTCGAAAATGGCAGCAAAGTCACCGAACAGTTGAAATCAGAAGGTCTCTCCGCAGACACCGTTCAGCTGGACACCCAATCTGATGACTCGATCGCAGCTGCCACAGCCTATCTCGCCGAGACATACGGCCACATCGACGTCCTGATCAACAACGCCGGTGTCTTGCTCGACCGTGCTAACTTGCCTATCCGTCAGCTGTACGATACCACGTTCTCGGTCAACGTGGCTGGCACAGCTTGTTTGACTGAAGCCTTGTTACCGCTGCTTCGCAAGTCAGCTGGGCGGCCGCGTGTCATTTTTGTGTCCAGTGCTATGGGGTCGTTGAACATCTCTCTCGATTCAAGCACCATGTTCTACAAAACCGACTACAAGGCGTATGATGCGAGCAAGGCTGCCGTCAACATGCTGATGATCAACTACTCTCGCATTCTTGCCGACAAGAAGGCGTTTGTGAATGCAGTGTGTCCTGGTTTGGTATCCACGAATTTAACAGGATACATCGCCCAGGGAACCACGACTGAGGTTGGTGCTCAGAGACTTGTAGAGTTGGCTACTGTGACTGGAAAAGATACCGATGTCACCGGGACGTTCTCGAACAAGGATGGAAGTCTCCCTTGGTAGGCGTCTCGCAAAAATATTGTCAAGCATGTTACTAGGAGGCCAAGCACTTGATAACACGTAGATAGCAGAAGTTTAGGGGAGAAAATACTGTTCTATCAGACCAAATGTACAGCAAGATTGAGCAGTACACCCAAGTGGTCAAGCCCCGCATTCCAAATGTCCAAGCCTTCAGATAGTCGATCCCTGGATGAGTGTTTCTGCGCATCTATCAAATCACCAAGAGTATGTAAAGATGTACTATTACTCCTAGCCGCAGCATTCTCATGCTCTTTTCTCCACTGTGCTTCCGTCTTTGCCTCCCATTCCATCTTTGTGCAAGGTAGCGGCAAATCTCGAAAATGTTTTGAGACGAAGCAGGGAACGCCGGTATCGAGATGGAAGACGAGGGCTAGTATGAACCAAATCCACCCGAGCCTATTTGAATGATGGTCAACACAATAAGATTTTTATTTTGGTTCGGGATGTCGAGTCACCTTCGACCTGACTCAAGAAAGATCCAGTCCGCCCATTGAGTATCCTGAGCTCTCTCTCCTGCTCGGGAGGAATCATCGGCGAGTTCAATGAATCGGGATTTTAGCACGACCTTGGTTTGTTAATTGTGAACTCGACAAGACATGTGTCAAACATACCTGATAAATCTCCAGCATTTCATAATCCTGGTTGACCTCTCGCGGCGGGCTGTCCACGGCACGCATGATCAAATACAACAAAGAAGCCTGCAGCGCACTGAGTGCATCATATCTCCTGAACGTGCTGGCCTGACTCCTGAGACGTCTCAACTCCGCCCATATCGTACCCCAAACAAACAATCGTGTGTCATCGTTGCATACAGTGAACAGTTGTGCGATGCCCATGCAATTTGTCAAGTTCTCAGGAACTCGGCTCCATTCATCTTGATTGCCACCATTTGGGGAACAGGTGTGTATGAAAGGAGGGAAGGTCTCGCGACGCATCATCATGCGAGGGTAGGCGTGAATTATGTCGATTATCATAGTGACGAAGATTTGTCGATCGGACGTGTGGAATTTGTTCTTGGTGAAGTGACCTGATGGCGATTTATCTAATGAGAGTGATCGGGTAATCCTTGATACCATTCCTGGTGGTGAAGATTCTGTGAGCGACGAGGACGGCTTGGTGATGCAGGCGGGCAGAGTCGGCGAAAATGTTGGTATTTGAAGTCCTTTTTCGCTGTGATAGCTGAAATAATCCATTTGAGAGTCGAAGTCAAGTGAGGAAGAGTGGTGTAAGAGCGACATAAAGTCTTCCTCCTCCGTTGTTGCTGTCAACGTTGGAATTGGCACTGGGCGTCCACTGTATATCGTATCAGGCCCCTCGTCAATTCTTGGAGAATACTGCCACAACGACATATCTGTCATGGTATTGAACTCTAATGCTTGTTCTGAGTTCAGATACTCGAGCGTATCAACACTCTCTAAACCCGTTCGCGACGTTCCCGCACCCGGCTCAGACAAGGTCATCTCTGAATTAAGTGGGCTAGCTTCGGTAGCAGCAGAAGGAGTAGCAATGGCAATATCACTAGCTCCTTCTATTTCAGATGTTTTGCTGGTATTTCCTGTCCGTCCTCGACGAGCCTGTGGTACATCATACAGGCACTGAATGCCCTTCCGATTACACTGCTGGCACGGGGCACAGTAATTGCACTTGATCTTGGATTCATTACATGCTCGACACGACCGGGGTCGTGTACGCCCCTTGGATTTGCTGCAATAGGCTTTGTGTCGCTTGTACTGGGACTCTGTTTCACTAGATTTAGATTGATCTCAAGCTGCGGAGAAGAACGGTGGACCCACCTTTGGTGAAGGGCTTATCGCAAAGCGCACAAAAGAAGAGTGCCGCAGCCAGTGATGGCGTCACTGTAGGGTCAGTGGACGATTCCATCGTGGTTGCGATATTGTGAAAGCAAATTATCGCTGCAACAGACTGAGGGAGAAAAACCGACGGCTTACAAATTCGTCGGCCAAATTGGCCGAGCCCCTAATTAGTTGCCTGGAGTTAGCTTAACTCCGAGGAGGAGGAGTAGCACGGTCTATACATCGAAGATATTTTTCTTATCAAGTGACCGTTTATACAACTACTTTGCACAGTTGATTTTGTATCCATTTTCATCTGAAAGAGTTGATTCCGCCAAACTCACAGAGGGTGTTGTAGAGCCCCTGAAATTAGCGAGTGGGAGCTAAGCCTTAGCGAGGAACCCCTTATGACCCCTGCACTTTACGGGGAGGTTCGCCATACGCGAACGAGGTGACTCCATCCAAACCATTCCCATTGTAAAATTACAGGATCATGTAATGTTCCCTGAAATCTTCTCAAGCGAAGGAAAGAACAGATTCAGAATGTATACAGAACTTTTAGTTAAAAAGGCGAGATAACTCATGAATAGTAGGAAAACAACACTTGGGATGTGGAGCAGAATATCGAAACATCTGAGAAACTGATAGTCTAGGGAACTTAAAGAAGGTGTATTACGAAATCCAAAATTAGTGACACAAGTGCCGGCCGCTTAGCAAGATAATCAGCCAGTGAAGTACTAAAACGTCGGAAACAAATACCGATCTCGAGAGCTTGTTGGTTCCTTCGCTACATATTGTCTTGATAAAGATCAGATCTGCTGCCTGAATCTCAAATTGCTATTACTTCTGCTGTGCGATTTGTGTCGGTAATTAGCCTTTTCCATGTCACTTTATGTCCGGAAACATTTGAAAATTGTGACCATTGCGACGATGGCACCTGGAAGTCCCACCCCCAAACCAACTCCAAGGGCTATGTTCCTGTCGGTTTGACTACTTCCGCCTCCGCCAGAATTGATGTTATTTCCTACGCCATCTCCATTTCCAGTGCTATTTGCTCCGTTTCCGCATTGGCTGTTGTTTCCGCATGTTACTTGACGTTTGGCAGGAGCAGCTATGTGCGAGGGCCAAGACCATAGCATCGACTTTAGGGGCAGTTCTAATGAGAGTAGACTGGCATCAGCTTCGAGCCCAAATTAAATTGTACCCTTAAGACAACAAATAATTGAGCGAACGAGTGCCCTGTTTTCAACGGTCATGACGATAAACTGCTTACCTGGTTGAACAAGCAAATTGCCAAGACTGGCTCCAGCTGAAATCTTGAGATTCTCCAAGTTCTTCTGACTATAGTCAACCAACTCATCATCGGCTTCATCTTTTGCTCGAGGTGGAATTATTGCTGTAACGCTCTCTGGAAGTACCTGCGTTGGCAAAGAACTCTTGTGGTTTATTCCACGGCTCTCATCAAGTGGCCTCTCTCGGTACGTAGGTAATGAAGCTACGTCGATGAAGTGTGTAAAAGCCACGAGCACTAAGAGCCAAAGATGCATCCTGCTAGAGTGAAGGGTTATCCAGCAAGAATCCAAATTTCATCCCCGTGGTAGCGATTGTTGTTGCGAGGCTCTGCCAAGCTCAAGTAGTATGCGAGACATGGTAGGTTCTTCTGTGAAACATCAGATAGGCAAAAATGGCAAAAGCCGTGAGGCTTGGTTGTGGACCATCCAAGCCTTCCATGCCCCCAAGAAATCACCTCATCAACGTTCCAATGGCATATACCTCCACAACACGTGTCGCTAGGCAGTGTCGTTAGGCAGAAGAAACACAGTAAATGATCTGAGGGGATTTGAGGTCACGCTTGCGAATGCATTTCAACCTCCAGCCACTCAATCAGAAGAGGAAATTTCCGCCGAGATTTCTTTTTCTAAACCTCAGAAATGATGAAAGAAAGGCGGGTGGGCTCCTCCCATTGCTGCGCCTTGCAGTCTGCCGCCAAGACAAGACCAAGGTTCTTTTTGCGAGGCCGCGTGCGAACCCAACCACTTTTAGACCCGACGGTCCCGACCCATCTCGCCCGCGGGTGTTATTGCAATATCCCTTCCTATAATCTCTTTGAAATGAGACTGTAACCATGTCGATCTTTGCGCTGCAATCCTTGCTACTTAGCCTTCTTCTATTCGGTACCAATGCTGTCCAGGTTCAGCCCACCCAGAAAATTGAGGTTGGGAACAGAGCCAATCCGATCCCAACACCTAGAGCGGTCATGGCAGAGAACAAGTTGGCTCTTTTCGGTCGCCAGTATTACAATACACTGTGCGGTTATGTTGAAGGGAACATAAGTCGGTGCTCATCTCATGCTAGATATTCATTAAGAGGAAGCTGACCGCCAGCCAGACTACCCTATAACTTGCCCCGTCGGTTATGCTTGCGCTACAGCAAACCATTATTATGCCGCCGGCTGTTGCAATCCCAACGAGTTGTCTCTTTGTGACATCCCATCCACATGTATTCCTTATGGAGGGATCTGCAACGCCGCGTGTCAAGCGGCCGTGTGGACATCATGGTAGGAAAGACGCTTCGGGGTCGGTGCTAACTAATGAGAATTAGTGGTTACTTGGCTCCTTATTGCTTCACCAGAATCGTCGAGTATGGCAATCCATATTATGCATATGAATGTGCCACAGTTCCTGGTGTTCAGACGATTCTAACGACCGTGACTGGCGCTCCACATACCAGCGCCGTGACACCGCCAGTACCAGCAACACATAGCATAATTATATCGGCGACCACTCCCAGCGTTCAGACGAGTCCATCGACAACACCTAGTCCTCCTCACACCAGCACCGCGCCATTGTTTGGAACACAACCGACACCACCCTCAACCACAATAAGTCCTTCACCTAACACCGTTGTGACTTCGACAGCGGCGACAAATACAGTAGTGGTGTCAGCCACATCTCCTGGTGTCCAGGCCAGTCCTTCGACCGCGAACGTTCCTCCACCTAACAGCATCTCGACATCTTCACCACTTCCAACTACACAGTCGAAAACATCATCGACACCTGCAACGCCGGTCCAAGACTCTGGGAGCACTGGAACAAGCGTTACGAATAATGACTGTGGTAATAACAGCGAGTGTTTTAATGGCCAGGGATCGAGTGGGAACGACAATGGTATAGGGAATGGCAAATCGGGTGCCTCTATGCGGAGCCAAAGCCCCACTCTTTTCATGGTATTGGCTTTGGTCTATGCTGGGGTTTTGTTACTGTTGTAAAAACTAACAGTGAAGGAGTTTGGAGTAGAGTTTCAGCAGTTTGAGGGTGATACCGCTCTTTGCTATAGCATATTCTGGACGTCAGCATGTGTCTTCCTATAGGCAAGCTCGATCAAACAACATCATGGTATTTCATTTCGTATCCACTCTTACTCTCTGTTTGTGCCTTGCCACCCACTGCTGAATTCACCAAGGTCCTCTAGGCGGTCTAGTACTGGGTCCTCTAAAATTGGGGGAAGGCCTAGTACTGGGATAGATCATGTTCGATGTCGCCTGCTGCATGATTTGCTGCTGATTCTGTTGTTGCTGTTGTAGGAGCCTTTGTTCACCCAGGAAATTTACAAACCCAGGACCAGACGGCCCATCAAAATACCTGCACCTCGGCCCCTCTTTTATTAAACGTTTGCAATATCGACACCGAATTCAACGGGCTTTCCGCCCACTCCCTTTTCTGTGAGCCGTGCAGCGGCCGAGCCCATCTTGGTCTTGAGAAAGCCTGATGTTTCAAGGAACCTCCCACGGTATTTGTGGCTTGAGAGCAATGTGTTTGAAAATATTGCGCGATATACTACTTCACAGTCAATCAGACAATAAAATACATTTGACCCAACGCTTTGCGGCTCTACTTTTATGTATCCCTCTCCCTATCTCCCCCTGACACAACAACGCGGACAGCAAGCGCATAGCCTCGACGGAAATGAAATCACTTCAGCCACATCCACACCCACTTGACGAACGTTCTCCCATTCTCCTTTGTGAAGAACCCATCATCAGGAAGTTCCAACCGTCCAACTCTGACATCAGATTTCGTCTGTATGGTATTGCGTAGATCATTCGACCTTTCCGGCCCCCAGTTCTGGATTTTGAAGCCGTGCTTGCGTATCTTGTAGCCGAGGATGAGAAATATGAAGGCGGGGACCTGGTGTGGAGCGTCAGCTATTACTGCTGCACGAGCAAAGAGAAAAGGATAGGAGACTTACGCCGATGTATGATGCTACAAACCGCCGTGTGTCGAACGGGTGCTCGAGGAAGGGACCGACGCCGTTGAAAATGACGAGCAGTGTGCAAGCGACAAGGCCGTAGCATGCTTTGAGCCATTGTCCGTGTGATTTATATGGGTAGCGCGGGTTGTCGCGGTCGTACATTGCAGCCTGGGTTTGGGAAGCATTGCCGTAGAGCTTAACGTCTGCTAGTCTGCGGGAAGAGAAGATCAGTATCGTTTGTGGTGGGAGAGAGTTTGAGTTGCGTCTTACGTTTGGAAGAACTTGAGATAGGTCGCGCAGATGACGACGTAGAGAACAAGGCATGAAACTGTGCAGTTGGATGCGAGTTCACTCAGCCTCTGATTCTGGGGTTAGCGACCGATCACATTGGGATTGAGAATACACTTACTTGTCCGGGAGTCCCAGTGCGTCCCAGGTAGGAAACCAACAAGAGCAACCCTGTTGCTCCAACTGCTCTAATTGGAACACCAGACCGGCATTGACGCAATCTCCTGGTGATAAACTCAGGACCAGTCTGATCCTGTAATGCCAGAGTATATAATACTCGTGAAGCTACATAAGTGGAATTGATTGCGCAAGTAAATGAAGAGAACACGAAGATGGCGTTGAAGAAGTGCGCTGCTGAAGGCAGTCCCGCCTCAACGGCGGCAATGATGTAGATCGAGTGTGAGCCCACGGATTGACCGCCTCCATTGAGAAATGGGTGATCTCTGGGAACTACGAAAGATCCCAGCAACATCCCAAAAGTATATAGAGTGATAATACGCAAGCTGATCTTTCGAGCTCCCATCTTCATGCTCTCGGCGTCGGCAAGCTTTTTGCTCTCTGCCGCGGTAGCGGCAATGATGTCCATTCCAACATATGAGAATATCACGTGGATAATGGTAGTCCTGTATCGAAAGGTTTAGTACCATCCTCTTTCCGCAGAGTCATTTTAGCGACTTACCACATCCCAAGAAAGACTCCAGCCGTGCCGGTTATTGTTCGTTGAAGATTTCCTTGCTCATCGCTGACACTATAAGTGGGGTTGAAGAACGAGTATGGATCATTCCAGTCTGCACCTCACGGTCAGTTTGAAGAAAACGTGAAAGGGGGATGGTTCGAACTTACATTTGGAGCCAAGTGATTGCGTATAATAAGCATTGGATCGTGCTGGATTTGTCAACCACTAACAATGTCGAGCAGGTACTCTCTCGACACTCACGTTTCATGACATCGATGATCAGCATCAGCACGATAAGCATTGTGATGAATGTTATTTTGATACATCCAAAAATGTATTCGAGTTCGCCAAAGACCTAGACTTTACTTCAGTATATGGGTCATGTGAACGCTTTGTTTCTTTGGGAGACGTGCCTTGACAGGAAACATATTTATGGAGATCGCAAGAATAAGAAACACCGTGATCCACACACCGGTGTCAATATCTTCACCAATCTTCCAGTTCAAAAACGTTCTCCCATCGTCGTATCGAAATTTTATTGTATTGGAGACGGCCACGAGCTCATCGGCAGCAAGGATAGCGTACGCGAACCTGCTTTCGTTCAGCATGGATCAGTGGTCTATTGGTAAAATCCTTGAACTCACCAGTACATCCAACCAACTGCAAATCCGACACCTCTGTCAAGAAATCTCCTAGGGAATTCCATCACGGGTGCATTGACCGGCATCAGAGACGTCATTTCGCCAAGACATGATATGACGGAGGAGATGACAGTGCCCATAATTATGTAGCACAAGACTGCTCCGCCCGGACCAGCCACCGCCAGAGAGGTACCGGAGCCGAGGAAGAGACCTAGGCATCTAATTAGTTCTCGGTGATTCCGGAATCGCGAGAAGAGTAGCGTACCATTTCCTATTGTGCTGAATCATTTTCAGTAAGTCATCCATACGGTGAAGCGCAAGTGGAACATACCCAGAAAATGCAATCATCTGCGTTAATAAGTACGTCAGCTTGCAAATAGATTGAACGGAACTTAGGAAGATCATACACTAATGTGTCTTTCGTTCAACACTCTCCTGGTGACTTGTTAGCAGAACTTCAGAGTATTTTTAAGAAGCAACGTACCACAAACTCTCACCCCGACGCTCGCGACGGTCTTCCACATTTGGAGGTTCTTCAACTGACGGTTCGAGCGCAAAGTCGAAGTCGGGACTTAAGGTGGAACGAGTATTCTCACTAGCGTACTCATATAACTGCGGCAGAATCACTTCTGGTTTTTCGTGATCCATGGCGGCAACAAATCCGTCACGAGAACGCTGAAAGGTACTTTTGATCTTGAAAGAGGGTCAGATTTGAACCTTGGTCGAACAGAAGAGATGGGGTTTTGGTTTCTTATCTCGCCGGCTCTAAAAGAAGGATACACACACAATCATTTGAAGGATCGGCAGCTTGCCGCCGCGGTGACCGACGGATTCCAAGCCCGCAATCCGTATTTCTATCGAATCGCTTTGCACCTTAAATAGTCGGGTCACACAAGAGTAATACCGAGCACCCACATGGTCCTACCCTCAGCAAATGATTAAAAAGTATTTGGATATACGACAACGCAGAAAATGGGAACTCCCCCAAGCTTGTTTCGCTGGATGCAGAGAGGAGATCAGCTTCTTGGGGAACACTTTGTCCAATCTAACATGAAATGAGAAAGGCAAGAAGTTTGTAAGTAGGAACGAAGCCCGCATCACTAGAGCTGCAAGGCGGGGACTAGCTCCCGTTGAGGAGCACCGATGGGGTTGCACAAATCATAAGTTGCCAGCCATCCAGCCACTGTCGCCGTCCTACTCTCACCGGCTGACGAGTCACCGAGCGTAATCTGATAGTGGCTTCGTGCTGGACGTCGGCGAGCTCTACGTGCCACGACGTTTGGCTGGAGAGGCATGGGGCACGTGAGTCTGAACGACCTTCCCAAGCCAGACTTCGCAGCTTTTGTAGAACATCAGATGCACAAGGCTGGCACCACGGTTGAACATGTGGGACCTGGCGTCGTGGTCGGCGTCTGTCTGTCTGCCTTGCCACGCCAGCCATCGATTTCGTAACCATACCATGAGCATAACCCCAGAGCCTCCCTCGTCGTCATTGCAGCTACCCCTGGGACCAGAGTGGGAACCCATTTACCTTCGAAGGGTTCCGATCAACTCAGCTATGAGTGAGAGAACATATAATTAACTTCGCAATAAGACACAACCTAGCCAGCTAGCCATCTCATGGGGCACAGTTGGATGCAACAGCAGACCTCGGTCGCTGGCCGTAATGGCGACTCCAGCATCGTCCTCGCTCTTCTCGCGACTCACTACCGCCTTCAGATCCCTGTCCCTTCGCAGCGACATCGATAATATCATACTCGAGCTCCTAGGCCACTTTTCACTTGAAAGGATATACGCAGCAGGCGACAAGGAGACGTTCCAAAACCTGGTCATCACGCTGCTTGCGCAATTGAACACGATCATCAACGTGCAGCGTTTGACACTGCCATCGGAGAACTTGCAGGTAGGGTGGTATCTAGGGTTCCTCGCGAGCTGGGAGGTGACTTTACGAGCGGTCGAGTTCGTGCTGCAGGTTGTTGTTGACGGGAGAGAGAGTTTGTGGGAAGCTCGGTTGTTGAGGGAGAAATATTTAGCGGAGCTCCTTCTAAACGCGCTACGCTTCCTCACACTTCACCCCAAAATCCCCTCATCACGCGCTAAAGATCGTAGAGATCGTTTTGCACGCGTTCACAGACAACTGGAACAGATATTTGACAGCTATTCGGGTCCAGAATCTTTTCTCCTACTAGTTTGTAGAGACATCACCGACTCCCTACGCGCAGATCCGAACGGGCTCGCGCTGCCGCCGAGATTGAGGCGAGAGCTCCCGAATTTGGCATCAGAATTGGTATATATGTCCTAAAATCCAGTATATGACTGACTCTAACTTCATTAAGTATCCTCTCGCCGATTGCCTTTCGTCTCAGTATGTGGTCAGCCTGGTACCACCGGATGGACCGCCTGCAGATTGGCTGGCCCAGTTCCTCGCCCTACGAGATATATCACAGTTCGTGGTAGGGGCCTCTGTTCAGTATGTGATGAAGCAGGAGACTCGCGATGTTCGTCTTCAGTCCTCCTCAGCCAAGACGCGGAATGCGGTTTTACACGCTCTCGAACACCTGCGGATGCCAGGTCACTTTTCCAAATTCGACTTGGTAGCTACATTCAGCGACACTTTTCGAATAATTCTTCCCCATACATTGAATTTGGGACGGCGAAGTTCATTGGATTCTGATGAGCTCGAAACAGATGCGATTGATCTCCTGTGCAAGAAGCTCAGCGAGCGGCAGGTGTTGAGCCGAGTCAGCGATCACGAACTGGATCGCAGTATTTCAGAAGTAACAAGAAACATTGCACTACTTGACGACCCAACGGGCCAATTTCGATCAGCTAGTCCTAAGTTGTGGGTTCTCAACTGCGAGAAAGGCCACATAGTGGGGGATTCACAATTGAAGGCGACAGCGAATTTGAATTTCCGGGTAAGTTTTGTTTTCAAGGGATGGCGGTGAAATTCATGAAAATATAATAGAGAAACCTGAGAATATCACGCTAACATACTTCTTCTTCAGATGGAGGGAGAAGGAGCCGAAGTGATAGCACTTCCACTTGATACAGAATGTATACAGTGTGGTGGACCTGTAACCTTAGCTCGTGAAGTATCGGTCGTCAGGGATACCTGGGATCGTCTCAAGCCTCTCGAGTCCAACGCGGACACGATCAACGTAGAGAGACATTTGCCTACACAATTTCAGCTTTCTTCTCCGAAGCTTGATGCAAGCATGGCATTTCATGCTGGCTATAGTAACATTCTTGGCGGAGAAAACTCGAGGATATATGACCCAGAACCCCCTTACTCGCCGCCTGCCAGTCGATCGATGTTTCCTGGGTCCCCATTCTCCGAGCAAGCAAGCTCAGTGCCTCCTCAATCACTGATTTCTCCTCAGACGCCCTATTCTCCAAAGTTTGGTCATAAAACCGACACTCCCCATGTGGAGCATACACCGCCGGAGGATTTCACATCGAGTGATGGACTATGCATCGACACAACAGAAAGCGGTATGCCCAAGACGCTCTTATCTGGTGACGTGGAGACTCCCCTTTCGCCAGCATTTTCTCAAGGAAGCCAATCTCGATTGCAGTCCGTGTCTTCTGTCTCTTTCGAAACCGAAGCATTGACGAGAAGGCGCACTGTTCCACTTGTTGCGCCACCAGAGAAAAGGAAGTCCAGATGGAGGTCGAAATTAACAGGGTCGAGGAAGGAAAGTACGAAACCATCGACAGGGGATTCAAGTTCTCTTTCTTCGACAACGCTAGAATCTCAGAGACTTGAGGAATTCTCCCTGAAAAGTTTTGCGGCTAGCCCAAAGGCATCCGCTCGGGGGAAAATTGGGAAGAATATAAATGTGTACCTTTCTCAGAACTCGACGTACGCTCTTTTCTGGAGTCAGACAACGATCAATGTTTGGGATATCGGCAACTCAACACCGATATTGGGTCGTGCAATTGCAACAGAGAGCAATTGCTTGCTTGCAGCAGTTACAAAGGTCTATCTGGCATATATTATCGGGACCAGGGACCAAAAGCTCACGGTAAGCACTTTGGTGCTCATATTTTTGCTCCAACCTGCTAAATTAGTGAGTCTAGCTTCGTATTGTGAATCTCATTCAGACAAATGTGCCAGCGATCGAGTATCGCATGCCCTCCTCACCCTGGTGTACTAGTATAACCATCTGTCCCAAAGAAAACCAAGTCGTTGTAGGCTTTGACAACTCCATCGTCCGCTTTTTCAAGACCACAAACTCAGAAGAGCCTCGAGAAGATCGCCTCCACAGTCGCTTCCACAAAGACTGCAAAAGCTGTCCCGCCATTGATACCCTCTCCTTCTCCCCCGATGGCCTCGTATTACTCGCAAGTACTCGAACGCGCGGCACGATTCAAGTATATGCTTGGCGCTATCCTTTTGTCGACTTCCAAGAAACTGCACCATGCAGGTATTACGTCCCGCTCCACGAATTAGAAGACAACGGCACATCGTCAGCGATCTTCAGATGCGGAATTGGGAATGAAGAGAATTTGATTTGTATTACCACTTGGACGCAATCCGGCATCCCCGTTCTCATGCAGCCTCACGACGGGCACAGAACTGAAATACGAACCGATCCCTCCACTCATCAAGGAAAGCTGGGTAGCCGAATCCAAACGGCGGCATTCTCTCCTACCGGGCGAGAACTCGCAATGGTGAACGATAAAGGGCATGTCTACATCATCTCAAATCTCAACTCGAACCCGTTAGAGGTCAAAAGGATCGCAACAAGCAAGGAGCTTACGACGAAGTCAGATTGGTTCGCGATGGAGTTCATGACTTTGCCTGACGAAGAAGCAATCGTGCTTGCCTGGGCTGATTCCTCGAAGGGGATG
>Ga0302140_10007864_pt1 | contig 13309 bp, 15 predicted proteins | sample I_Bog_E1_1_FD_202095 | JGI IMG/M metagenome (GOLD analysis project Ga0302140, IMG submission 202095) | Peat permafrost microbial communities from Stordalen Mire near Abisko, Sweden - I_Bog_E1_1 | ecosystem: Environmental > Terrestrial > Soil > Wetlands > Peat | place: Sweden: Abisko, Stordalen...
TCATGTTATCTACGAACAATGTGCTTATGGCGAAAGCGGACCAAGCTGTTAGGGCAAAAATTTCTGTTGCGACTGATGATAAGGAGGTCATTGAGCTGCTGAAGAAGTGGTCTTTCCTAAGTGCTGTCCGCGGACTTTTGCCTCTATTAGGTGGTGTTGTGTCTATGGCGGCTATCTTAGCATAGAGACATAGCTTCAAGGGATGGATCGCTTGAAACTCTCAAATCGTTGCTTGGAAGAAGTGGTGACCATTGGAAAAGAAGTTGGTCGTCTTGGTGGCCGGCGGTTGCGCTTTTCGGAAGCGCTTGCCCCAATGACATCTCGGTCTTGCGTCAGGCCTGTCTCGTCCGAAAGGGGGATTTGGCGTTTTACTTGGGCAGATACCCTTGAATCTGGGGCTCTGGGATCCTTGATTCGTATCTGCATGGGAGTTTAGGTTTGGGTTGCTTCGTGTATCTTAGGTCCGGCTTGGGCATTTTGTGTAGCAGTTAGTAAAGGGAGCTTGGAAACAAAATACCTCGATTTGTAACACCGCTGAATATATATATGAGTTGAATGTCAAGAAGTCACCGAAATCACTGGTACAATGCGATGAATTCTTCATTTTCTCGTAGGCGCAAAGCTCGAGTCCACCCCTGCAAGCTAAATCCAGCCCCCAAACGTCTGGATGGCGACGATAATGCCGATGGCGCACATGATGGATGAAATCATCATGAAACCTGTGCCGCCAATCTAAATATGGCATCTCACCTCTCGTGCTGCTTTAATGAGAAGCATCTCATCGCCGCTTGATGGATTGCCAATGATGTGGTCGATGGAGCGGCGCCACGACAGGCCCGATTTCCGAATCCTGCTCGACGGATCTGTCCTCATGCACGCCCTCCGCTGTTGAAGATCTGATCGATATGCTCCCGGCTATTCTTGTGGGTGGTCTCAAGATATTGGAGCTTCTTCCCTAAGTTTTCCACGTCCGATTTGAGATCCGTTGTTTCTGTCTTCAACCTCTTATCGACCTCGCTTGTTGGGCTGAAAACAAACCTGCCAGGAGAGTATTAGAAATCTGGTCTCGTAACCCTTTCAGATGGGATACTGTGCACGCGGTGCTGACACCAACATCGACAAAAGATGGGCTTGGAAGGGATAGTGGTGGATATTTACATCTTGCCTACACCTTCATAGATATTCGTATTTGAAGGTAGATCTCCCACCTCCTTGGAGGTCAGCTCCAGGATCCGAATTTCTCGTTGCTTGGAAGCTATCTGAGACCGGACTAGGCTGATTTGCTGCTGTGACTGAATTGCCTGCGTCTCGATCTCTTGGACAAGCTGTTTGAACAATGTCAGCACACTGGAGAGCCCATGGATATAACTCGGGGTGGTGGGGCCATGAACAGCTCAAACGTAGAGGAAGATTAATGGAGGTGCGCTAGCTTGCTCACCTTCTGCAAAGCCTCGTTCGAGATAGACATCTTCGCTTGTTTGAATCGGCTGGTACGAAGTGTTAGGGACGCTGTTGTGTGATGAAAGCCTGATGTTGCGGACGCGACGTGAGTCTGAGCTCACAATGACCTTTTCAATGTCACCGCCAGGTCATGTGAAGATAAGAATACCGATAAAATTTAAGCCCAGTGCCAGTGGCGGTCCGAATTCGTGGCGTAATGCCAGCTTTTAATGTGCCGTAAGTTGAGGGACATTTAGAGCTTAACTGCCAGTGTGGTTTATTGAATGTCCCCAGATCTACTGTAGTCATTATATTTTACGAATTTAAGAGCTGACCCCTATGCCACGAATTCCGACAGCCCCTAGTGCAGGCAAACCTTCGGCTCACACGTGCCAGATTCAGGTAGGCGGGGTGGATTTGAGACTGCGGGACAGGACTCTGTTTCCACCGTAGTAATCAATATAAGTCCGAGTGCATCTCATTGGTTCTCAACAACAACGGTGAGGTCTCCGGACTCGAGCTCCGCTTCCGCATGTCCTTCAGTGAACGCTACTCGAAGCCGAACTGAAGCGTGAGTTTTGGTCGATCGTGTTTTCTTGAAAAGCGAGACCAACGTAAGACGTGCGGTTGAATCCTCCAATGAGCGCACTGCTATACCTACGGTTTATGAAAGCTGTTCTAAGCCAGTTCCTGAATCCTGAAGCTGATAAAGCTTCGTCGCGTAGCCCCATCTTAGTGCCCGCAGTTGCCGGAAGCTGCATGACGTTGCAGTAAAGTCGAGCCTTCCAGCAAGCCCAGCTCGAGAACAGCAGGGATGGTCAGACCTTCCTGGACCTCCGTCCATTTAAAGTCAAGACACAGCTCTCCCCCCAAGAAATTTCCATGTGCCGCAACCACGCCACTACCACATGTGCGGTATCCAAGATCCGAGTGCACACTGACTTGCAGATTCTCGATTACCTTGCGCTGAGCCTTTAACATATTTATCCTACACGGCGCAGGAACAAGCAGCATTCTTACTCCAGGATGGGGTTCAGCTTACCATCCTTCAAATACCCGCCTGCGAGGCCTGAGGAGGGATATTGGGCTCCAGTAACCTCGACGATCAACTGGTGCGAAGGTAGCTCCATCTGCCCACCTTTCTGAGAGTACTTTACTGACCAAATCAACAGAGGATTACTATGCTACCGTCTACTCGGCCGAGATCATCAACACTCTCACGAACCTGCTATTCATAGGTCTCGGGATCAAAGGAATACGGAATTGTTTGAAGTACGACCATGATAGTGTTTTCCTGGTTGCATTCATTGGGTGTAAGGATACAGTTCGCTATAGTAGGGACAATTGCTAAATCTGGTTAGATTTGCTCGTGGGAAGTGGAAGCTTTGCTTTTCACAGCACGCTGAAGTGTATGTCGCTCAATGTCCCAAAACATCTGGACATTGAGTCGCTGACTTCACACAGACCCGATGCAGCTCGTCGATGAGCTGAATATGATCTACACAGCCTGCTTAATGTGCTATGCAACATTCTCGTTCTCGCAGTCACGATTAGTTCGACAAGTGCTTGCTGGCGGCTTACTCTCTCTGGCGATATTTATCACAGTTCGTACTCGTATTACTGAAAAAGAAGCCAACTACTAATCTTTCGTAATCCAGTTATACTATCATTATCTCCAAGACCCACTCTTTCACCAGAATGCCTTTGCCATCATCACCGCCGTCGTCCTCTTCCGCTCGATGTATGTGATGGAAGTCAACATTCGACCATCTTTGAAGGTGAAGTATGGCACAGCCCCAGTGAGAACTGATCCGATGTCACTACCAAAGCCCCTTCGAGTAGCCAATGCACACAGAGATCAGGCAATACTGAAGGAAATGTGGCTGATGGTAGCACTTGGTCTCTCAATTTTCTTGGGAGGGTTTGGAATTTGGGCTTTGGATAACCAATATTGCTCAACCATACGTCATTGGAGGCATCAAATCGGATTGCCATGGGGAATACTACTCGAAGGGCACGGGTGGTGGTAAGTAGGCCCCTGGCCTTTCAACTCTCAATTACTAACCCCTTCTAGGCATCTGATGACTGGCATTGGCTCATACTTTTATATTGTGTGGGCTATCTGGCTGAGACATTGTTTGAACGAACGACAGGACGAATACGTTCTCAAATGGCCTAGCATGATTTTTTCCATCCCCGAGGTAGTCCCAAGAGTCGAGGCAGAAAAGAGCAGCAGTTACCGTGAGTCCTTGAACGGATACACTGCTGGGAAAACAAATGGGAGCGCGAATGGTAAGACGAAGGTGAAGGGCGAAGACAGAAAGTCAGTGTAGAGATTTGCGCTATTCGTGGACATAGACTAGAGGTTCTTAGGTTTCTTTCAATCATCCAGGATACCCATTTCCTTTGGTTATTAGAAAACAAATTGTCAAGCCACATGGGATCATGAAAGCCAGGTATTCTCAATTCCATTGTCTTGCCAACATAAAACCTTCATATAAACAGAGTCTGCCAGTGGAACGAACGCCCAAAACCAATACAGGGATTCAAGATGCTCCATTTATCCGCACTTCTAAGGTTTCCAAGTTTATACATGAAGTATTGAAACAACTTGAGCGATGTGAGAACGCAGCCTTGTCAATCTCTGGGTCCCAGCCTCGTGGGGGTTAGTCTTTAGCAGGGATCGCCGTTGCGCTGTCCCCAAAAATGTGCCCCCGGCTTGCGCAAGCACCATGAAACTTCGTATCGCTCAAGGCAACTCTGGCGTGACTTTGACCCCATCATCAGCAAGACATTCTGGACCCGACACGACAGCTGAGACCCAGTTTTCAAAAGGTTCCACCTTGCACGGCAATTGTGTGCTTGACGGAGGTTCACTTTGATGTCGTGTCAATAACTTGTGATGCATGATCAAGCTCGGCTTCGAGCTTCGCGACGAGTCCCCTTGGATGAGACTGGCTTGGAATTCTCGCAATGGCAGCTCCTGCGAAGCAGACTTCGAGATGGGGATCGCTGCTCCAGCAAGCGGTAGCTGGGGTGGAGTCCAGGCTGGACAATATATTGGCAGAGGGAGCTGGGGAGGGAGGAGTTGGCGACGAAGGACTACAAGCCAAGAAGACAGCTGTCCCAACACCTGCGCCGGTGGCAGCAAAGCCCGAAAGCAGTACGATACTATTGCTTCTCTATTCGTGTGCATTTACTGATAAACTGGTACTCCAGGCTCTTCCCGAACCTCTTCTACAAACAGAACAAATGATCGATTACAAGAGCGCTTGGCAAGAGCAATGGCAGCAAAGAACATAGCACAGAAAGCCGAGAAAGCAGACTCTCTAGCTTTATCTTCAGGGGTGCCCTCACGAACAGGCAGCCCAGCCACGGTCAACGAGAGCCCGAGAGGGAGCCTCGATATTGCGTCGACAGAAGGCGGGGAGAGAGAAGTGGCAGAGGCACAAGTTGATCCAACACCCAGCGGAACAATTACTGTGCAGGATGATATCGTGGCTGCAGAGCCCAAAAGATTAGAAACAATGATGATGGCTCCACCAGCAATCAACGGGAATCTGGTCAAGACAGAAGTCGAAAATGCACCACGGCATACACCACGCCCTTCCACAGACTCCACAAGGTCCAGCTTACCAAGAGTTTCGATAGATTCGATGAGACAGGCAGAATCTGTTCCCCGCTCTTCTACAGACGTGCCACCAGTCGAGCTGCCGGAGCAGACCTCCTTGAAGACACCGGCGGAATATGATGCTATCATGAAACAAATGCAGTCCGATTACGAGACTGCTGAGCTACAAAGACAGGAGGAAGTTCACGGGTATATTGAGCGAATAGACGCCTTACAATCAAAACTCCAATACTTAGCAAAAGAGAGTGCAGAAACCGCTAGAAAAGCTGGTGCTTCGGCACCAGCTGGAAGTTTAGAGAAGAAAGTTGCAGAGAAGGAAGAGCAGGTTGCATTACTGATGGAAGAAGGCCAGAAGTTATCAAAGAAGGAAATTACTCATCTGAGCACTCTCAAGAAATTGAGAGCTAAGATGGCAGAAGACAGCAAGGAGCTCGCGGAAGCAAAGCGGAAACAGGAAAAGGCCGAAAAGGATGCTCTTCTTGCCACGGAGAAGTGGAAGAAGGCCGAAACAACAGAAAAGCGGTTGAACGAGAGACTGAAACTGGTCCCACAACTGCAAAAGGAGATTGAGAGTCTGAAATCCGAAAGAGATGCCAAGGATTCGACCATTGCAGATTTGAAGAAACAGCTCGAGGAGGCTGTTGCTGGCAATAAGGAAGCCGAGACCAAGATTGCCCACGAGGCATTGCTTGTTGAGAAGAGGCGTGTTGCAGATCTAGAAGACGATCTTGCAAATCTGAAGATTGAGAAGAGTCTCGTAAGCGACAGGGCTCAAGCACAGATCAAGGAGCTCCGCGAGAAGATGGACAAAGATGCTGAAAGAGCTAAGATTTCAGAGCTAGAAATGAAAACCGAGCAGCAGATGTTGGAAAGCAAGCTGGAGGTTATGAGAGCGAGAGCCGAAGAAGTTTCATCAGGGGCTACTGGTGATGCTCAAGCGAAGCTACTGAGGCAGATTGAGACTCTTCAGACCCAATATGCCGTGGCCAGTGAAAATTGGCAAGGTATCGAAGCTTCATTGATCGCAAGAGCGACAAATCTTGAGAAGGAAAGGGACGAAGCTACTCGACGAGAAGCCGATATTCGGCGGAAAGCTCGTGAAGTAGTAGGTCGCCACTGAGTAAATTATGTACAATTGCTGACTCAAAACAGACTTTGAAAGCTAAGCGTAACGAGGACGAGCTAGAAGAGACAAGGTCGAAGTTACCTACATTTCAGCAAGAACTCGCAGAACAAAGGTCAAAGCTTAAAGGCTTACAACAGCGAGCTGATGAAGCTGAGACTGCTTTGGCGGAAGCTAAGGCTTCATTTGAACAAGAGAAGCAGGCTTGGAGCTTACAGATTCTCCAGCGAGTTGAAGAAGAGAAGCAGAAATGGCAAGAAGAGGCTGGGAGCAATTTCGGTTACAATAATCGAGCAGAGTCACCTGTAACGTCTACTCGAAGAGGACTCACGACGGAGTTCTTGGGGCTACAGAACCTTCAGATCAGACGAACGTCTGCTCGTTCTATCAACAACGATTCTCCCACCGCATCAGGATTCTTGGGACGTCGTCCTTCGGCCACACCTCTTGGACGTTCGTCTGGAAATGGCACTCCTACAAGACAGGATTCTATGCAATCACTAAGTAAGGAAAATGGAGGCGACATGGAGAAAGCCTCTATTCACACAGACAACGATGAATTCTTCGAAAACCATGCATCGCCATCGTCTCCGCACCAAACGATCAACGACATGGTCTCTGCTTCTACCATTGGAGCCGGCCCGTCTGTCCAATTGGTCGAACGGATGAGCAGCGCGGTCCGACGTCTGGAGAACGAGAAAGCTGCTACCAAGGAAGACCTGGCACGACTATCTGCTCAACGTGACGAAGCTCGGGCTGAGATTGTAGCACTGATGAGAGAAGTCGAGAAGAAGAGAGCAGCAGATGCGAGAGTAGCTGCTCTAGAAACAGAGGTGCAGGATATCAATTCCAGATACCAGACCACCTTAGAGATGTTAGGCGAGAAAAGCGAGCTGGTGGATGAGCTCAAGAGTGATATCGATGATATCAAAGCCATGTATAGGGAATTAGTTGAGCGGACGGTGAAATGATGCAGGCAGACATCATGACAGACTTTCTCGGGGAGACATCGGTTTGGGGATTTTACGAGATGCTATTCACGATCACATATCACGTAGGGTTGATTGAGCAAGGCGTTTTCAGACGGGCGGGCGATCGGCGTTCTTGGCGCTTCCACTTAGCATGCAAAGATAGGCCTGTAAGAGTAGCGCAGAGATCTTTGGCTTTGGAATACAATATTACATTTGTTCTTCGTGCTAGGTGGCTGGCTGTAAATCTATGCCTTCCCGTTCACATGTTTGCAGGATGAACTTTTTGACTTGTGAGTCGGGAGCCAGATCCAGCGCCAGCATTCCATCGGCGTCTTTCTTGTCTGTTTCTGCTCCGGCTTTCAGTAGTGCTACTGCTGTGTCGCCTGGTTTTCATTAGCACTGCCCCCTCACAATTCATTAGACTCGGAAAGAGGAGAACATACCATGGCCTTCAGCAATAGCATGATGCAGAGGCGTCTGTCCCGCAACATCGCTTGCATTGATCGGACTCCTATTCTTGAGCAGCAACTCAACCATCGGTACTGAGCCCACAGCAGCAGCGCGGTGGATGGCGTATTGGCCCCGTTTGTCTTTCACGCGGGCTGAAGCGGGTGGTTTTTGATCAAACAGGAGGCGAGCAAGGTCAACGTTCTTCTTTGAGGAGACAAAGTGAAGTGCCGTCTATTTGCAGTCAGACTCGAGGAACGGAAAAGTAAACGGGGAGGGGGACGTGCTTGGCCAGCGAAATCTGGAAACTTAATGAGCATTTAAGTTTGAGGTGGTAATTAGGGGAACTCACTTGTAGCATTCACATCTGCGCCTTTTGAAAGGAACAGCTTGGTCAGATCCTCGCCTTCCTTGAGGCTCACTGCTATCATCAAGGGAGTCCATCCTGCGCCATCCTAAACTTCTATCAGCCTCATTCATGAAAGTAAAACCAACTACCCGAGCTGGATAAGAAAGGTGAGCCAACCTGAATATCAGGATCAAAGTCCTTCCTCGAAGCCAGCAGGATGGCAATATCTAGGCGACCGTACGACACAGCCCAGTGGATCGGCAAACGCTCATCATCGTCTTTTTTCTCTGCAAGCTTGGGATTTGCCTATTGCCGTTCTAGTCTCAGCTTTAATCCTATAGATAGAAGAGTCCAAGAGAGAGATCTAAAGAGTCTCACACTCAATAACGATTCCACCATAGCAGCTGTAGGCTTGGTCAGCGGGGCAGTGGCGGTTTGATATTGAGGGTTTACTTACTTCTTCCATCTCGTGCAGCTTCATGAATAGCGAACTTTGAGGGTTCCTCCATGGCTGGTCAAGGTTAAAGGAACCACCGACCAGTTTGCTTTGCGTTTGGTACTTGCAAATGGCGATGGAATAAATATGGGAGGGGAGACGGTCACGTGGACTGTTGAGTCGCGTCGAATTTTTAGCGTGGATTTTGATCCTTCCACATGCGCGAGGCTGAAATTATTTAAGACAACACTTCATTCAACCACAACTCGTCCGTACATTCAAAAAATGGCTGACACCGTTGTCGACGATGGAAAGCTCGAGCAACTTGTCCAATCGAATAAGAAGCGATCGAGACAAATGTTCGAGAACGGTGCCTACGATCCTACAGTAACAGATGCACCCGACCCTCTCACCATTGCTCTCAAGATTCGCACCGAGTACAATCTTCAGCTCCCACCGTCCCTCGCCGCCAAAATTGCAGCTACCGGCGGATCCAGGAAGAAGAAGTCAAGTCTCGCCGCGACGCCAGACTCGTTACCAGATATCGATAGCAGCACATCCACGGCATTGACAGTCCGAGGACGACAAGCTTCAGATGGCCTACCACCGAATGCGAATGGACCTACAGCACAAAAGAACCTTCCCTCATCGAGTCTTGTCCGCAAGCAGACGGTAGTACAAATCAAGCCGGAATGGCACGCGCCTTGGAAGCTGATGAGAGTTATATCTGGACATCTGGGATGGGTGAGAGCTTTGGCGGTAGAGCCAGAGAACAAGTGGTTTGCCAGTGGAGCTGGAGACAGGACAATCAAGATTTGGGATCTCGCGACTGGGAATCTTCGATTGACGTTGACGGGCCATATCTCGACTGTAAGAGGTCTTGCGGTATCGCCTCGACATCCTTACCTGTTCTCGTGTGGTGAGGATAAGATGGTCAAGTGTTGGGATCTGGAAACGAACAAGGTTATCCGACATTACCATGGACATCTGAGTGGCGTATATACACTGGCATTGCATCCTACGCTAGATGTTCTGGTTACTGGTGGACGCGATGGTGTTGCAAGAGTTTGGGATATGCGGACGAGGAGTAATATCCACGTTCTGTCTGGGCATAAGGGCACAGTGTCGGATGTGAAGTGTCAAGAGGCAGACCCACAAGTCATTACTTCATCTCTGGACTCGACGGTTCGGTTATGGGATCTCGCAGCAGGAAAGACGATGGGAGTTTTGACACATCACAAGAAGGGTGTGAGGGCGTTAGCCATTCATCCAAAAGAGTTCACATTTGCCAGTGGAAGCACAGGCAGCATCAAGCAATGGAAATGCCCAGAGGGAGCCTTCATGCAGAACTTTGAAGGACAAAATTCCATCATCAACACTTTAGCGGTCAACGAGGATAACGTTCTGTTCTCGGGTGGCGACAACGGATCGATGAGCTTCTGGGACTGGAAATCTGGGCACCGATTCCAAGCTTTTGATACCACGGCTCAGCCAGGTTCACTGGACGCCGAAGTTGGTATCATGAGCTCTACATACGACAAGACGGGGCTTCGATTAATTTGTGGCGAAGCAGACAAGACCAGTGAGCACCCTGAATCCTATTGCTGCAGGAATATGCTAACAAACTTACAGTCAAAGTATGGAAACAAGACGAGACAGCTACACCAGAAACACACCCTCTGGAATGGAAACCAACATTAGGCCGACAAAAGTTTTGATTGTATTTCACGATGATGGTATAATGCATAGCAAGGCGTATGGCGCAACACGGGAACGAAACTCATTTCACAGATGCTGAAAAATGTATGGTATTGTAGTAATCTTGACCTTGCCCTCATCTGGCCAGCTAGAATCCAAGATTCTTGATCTCAGGATCATCCTTAAAAGCCAACTTGACATCTTCCTCTCCAATACTCAACCTGATCTTCCCCGTGCGATCCGTCCTCTTTGCTTCCAGCCCAATAATCCCCGCTTCCATGAGATCGATTGCAGAAGCTCCCATGCCCAGTGCCCTAGGCGTCTTCTGCTGCTGTTTCGAGGGGTACAGTAAGGTCTTAAATGAAGGGGTCGAGGATGAGAGCAGGAATTCCGCCATCTTCTGGTTCCCAGTATCCATCTTGCACATCCTCTTCGCTTCATCGATTACTTCCCCAAGCACACTCTCTCCAATTCCCGTGCGTCGAGTCTTTGCCAGTAACGCTGCAAGCAATACCTTAGCGCCTAGAGGCAAAGCTCGTAAATACTGTTGCAGAGGACTAGTAGTCGCCTCGTTTATCGCTCTTTTTACTGTTGCTATTGTAACTCTGCCTAACGATTTAGATAGCTTTTCTCCTTTCCCAGACTTGGAGGGTGTGTTAGGCGCAGATTGGGACAGAAGTTCAGACTCTGCGAGCTCAACAGCGCGACGACAGATATCAAGTGCTCGTCGTGCATCGCCAGATACAGCAGCAACTTTTCGAGAGGCAAATTGTATGGCGTCTGGTTCGACGATGTTTCCTGGGACGCCTTCAAGCCGCGATTGAATGATTTTCATTAATTGGTCGTGAGTGTAACCTGGGAATGTGATACGTGTGAGCCCTGGAAATGGTTAGCAAGCAGAAATTGACAGCGTGTAGGATTTCTTACCAAGTCTACTACTAATCTTGTTACTGAGTGTTCTCTCAGGTAGATCCATGGTATTTGCAACAGCAAGCACGATCAATCTGCTATGTCGAAGGCCAGGCCAGTTGAAGAAATTATACATAACGCTTTGGTTTTTCGTGACAAGTTGATCCAATTCATCCATCAAGACCACACAGGGTACTCTTCGCGGACTCGGGTGGTTGAACTCTCGTTCCAGTAAGTCCAGTGCATGCGTAGGACTAACTCGGTCTCCTTTCAGAGCTTCCCATAAAAGAGAATAGGATTGGTGAGGATCAGTGACTTTCATGCCGTTGATCTCCACAAATATGAAGTCGTCCAGTTCGTCAGCCATGACAGATGCGTTTAGTTGTGCAACAACTTCTCGGACTGTTGCCGTCTTCCCTGTTCCGGGAGTCCCAGATATATAGATACAAGCTCCAGTTCCTTCGTAGATAGCAGCTTCCAGGTGAGAGTATACGGAGGTGAACTCGTCCTCTCGACATGGAAGACTGGTAGGAACAGCTGCTACATGTAATCGAGATCTAGCAGTCTGGAAGGGCGAGGATTCTACATGATCAGGATCCAGTACACGGGTGCCCAGAGGTGTAAACTCAAGAGGCTTCTTAACAATCACCCTAGAGTGACATTAGCACAGCCAAGTGTCGGGCATTTGTAGAACGAACCTTTTATGACTTGGTGTTAACAATTTTGACGGCGTCCGTACTTTTCGAGGAGTGGACACACTAGAATGCTTCTGCTTCTTCCTAGGCGTTTCCAACTCTGCTTCCTCGTCATCGACTTGACCACCACTAAAATCTTCATCTGCTTTCGAGGGCCGCCCAGGCTTCCGCTTCTTGGTGGATTGTGTCCCCGACTTTAGCCAATCTACCAGCTTCTCCATATCTGCTGGTGTGCTGTGATTAAGATTCTCCCAGTCAAACTCATCGGTGTATATTGCGCTCTGTGTATTGCATCCTCTTCGACATATAAACGTCTTCCCTTGATCCTTCGATTTCTTGGGGAGCTTTCCCGTGGGGTATTTCTTCTTAAATGCTTTCTCGGACATGATCGTGGCTTTGCCATTGATAGACGCCAGAGCATTGACGTCCGTTCCAGGGGTGATGTACATCTCATTCTGAGACCTAATCAGTAAATTGAAATACTGAAGAGGAACTTGGGACTTACGGGCAAGAAGTCGGATCTCTTCTTCGTCTTATTGACAATCTCCTTCTCGCTCGAGAACCCTAGCAAGATGTTAGATCTGCACTTCCTGAACAACTGTCCGAACTTACACAAGAAATCCGCAGCCATATCTCCATCCTCATCTTCCAAGAAGCTCAGAATCATCCCAACCCAAGGCGGATTCCCATCTTCCGCCTTCAACAAAACACTGTCCCCAATCAAGCACCTAAAGCCGCCCTTCTTCGCACCAATAATCGTCCTCTCCTGTCTACTCGCAGCACTCTGTCGCTTCCTCTTCTTCGACGCTACCTCATCCGCCTCGTCCGCGGACTCTTCTCCCTCGGCGTAGATCCATTCGTACTCCTCCTCCTCGTCCGAATCGTCCTGTCTGAGATTCGCACCAGCGAGGAGTTTGCGAGCTTTCTCATTTTGCTGGGCTCGCTTCTGCCGAGGCGTCAATGGGGCCGTTTTGTGAGGCATTTCGAGTATATGGCTGTGAAATATCTCGAGGTGACGTTGCTGGTTGATGATAAAGTGGTTGCATTAGCGGCCTCGGCAAGGGGACGCGTTGTCGCGAATTTTCGTGACAGCGCTTAAGGCCGGTTTTCAGGGGTAAGGGATGAAAGCTACATACTGTATTGTCAACGAAGTAACATGGGACGAAAGTAGAGGCTTGTATCCTTCCAAAGATGAGAACATCATCCTTTGTCTTAGATTAATGTGCTACGTAAAGCCAAGAACAGTCCCCCCGAAGGCAGAGACCAGGAGTCAGATTCATAATATTCTAACTGAAGGACACAGCAGGACATGCTCTGGCAAGTTTTTCTTGGGAGCACTCCGTTTAGAAAGTCTCGTGAATGATTACCCCTTTATTTAATTTAGCAAACTTCTACTTCATTTTCAACCTCGAACTTTTCGCGGGGCAAGCACGTGACCATCATCACCACCGAACATTTCATTCAAGCTCCGTCCACCAGCTTAAACACATCCCCTCCACCTCACAACCTCCAGCACCCACGACCCAAATGGCCTCCCCCAAAGGCCAAACCAGTACCTCCCCCCTTCCCCCTCCCCTCCTTCTCCTCCCTTTCCTTCAAAAACAACTCAC
>Ga0302140_10007869_pt1 | contig 13304 bp, 15 predicted proteins | sample I_Bog_E1_1_FD_202095 | JGI IMG/M metagenome (GOLD analysis project Ga0302140, IMG submission 202095) | Peat permafrost microbial communities from Stordalen Mire near Abisko, Sweden - I_Bog_E1_1 | ecosystem: Environmental > Terrestrial > Soil > Wetlands > Peat | place: Sweden: Abisko, Stordalen...
GCTCCAGGATGGATTCCGGGGAAGCCAAACTGATGGTAATGGTGGTGAAATTGCTCTTGATTTTATTATCCTTTTTGTAAGACATAGTCTCCTTTTGTTTAATTATTGAAGGACTGAATTATTGATTTATTGAATTAATTAGTTGAGGGAAGGGGTTATTCAATAACTCAATCCCTCAATAATTCAATAACTATTCTAAGGTAATATCCAAACCTAAACCTCTTAATTCATGAACCAATACATTGAAGGATTCAGGAACTGATGGAGTTGGCAGGTTTTCGCCTTTAACGATAGCTTCATATGTTTTAGCGCGGCCGATAACATCATCCGATTTAACGGTTAATATTTCCTGCAGGATGTTTGATGCACCGAATGCTTCCAATGCCCAAACCTCCATTTCACCAAATCGCTGACCACCGAACTGTGCTTTACCACCCAACGGCTGCTGCGTGATGAGCGAGTATGGCCCGATAGAACGTGCGTGCATCTTATCGTCAACCATGTGGCCCAGTTTCAGCATGTAGATGATACCTACGGTTGTCTGCTGGTCGAAACGGTCGCCGGTTAAGCCATTGTACAGGTAAGTACGGCCCGATTCAGGTAAGCCGGCTTTCTTCACCCACTCCTCAACCTCACCATGGCTTGCACCATCGAAGATCGGAGTAGCGAATTTAACGCCCAGCTCTTTACCCGCCCAGCCTAATACGGTTTCGTATATCTGGCCCAGGTTCATACGCGAAGGTACACCCAGCGGGTTCAGCACGATATCAACCGGTGTTCCATCTTCCAGGAACGGCATATCCTCGTCACGTACAATACGTGCAACAATACCCTTGTTACCGTGGCGGCCGGCCATCTTATCCCCTACTTTTAGCTTACGCTTTTTGGCGATATAAACTTTGGCCATCTGCACAATGCCGGAAGGCAGCTCGTCACCCACGCTGATCGCGAATTTATCGCGGCGGTAAGCGCCAAGCTCTTCGTTAACCTTAATGTTATAGTTGTGCAGCAGGATCTTGATAAATTCGTTCTTGTCATCATCAGTGGTCCATTTTGTTGGATTGATGTTTTCAAAGTTCAAATCAACCAGTATCTTCTGGGTGAACTTAACACCCTTAGGCACCTGCAATTCTTTGTAAACGTTATAGACGCCCTGCGATGTTTTGCCGTTTACAATTTCGAACAACTTGTCGATCAGTATATTCTTTAATTCTTTGATCGCCTTTTCGTGCTTGGTATCCAGTTTTTCCAGCTGTGCTTTTTCTTCTGCTTTCGTAGTCTTTTTAGCACGCGAGAACAACTTGGTATCGATAACTACACCCGCAATTGAAGGCGGAGTTTTCAATGAAGCATCCTTAACGTCGCCGGCTTTATCACCAAATATGGCACGCAGCAGTTTTTCTTCCGGTGAAGGATCAGATTCACCTTTAGGGGTGATCTTACCAATCAGGATATCGCCTTCCTTAACCTCGGCGCCGATACGGATGATACCGTCCTCGTCAAGGTCTTTGGTAGCTTCTTCCGATACGTTCGGGATATCCGGTGTTAATTCTTCTTCACCGCGTTTGGTATCACGCACTTCCAGTTCAAATTCTTCAACGTGAAGTGAAGTGAATATATCCTGCGACACCACACGCTCGGAAATTACGATCGCATCCTCAAAGTTATAACCCTGCCATGGCATGAAAGCCACTTTCAGGTTTCGGCCAAGGGCAAGCTCGCCGTTTTGGGTTGCATATCCTTCGCAAAGCACCTGTCCTTTTTCAACGCGCTGGCCTTTCTTTACGATCGGCTTCAGGTTGATGGTAGTGCTCTGGTTAGTTTTCTTGAACTTGGTTAAACGATAGCTCCGTGAATCACCATCGAACGAGATCAAACGATCCTGCTCATCACGGTCATAACGGATACGGATCTCGTTAGCGTCAACGTACTCAACCACACCATCGCCTTCAGCATTGATCAGCGTACGCGAGTCTTTTGCCACACGGCCTTCCAAACCGGTACCTACTATTGGCGCTTCGGGGCGCAATAGCGGAACGGCCTGGCGCTGCATGTTCGAGCCCATCAGCGCACGGTTAGCGTCATCATGCTCCAAAAATGGAATTAACGATGCCGCAATCGAGGTGATCTGGTTCGGCGCAATGTCCATATAATCCAGCCTTTCCGGCTCGATGATCGGGAAGTCACCCTCAAAACGTGCTTTTACACGCGGAGTAGCAAACACACCTTTATCATCATAAACAGCATTAGCCTGTCCGATGGTTTTACCGTCTTCATCTTCAGCCGACAGGTAGATAACGTTTTCACTCACCTGAACGACACCATCAACTACACGTTTGTATGGCGTTTCGATAAAACCTAAGTTATTGATCTTGGCGTGTACGCAAAGCGAGGAGATCAAACCAATGTTCGGTCCTTCCGGCGTTTCGATAGTACACAAACGGCCATAGTGGGTGTAGTGTACGTCACGAACTTCGAAACCGGCACGCTCACGCGAAAGACCGCCAGGCCCTAAGGCCGACAGGCGGCGCTTGTGGGTAATCTCGGCCAATGGATTGGTTTGATCCATGAACTGAGAAAGCTGGTTGGTACCGAAGAACGAATTGATAACAGACGATAAAGTACGTGCGTTGATCAGGTCGGTTGGAGTAAACACTTCGTTGTCGCGGATGTTCATACGCTCGCGGATGGTACGGGCCATACGGGCCAAACCAACACCGAACTGTGCGTATAATTGCTCACCTACAGTACGAACACGACGGTTTGATAAGTGGTCAATATCATCCACCTCGGCTTTTGAGTTGATGAGCTTGATCAAATATTTAACGATCGCGATGATATCCTGCTTGGTTAAAACTTTTGTTTCTTCCGAAGTAGTCAATTTCAATTTGCGGTTGATGCGGTAGCGGCCCACATCGCCCAGGTCATAACGCTTGTCCGAGAAGAACAGGCGGTCGATGATCCCACGGGCTGTTTCCTCATCAGGTGGTTCAGCGTTACGCAACTGGCGGTAGATGTGCTCAACCGCTTCTTTTTCGGAGTTTGATGTATCCTTTTGTAAGGTATTATATATAATGGTGTAGTCACCGCTGGTGGTCGAATCTTCCTTGTTCAGGATGATGGTTTTTACACCGGCATCGATGATCATATCAATATGATCGTCTTCCAGCACGGTTTCACGCTCCAGGATGATCTCGTTACGGTCAATAGAAACAACTTCGCCGGTATCTTCGTCAACAAAGTCTTCAACCCATTTTTTAAGCACCCTTGCAGCAAGCTTACGGCCGATATATTTCTTCAGGCCTGATTTGCTCACTTTTACCTCGTCGGCCAGTTCAAATAATTCCAAAATGTCCTTATCCGAATCATAACCGATGGCACGCAGCAGGGTGGTTACCGGGAATTTCTTTTTACGGTCGATGTACGCATACATCACGTTGTTCACGTCAGTTGCAAATTCGATCCATGAACCTTTGAAAGGGATTACACGGGCCGAATACAATTTGGTACCGTTGGTGTGGCGGCTTTGTCCAAAAAACACGCCCGGCGAACGGTGCAATTGCGATACAATTACACGCTCGGCGCCATTGATAACGAAAGTGCCTTTCGGGGTCATGTATGGGATGGTTCCCAGGTACACGTCCTGCACAATAGTTTCAAAATCTTCGTGTTCCTCGTCGTTACACGACAGGCGAAGCTTGGCTTTTAAAGGCACGCTATAAGTTAACCCGCGCTCAATACATTCCTGTATATCATAACGCGGCGGGTCAATAAAGTAATCAAGAAACTCCAGTACGAAGATGTTTCTTGAATCTGAGATCGGAAAGTTTTCGGCAAACACTTTAAACAACCCCTCTTTATAGCGGTTGTCAGAAGTAGTTTCCAATTGAAAAAATTCCTGGAAAGATTGCAACTGCACGTCAAGAAAGTCTGGATAATCCAAAACTTTGCGGCTGGTTGCAAAATTTACTCTTTGATTATTTTGGTTTGCCAAGGGAATAAAATTTTAGTTTACTAATAAACTGATGATGTTCTTCGGTAGATGTTAAGGTTAGAGACCAGAGGTTAGTGATCAGAGATTAGAAGCATTTTGTATTTCTAATCTCTGATCACTAATCTCCAATCTCTAAACTATATAAACAGCAATAGACCCCGACCAAAATAGGCCGGAGTCTGATGCTATATTCGTTTCGGTTAAGTTATTTAACCTCAACTACTGCTCCTGCTTCCTGTAGTTGTTTTTTCATGGATTCAGCTTCTTCCTTAGTTACACCTGTTTTTACTTCTTTAGGTGCCTGATCAACTAAGTCTTTAGCTTCTTTCAAACCAAGGCCGGTTAAGTCTTTCACTAATTTAACAACTGCTAATTTAGCGCCGCCTGCTTCTTTCAGGATAACGTCAAATGCTGTTTGTACAGCTTCAACAACCGGGGTATCATCGGCTGCGGCTGGAGCAGCGGCAACCGCAACAGCTGCAGCAGCAGGCTCAATGCCATACTCATCTTTTAAGATCTTTGCTAATTCGTTTACTTCTTTTACTGTTAAGTTTACCAACTGTTCAGCAAACGCTTTTAAATCCGCCATTTTATTTTAAATTTTACTTTTAATACTTTTTGTTTTTAATTCGAACTTACGGGTGTCCGTTAACCTCTTTCCTGTAATGTTTTTACAACGCCTGCCAGTATATTTCCGCCTGATTGCAGTGCAGAAATAACGTTCTTTGCCGGTGATTGCAACAATCCGATGATCTCCCCGAGCAGCTGTTCCTTTGATTTCAAATTGATCAAAGTATCAAGCTGTTTGTCGCCAATGAAAATTGCCGAATCAATGTAGGCAGCTTTCAAAATAGGCTTGTCGCCTTTTTTCCTTAACTGTTTGATCAGCTTTGCCGGGGCAGTTGCCGATTTTGAGAAAAGGATTGATGATGAGCCCTTAAGCACATCATGAATTGGCGAAAAATCGCCGCCTACGCCTTCCATAGCTTTTTTAATCAAGCTATTTTTGGCTACCTGCATCGTAATGTCGCTTTCGAAACATTGACGACGGATGTTATTGATCTTTGCAACCGTCAGATCAGAAGTATCGGTAATATAAAAATTACCGTATTCTTTCATCTGTTCAGTAAGGGCAATTACTAATTCGTGTTTTTCTTCTTTATTCATGATTTAGATCCCCGCTACTGTTTTAGTTTCAACTTCAATTCCAGGCGACATGGTTGATGAGAGATGGATACTCTTAAAATATGTTCCTTTTGCTGCTGATGGTTTTAACTTCGAGATGGTTTGCAATACTTCCAAAGCATTCTCGTAAATTTTATCAGCAGGGAAAGATACTTTTCCTATTGAAGCGTGGATGATACCGGTTTTGTCAACCTTGAAATCGATCTTACCTGCTTTTACCTCGGTTACAGCTTTGCCAACTTCGGCAGTTACTGTACCCGATTTAGGGTTAGGCATAAGGTTACGCGGACCTAAAATACGGCCCAAACGTCCAACCTTCGCCATCACACTTGGCATAGTGATGATAATATCAACATCAGTCCATCCGCCTTCAATTTTGGCAATGTAATCATCCAAACCCACGAAATCCGCGCCTGCATCTTTTGCTTCTTGTTCCTTGTCAGGCGTACAAAGCACCAGTACACGCACAGTTTTGCCGGTCCCATGAGGCAGGGTAGCAATACCGCGAACCATTTGATTGGCCTTACGCGGATCAACACCCAAACGCACATCAATATCAACCGATGAATCGAACTTGGTAGTGGTAATATCCTTTACCAACGACGAAGCATCTGTTAATGAGTACGATTTATTTGCCTCAATTTTGGAGAGTGCCAACTTTTGATTTTTTGTTAATCTAGCCACTGTCTTAAACTGATTTGTCTTGTTAATTATTTATTTCGGATTTCGGATTTTCGATTTCGGAATTAAAACTCCATATCCCAATCTTCCATTCGAAACGTTAATTTGATTTCGGATTTCGGATTTACGATTTCGGGTTTAATTCCGCAATCGACATTCCGCATTCCGCAATCATTTAGTTCCAGGGAGCCGTACCTGATACGGTTATTCCCATGCTGCGGGCAGTTCCTGCCACCATCTTCATGGCCGATTCAACCGTAAATGCGTTCAAATCAGTCATTTTATCTTTGGCAATTGCCTCAACCTGGCCCCAGTTCACGCTGCCAACCTTTTTACGGTTAGGCTCGGCTGAACCGCCTTTTAAGCCTGTCGCTTCCAGTAACTGGATTGCAACCGGAGGGGTTTTAATGATAAAATCGAATGACTTGTCGACATAAACAGTAATAACTACCGGTAAAATTTTGCCAGGTTTGTCCTGGGTACGAGCGTTGAACTGCTTGCAAAACTCCATAATGTTCACCCCTTTTGCACCCAATGCAGGGCCAATTGGAGGTGATGGATTTGCAGCGCCGCCCTTTACCTGCAGCTTCACCATTGCACCGACTTCTTTTGCCATTTTTGTTTACTTAAATTATAACAATGTTAATTAGTGGAAGCTATGTAACATTTATCTTTTGATTTTGGATTTCGGATGTTCCATTTCGGATTTAACATCCCTACCTCAACCTATATTTTTAAATTTTCAAATCCGAAATCGAAATTCCGAAATCCGAAATTATTCTTTCTCCACCTGCATGTAATTCAACTCAAGCGGCGTACGGCGCCCGAATATCTTTACCATTACTTTCAGTTTCTTCTTTTCCTCGTTCACTTCTTCTATCACACCGCTGAAGCCATTGAACGGGCCATCCATCACTTTTACACCCTCGCCTATATAATAAGGCACGTTCATGGTTTCGCCCTGTGCGCTCATCTCGTCAACCTTACCTAAAATACGGTTAACTTCTGCCTGGCGCAAAGGGATGGCATTACCCGCCTTGTCGCCAAGGAAGCCGATAACACTATTTATATTTTTTATAATGTGCTCGATCTCGGGATCAAGCGCGGCCTCGATCAACACATAACCCGGGAAGAAATTGCGCTCCTTTGCAATTTTCTTTCCCTCGCGCATTTGGTAATATTTTTCAGTAGGTATTAATACCTGCGGAACCAAATGTGTAATGCCCAACCGGTTGATCTCGGCATCAATATATTGTTTTACCTTTTTTTCCTTGCCGCTAATAGCCCGCACCACATACCATTTTACCTGATCACTCATAATTATGCTATACTATTAGGTTAATGATTTATAAAACTGATGAAGTATAGCGTTTACACTCTGATCCATTGCGGCTATAATAAATGCGATGATCAATGCAGCAACCAGCACCAGGATGGAACTGTTCCACAGCTCGCCCCATGTTGGCCAGGTCACTTTCTGGGTCAACTCAATATAGGATTCCTTAATATACTCAGATACTTTAGACATTTTATTCTTTTATAATATGCACGGGAACAAGGATTCGAACCCTGATCAAAGGTTTTGGAGACCTCTATTCTACCATTGAACTATTCCCGTTTATCCTAATTCCCAAAAGGGACTTTTACCCTAAATCCCCAAAGGGACTTTTTAATGGCAAAGTACTTAGCCGTTTTCGCTAAGTACTTTGTCCTTAAATTAACCTTACCCAATTGTTCCCCTTTAAGGGGTTGGGGGGTCTTATTTCAATATTTCGGTTACCTGACCGGCGCCTACTGTACGGCCACCTTCACGGATAGCGAAACGTAAGCCTTTTTCCATCGCGATAGCGTTGATCAGCTTTACAGTGATGGTAACGTTATCACCAGGCATAACCATTTCTACACCTTCCGCCAGGGTGATCTCACCTGTAACGTCAGTGGTACGGAAATAGAATTGCGGACGGTATTTGTTGAAGAAAGGCGTGTGACGGCCACCTTCAGCTTTCGACAGTACGTAAACTTCTGCTTTGAAATCGGTGTGCGGGGTTACTGAACCTGGTTTGCAAATAACCATACCACGACGGATATCGGTTTTTTCAATGCCACGCAGCAATAAACCTACGTTATCACCTGCTTCGCCGCGATCCAGGATCTTGCGGAACATTTCCACACCTGTAACGGTTGATTTCAGGTTTTCAGCACCCATGCCCAGGATATCAACCTGGTCGCCTGAGTTGATCACACCACGTTCGATACGACCGGTTGCAACAGTACCACGACCAGTGATCGAGAATACGTCTTCAACAGGCATCAGGAACGGAAGTTCAGTCAGACGCGGAGGAATTGGAATGTGTGCATCAACTGCATCCATCAGTTCCATGATCTTACCAACCCATTTCGGATCGGAGTTTAAGCCACCAAGGGCCGAACCCTGGATAACCGGGATGTCATCGCCGGGATAATCGTAGAATGATAATAATTCGCGGATTTCCATTTCAACGAGTTCCAGCAATTCCGGATCATCAACCATATCCACTTTATTCATAAACACAACCAATGAAGGCACACCAACCTGGCGGGCTAAAAGGATGTGCTCGCGTGTTTGCGGCATCGGACCGTCAGTAGCGGCAACAACTATAATTGCACCGTCCATCTGGGCAGCACCGGTAACCATGTTTTTCACATAGTCAGCGTGTCCCGGGCAGTCAACGTGCGCATAGTGACGGGTTGCTGTTGAATATTCAACGTGTGCAGTGTTAATAGTAATACCACGCTCTTTTTCTTCAGGAGCTGAGTCGATTGAATCGAATGAACGGGCTTCTGAGAAACCTTTATCAGCCAATACCTTTGTAATCGCTGCGGTAAGGGTTGTTTTACCGTGGTCAACGTGACCGATTGTACCGATATTTAAATGCGGCTTACTACGGTCATACTTTTCTTTTGCCATGATCTATATTTATTATTTACAGGTTAATTTTAAATTAAGTTTATTCTTTCTTCTCTTTGAGCCAACAATGGGATTTGAACCCATGACCTCTTCCTTACCAAGGAAGTGCTCTACCCCTGAGCTACGTCGGCTGATTTTTTGATTTCGGATTTCGGATGTTCGATTTCGGATTTTTTCCTTTTCAAACAACCGTGTCCGGCGTCAATTTTTTAGAGTCCGATCCGCCTTTGGGCGGACCGAAATCCGACATCCTTTTGAGCGGAAGACGAGGTTCGAACTCGCGACCTATAGCTTGGAAGGCTATCGCTCTACCAACTGAGCTACTTCCGCTTTTTAATTATTGATTTAATGAGTTATTTAGTTGTTGATTTAATAAATCATTAATTCAAAACTCAACAACTCAACAACTAACTCCGTGGGGAGAGGAGGATTCGAACCTCCGAAGTCGTAAGACAGCAGATTTACAGTCTGATCCATTTGGCCGCTCTGGAATCTCCCCATTTGTTTGAATTCGGAAGTCGCAATGTCGAATTCGGAATTAAACTTCAGCATTCAAACTTTCGCATTCCGCATTAAACAGAGCCCCCTATCGGGATCGAACCAATGACCTACTGATTACAAGTCAGTTGCTCTACCAGCTGAGCTAAGGAGGCTTTTAATTATTAACTTCTTTTCTCTCCCTGCCGACCAATAATGTTTTGATCTTCGGAATATACCGGTTAATTAATAAGGCTGTTTTTTTATTTTAAAGAACACCCCCTTTTTTCCGGCAGTAACGCAATTACATACCTCTCCGAAAGGGATTGCAAATTTACACATTTTTTAAGGCGAACAAAATTTATTTTTCAAAAAAAAATTAGCGGCATTTTAAGCATGTGTAAGGCAGGAAAAAGGGCTGGTAGAAATTGAAAAGCGCTGCCGATAAGCAGATCGGGCGCAACGCAAAACTCATTTTTTGATTGGTCAATCTTGGCATTTTCTATTTTACCACTAAGAGCACTAAGGTTTCACTAAGAACACTATGGAACGCGGCTTACTTTGCGAAATCTTAGTGGCCCTTGTGAACTTTGTGGTTTATTTCTTACCAGATTTGATAAGCTCAACGATGTAATATTTTCTACAAGGTTCCGTTTATCAACCTTCTTATTCCATTTTTGATTAATAGCACATTGAAATTTATTAAAAATCCAAGTTTACAATTTGCCAGTTTCAGGTAAGTGAGCATTTGCGCCATATGCACATCATTAAGTGCCTCGACAGATTTTACTTCAATGATAAATTTATTTTCAATTATAATATCAATACGGTAACCTACTTCAAGTTTTACGCCCTCATAAATTAATGGCAGCGGTTTCTGTTTTTCAATTTTAAGCCCCGACTTACTTAGTTCATAAAATAAGCACTCGCCATATGCGCTCTCTAAAAGCCCTGGTCCTAATACTTGATGAACTTTCAAAGCACAATTAAAAACTATTTTCGAAATCTCATTTTCAGTCATAATAGTCGCTAATATGATAAAGAATTCACAAACCTCACAACGCAACTTTTTCATTGTGAAATCTTTGTGCCCTTTGTGTACTTAGTGGTTTCATTTTTTACCACCATGAGCACTAAGGATTCACAAAGGTCACCATAAACGCAAATTTTTCTTTGTGCAGTCTTTGTGGCCCTTGTGCGCTTAGTGGTTTCATTTTTTTAGGACGCTTGTAATACCCGATAGCTCAAAAAAAAATCGGCGGGTAAAAACCCGCCGATCCTGTTAAAATTTTTATGTTTTTTATAACTAAAACTCGTCCTGTACCGCGGCCAGAACCGCTTTTTTTGCTGCAGCTGCAGTGTCTGTTTTCTTTTGTTTATGCTTTTCTATTTGCTTGCGCAGGCATTCAATCGCCAGGTCGGTGCCTTCTTCAAACGTTTTGCATTGTTCTTTACAAAATAACTGGCTGCCCGGAAGCGTCAGTTTAATCTCCGTTATTTTATTCGCTTCATCTTCCACATTTTCCAGGCGTAAATAAACTTGTCCGCTAATGATCTGGTCGTAGAAGGTATCAAGCTTATCAGCTTTTTTCTGGATAAACTCCAATAATTTCTTGTCTGCATTAAAACGAATAGATTGCACTGTGATTTTCATGATTCCTCCTTTTTTAAGCCTTTGGATGGGCTTGTTTGTAAATAGATTTTAATCGTTCAACTGAATTGTGGGTATAAATCTGGGTCGCGCTCAGATTGGCGTGGCCCAAAAGTTCTTTGATGGCGTTCAAGTCGGCGCCACGGTTCAATAAGCTTGTTGCAAAGGTGTGCCGCAAGACATGCGGGCTGCGTTTATTTTGGGTTGATATGTAAGAAAGATATTTTTGCACAATTAGATAGATCAACCTGGCGTAAGCATTCGCTCCTTTATCTGTAACGATTAATGTTAACGAATTGTTACCCAAAAATTCCTGCTTTTTCTTTAGCTCCTGGTATTCAGCTATTAATAATTTCAGTTCATTATTAATAGGGATGATGCGTTCCTTATTGCGTTTACCCAGCACTTTGAGCGTGCCCTCATAAACGTTGATATCCGAATCTTTAATGCCCAGCAGCTCAGAAAGGCGCATGCCTGTGCCGAACAACATTTCAATCACCAGCTTATCGCGCCGGCCGGCGAAATCATCGGAAAATACATCGCCATCATCCAGCATGCGGGTAAGTTTTTCATCTTCCACGATAACCGGCAGGTTTTTGGGGATTTTCGGCGTATTGATCTTGGAGGCAGGATTAACTTCGATAACGCCCTCCTGCAGCAAAAACTTAAAGTATTTGCGCAGCGTGGCTATTTTGCGATTGATGGAACGGGCCAGGATCTGGTCGTTCATCAGCTCCACCATCCAGTTGCGGATATGGTAATGCGTAATTTGCGATGGGTGCGTGATGACCGGCTCAGGCGCCGGGTCTTGTTTTTCGGGATTGTTAAGGAAGCCTGTAAACTGGCTAAGGTCTGACTGGTAAGCGGAAACCGTGTGCGGGGAGTACCTTTTTTCGAACTGAATATACCGGATAAAACGCTCTGTAAACATAAAAACTACTTGTACATCCGAATGCTGAATGTACAAATAGTTTTTGTTATAATTGAAAGGAAAATTGTAATTTTTTTAAGATTTCTTAAAAAAATTAAACAGTTGCCTCCAGGTTCATATTTTGCTTGTAGATGGCGTGTTTCACCACGTGGCGGCGGGTAACGGATTTCTTTTCGAAAGCCTGGCGACTGCGCAGTTCGCGTAATACACCTGTTTTTTCAAACTTCTTTTTAAAGCGTTTTAATGCCTTGTCTAATGATTCGCCGTCTTTTACGTTGATAATGATCATAATTCCCGATATACCTCCTTTCAGGGACGGCAAATGTAGGGAATGTTTTTGGAATTTGGAAGAGGTTTTGTTGAAATATTGATTGGGTGAGTGGTTGGTAAAAATAAACTAAGCTGATTTGAATTTGATGTCAATGAAATTTGAATTAGCTTTAAGTTTACTTTTAACTGAAAAAATTACACCATGTACGATAGAGAATATTTCGTTCGGGAATATAACCGTCTTAAGGAATTAACGAATGGGCAAAGTCCTTTGAGGGCAGAATTTTTAAAATTCTGCAATAATATTCATGCGAGAAAACTTGAAAAGGTTTTTGGAAGGGACGCATATACTAAGTTACAACAGGAATGCGGGGATAGTCCCAATAAACTTGAAATGGAAAGGAGTTCAACAACTGATATTTTAAGCCAATACGGTCAATTAGTTAGAAATACAGGAACAATTCCGGTTGCAGCCGAATGGGAACAAGCAAATTACTCACCTTCACCGGATGGCCTTAGGAGGACACATAATCTTAAATGGAGCGACATGCCAGCTTTTTTTATTCAAAATCACGAAAGTAAGCCTGAATGGAGGGACGTTATTGCAATCCTTAATACTAACCAGCCTACCGCAAACAAACAAAAAAGAACTTTTGATCAGATCGTCGACCGTATTCTATCTTGGACTCCTGATAGGAAAAGAATAATTGAAGAAGGTTATAAAATTGAACTCAGACGCTATCTTGAAAAATATTTTGACTTAGAAGAAGAAACCGGGGAAACTAATCCGGATATTTTGGTAAATAAAAGTTACCCTATCGAAGTAAAAAGAGATCCAACTCAATCCGAATATGACAGATTATTAGGGCAAATGATCAGACACAATAAAATATTTGGAAGCGCAATAGCTGTCATAACAAACGTCTCAAGCGAAGATAGATATAAAAAATTTCATAAGTTATTTATAGAAGTTCATGAAAAACTTGGAATGGCAGCAGAATTAATTAAAAAATAAATAGAGTTGCTAAGCCGTTTAAATTCGTCTGTTATTTTTGAATCAATTACAAACAAATCAGTCTTCGTCATTCAATAGTTTATTTAGTTTTTCTTCGGTTAGGCCATTTGATTCTGCAATTTTACCAGCTTTATCTAACAGTTCACCGAATTG
>Ga0302140_10007872_pt1 | contig 13300 bp, 14 predicted proteins | sample I_Bog_E1_1_FD_202095 | JGI IMG/M metagenome (GOLD analysis project Ga0302140, IMG submission 202095) | Peat permafrost microbial communities from Stordalen Mire near Abisko, Sweden - I_Bog_E1_1 | ecosystem: Environmental > Terrestrial > Soil > Wetlands > Peat | place: Sweden: Abisko, Stordalen...
GTACCTTTCCAAAGCGACTGCCCTGACTTGATTACTCGATCCTTGCGTCATAGTGCCTCTCCTCTCCGTTGCGCTTCTCCCGCGGAAGTTTTCGATGCTGTAAGGAAAACATAACCAGTGACGAAATAATTGTCAACTATAACTTATACTGTCTGTCAGTATTTTTGTCTAAAATATCCGTCTAGAGTCGGCAGTTCCATCAAATGCCTCCCGACAACCCTGGCAGTGTATTCTCACCCTTGGAATGAAACGCATCCTTACAGCTCTGGTTCTGATTCCTCTCGTCTTGTTGGTGGTTTTTTGGGGCCCCCGATGGCTGGTCACGCTGGTTACCGCAGGCCTGGCTGCACTGGCGGCCTGGGAATACCTGGGCATGGCCGAGCACGGCGGACCCAACCCACCCCGTACAGCCGTGCTAGTCGCGATCATCGCCCTTTTCTTGGGGAATTTTTACTATTTCGAACAAACTGCTGCCATCTTCGGCTTTCTGAGCCTCGCGTTGCTGGTCTATTGCACCTTCCGCTCGAAAACTGAAACGATGATGGCGGATGCGGCTTTATCCGTCTTCTGCTTTTTTTATGTTGGCTTGACCTTATTGGCTTTCCCAGCTCTCCGAGAGGAGGCCAATGGCCCCTCCCTGGTGACTTTTCTGCTGTTCGTTGTATGGGCGGGAGATATCGCTGCGCTCTACATCGGACGCTCCCTCGGGAAGCACAAACTGGCGCCGAGCCTTAGCCCCAACAAAACCTGGGAGGGTGCCATTGGTTCCGTCGTCGGTAGCCTGCTTGCCGCAGGTGGTTTGCTCGCCCTGGCCAACTGGTTCACCCAGCTGAATTCCGCCAAGCTCTCGTACCCAGAAGAGGTCTGGTACTGGCTGGTATTGGCCGTTGTGGTTAACGTAGCCGCGCAGCTTGGAGACCTGGCCGAGTCGGCGCTGAAACGCTCCGCTGGCGTCAAAGACTCTGGAACGCTGCTCCCCGGCCACGGTGGTGTTCTTGATCGCATCGACGCCCTGCTGCTGGCTGCTCCTGTCCTGTGGTACGCACAGGTGATCCACAAGATGTTCTAGTGTTCGCTTTAAGAAACGCGAGACTACGATCGGATCAAGTAAACTTGAAAAGACCACTTGAAACGACTAGCCATTCTCGGTTCCACCGGCTCCATCGGCCAAAGCACACTCTCCATCGTCGAGCAGTTCCCCGACCGCTACCAGGTAGCCTCTCTTGCCGCCGGCCGCAACGTGGAAGAAGCATTCCAACAGACCCTGCGCTGGCGTCCGAGCCTGGTCTCCCTGGCCACCGAGTCTCTAGCCGCCGATCTAAGCTCGCGCCTCCGTGAAGAAGGCGTCACCGGCGCAGAAGTGGTCTACGGCACCGAAGGCACGGTAGCCTGCGCAACTCTGCTTGAAGCCGACTTCGTAGTTTCAGCAATCGTAGGCGTCGCGGGGCTAGAGGCTACCCACGCCGCCATTCTTGCCGGCAAGCCTGTCGGCCTTGCCAACAAGGAATGCATGGTAGCCGCCGGCGAAATTCTCACGGCCGCGGCCCGCGAACGAAACGTCCCCATCCTCCCCATCGACAGCGAACATAACGCCGTTCACCAGTGTATGCGTGTGGGCGCCCATGCCGAAGTAAAGACAATCTGGCTCACGGCCTCCGGCGGCCCATTCCGGCAGACACCGCTAGACCAGTTCGAGCACATCACCCCGGAGCAGGCCCTGAAGCATCCCACCTGGGTGATGGGCCGTCGCATTACCATCGACTCCGCGACAATGCTCAACAAGGGCCTCGAAATCATTGAAGCATGCCGGCTTTTCGACGTTCCTCCAAACCAGGTCCGCGTTACCGTTCATCCCCAGTCCATCGTTCATTCTCTGGTCGAATACGTTGACGGCTCTATCCTCGCGCAAATCTCAGTAACCGACATGCGCCTGCCAATTCTCTATGCCCTGGCTTACCCTGATCGGCCAGCGTCATCGCTCACATTCGACCTCGCCGCTCTTCGCCATCTGGATTTCGAAGAGCCGGATTTCGAACGCTTTCCATGCCTGCGCCTGGCCTACGAAGCGGCGGAAAAAGGGGGCGCCCATTGTATCGCGCTGAACGCGGCGGACGAGATTGCTGTAGAGGCGTTTTTGGAGCGACGCATCCCATTTATGGGCATCCCGCGTACAATTGAAAAAGTGCTTGCCGCCACTCCGGAAGCGCACCCTGCCACAATCGCAGAGGTGCTCGCCACGGACAGGGAAGCGCGTCAAATGGCTCGGGAGTTGTTGACGTAGTCTCGCTGGTCCCGAATAGAGCGCTTGTTCGAAGGAAAAAACTGTACATCTATGCATGAATTTCTAGTCGCAGTCGTCGCATTTATCGTTCTGGTCGGCGTAATGGTGGTAGTCCATGAGTTTGGCCATTTTGCTGTGGCCAAGCTTTGCGGCGTGCGCGTCGAAGCGTTTTCCGTTGGCTTTGGACCCCGCCTTTTCGGGGTCAAATACGGCGAAACCGACTACAAGATCTGCATTCTTCCTCTCGGCGGCTACGTCAAAATGACGGGCGAAACGCCCGACGGCATCGCCACACCTGGAGATTCACAGGAAGGCGTCAACCTGGCGGACGATCCTGGCGCGTTCACCTCTCATCCACGCTGGCAGCGGATGCTGATCGGCCTGGCCGGTCCGGTGGCCAACTTCATTCTGGCCTTCGTTATCATGCTGGCTTACTACGTCTGGATCAACGAAGTTCCCAAGCACGAAGTGGCAGCGACGACGGTCGAGTGGGTTGTTCCCGGCTCCGCTGCGGCACAGGCTGGATTTCAGCCCGGCGACATCATCCGCCACTTTGACACCGTCGATAATCCCGATTGGGATCAGGTCAATCAACGCGGCCAACTGAACATGAATCAGGATGTTGCGGTCACCGTCGATCGCAACGGCCAGCCGGTGTCGTTCACGCTGCACATGCCCGCGTCGGTGAAAGGACAGGACTTCGATATCAGCGATGCCGGCACCATCCCCGAGTTCGTGCCGGGTCCCATTCTCGTGCAGCAGGTTGCCGGGGGAACGCCAGCAGCAAAAGCCGGCCTCCAGCCCGGGGACGCAATCCAAGCCGTCGACGGCCATGAGTTTCACACCGTACAGGCGCTGCTTTCCTATATGCAGACGGGCCAGGGCAATCCAATCACCCTGACCGTGGTTCGCAATGGCGCGGTTCAACCGCCCATGATCGCGCACCCGGCAAAGCTGGATAGCGAATATAAGCTTGGCTTTGCTCCAGTGCCGATTCCGTTCGGTCCTTCTCCGTTGCCGCTGAAGGCTGCAACCGCCAAGTCAGTCAAGTTCTGTGTCGAGGGTTCCACGCTCATCGTCGAAGTCCTGGGCCGCATCTTCACCCACAAGGTCTCGGTGTCTGAATTGTCTGGCCCTGTAGGGATTGCGCGCATGGCCGGGAACGCGGCAGAGACGAAGGGATGGCTGCCCAAGCTGGGCCTGGCCTCTGAAATCAGTCTCAACCTTGGGATCCTGAACCTGATGCCGTTCCCAATCCTCGATGGTGGCCTGATCCTGCTGCTACTGATTGAGAGTGTCCTTCGCCGCGACATCGGCATCAACGTCAAGGAGCGCATCTACCAGGCAGCCTTTGTCGTGCTGATCGCGTTTTTCGCCTTCATCATCTTCAACGACGTAACCAAGCTCCCATTTTTCACCCACCTGAAACCCTGAAAGCAGTGATTAGTTATCAGGGGTTAGTTATCAGGCAAAGACAGTCCGTCGCGAGCGTCAAGCCTATCGACTAATCACTAACCCCTAATCACTAATAACTAATCAGCCATGTCCGTCACTACTGAAGTCCGCGTCCGCTACGCCGAAACCGACCAGATGGGCATTGTCTACTATGCCAATTACCTGGTGTGGTTTGAGATTGGCCGTGTGGAACTGCTGCGCTCGCTAGGCCTGGCCTACAGCCAGCTTGAGAAGGACCACCAGTGCATCCTTCCTGTGGTGGAGGCCACATGCCGGTACAAGTCGCCTGCGCGCTATGACGATCAGATCCTGATTGAGACGCGTCCGTCGCTGTTGCGCGGTTCAGTGCTGAAATTCGGTTACCGGATTCTTCGTAAAGGCGCCGACGGAGAAGAGCCAAAGCTCCTTGCTGAAGGAGAAACGGTACACGTAGTCTGCGACGACCAACTCAACAAGAAGCCCTTGCCTCCCGAGCACGAAGCAGCCCTCCGCGCCATGATGTCTATATAAGCTGGTCAGGTGATCGTAGAACCGGTTTTAAGAATCCGTGGAATGAAGGGTACGGGATTCATTCCGTACGTTAAGAGTGGGTTGATGAGTCGGCTTTAGCCGCTGAGGGAATGCAAAGCCCTGGAAACTTCCCTCAGGGGCTAAAGCCCGGTCATTTGTGGGCTTTGATGTACGGGCTGAAGCCCGTACCCTTCACCTCATCCCGAGTTGTTAGACAGGCTCTTCGATCGGTGTTCAATCAACGCAGCACAACAGCCAGCGCAAACCCGTCGTATCCCTTGGTTCCAACCGTCTGCAGCACCGTTGCGCTGAGTCGCGGCTCCGCCGCCAGCATTTCGGTAAACCGGCGCACGCCGAGCACATTCGGATCATCGCAATCCGGATCAACGACCCGACCCTCGCGCACCACGTTATCTGCGATGATTACCGTTCCCGGCCGAGAAAGCTTCAAAGCCCAGCGCAAATACTCCGGGTAGCCCTGCTTATCCGCGTCGATGAAGATGAGGTCGAATGGCGCGGCAGCTGAGTTTTTCAGCGTTGGAAGCGATTCAAGCGCCGGCCCGATCATCAGATCGACCGACTCCATTACGCCTGCATTTTCCAGGTTGGCGCGAGCCACTTCAGCGTGGTGCGGATCGAGTTCCAGCGACACGATGCGGCCGTCGCCAGGCAGCGCGCGAGCCAGACAGAGAGTGCTGTAGCCGCCCAGCGTGCCAATCTCCAAAATGCATCGCGCCCCGGATATGCGGACCAGGAACTCCAGAAATTTCCCCTGAAGTCTGGTCACATCAATCGCTGGAAGTCCCGCTCGGTCATTCGCCACTAACGCGGCGTCGAGCTTGTCGTCGGCCGGCGCAAGCAAGTCGCAAAAGTAGTTATCGACCTTTGTCCAGACAGACTGATCGCCATCCTTCATAAGAGCGCTCTACTTATCCCGCGCTACGACGAAGTCAGGCACCCAAAGCAGAGCGCGCTTGAATTCGGAGTCGGGCAAAGGAGCCAAAGCCTTACGGCTCTGTTCGGCATAACGATCTGCGATGGACATCGCATATTCCACCGACCCATTGCGGATCAGGATCTCCTGAATCTGTTCGCGGGTCACATGCTCGAAGCTGCGGTCATCCAAAACCTTCTGAATCGTCTGCCGGTCAGAAGCCGTGCCGTGGTCATGGGAGTGAATCACAGCGAGCGTCGCCTTGCCTTCACGAAGATCGCTGGCCACCGGCTTGCCGAGAACCTCTTCCGTCGCGGTGAGGTCGAGTACGTCGTCCACAATCTGAAAAGCCAATCCAACCGCGCGGCCGTAAGCCGCCAGGCTCGTCTCCTGCGCCTCAGTGGAGCCGGCCAGAACCGCGCCCAGCCGCATGGAAACTGCAAAAAGGCACGCAGTCTTGCGGAAGATCAAGTCGTAATACTCAGCTTCGGAGACAGCCTTGCCCAGCTTTTGAATCTGGAGCAGCTCGCCCTCAACCATCTGCTGCGTAAGCCCAATCAGCAAGTCCAGCACGCGCAGATTCTTCTCTTCGAGAGCCACCTTGAACGCCTGCATATAAAGCCAGTCGCCCGCCAGCACGCATTTTTCGTTGCCCCAGGTCGTGTTGGCAGACGGCCGTCCGCGCCGCGTATCGGCACCGTCAATAATGTCGTCGTGCACAAGCGTTGCGGTGTGTACCATCTCAACCACCGCACCCAGCCTGATCGACCCGTGCCCTGCGTATCCAAGCATGTGCGCGGAAAGCAGCAGCAGCGAAGGCCGGATCCGCTTGCCGCCGCCCTCACGCAGATATTCGGCAATTTCCGTGATGGTGCTAACGCCGGAGGCAGCGTCGCGGCCCAACTCCTGTTCGATCGCTACGAGATCGTCCCGCAGCAGATCGAACACTTCTCTCGCCGTCGCTATCGCTAGTGTGCTCAATGCTCTCCGGTTCTCGTCCTGTTCAGATATCAGTGCGACTCGCGGGCCGATTTACATCCTACCCATCGGATGCTCGCCACCCTGGCAAGGCTTCCAATCCATTAGCCAGCGCGGAAGTTCTAGTTCGTCCGGTAGTTGGTAAACTGCAAATCAACTCCCAGATCCTTGCCTCGCAACAAGGCGATGATGCCTTGAAGCTCGTCCCGGTCCTTACTGGATACTCTGACTGTATCGCCTTGGATGCTGGCCTGGGCTTTCTTTTTTGAGTCTTTGACCAGGCGAACGATCTCCTTCGCCTTTTCAATCGGGATTCCAACCTGCAACTTGATCTTCTGGCGAACGCTCTTGCCGGTCGCCTCTTCCAGCTTCTCGTACGTAAGATTCTTCAGCGAGACGCCGCGCTTCACCAACTTCTGCCCCAGTATCTCTTTGACGGCTTCGAGATGGTACTCCCCATCGGAGGCGAGCAGAATCTCCTTGTCGGCCTCTGTCAGATTGATCTCTGACTTCGAATCTTTCAAGTCAAACCGCTGACGAACTTCTTTGATCGCCTGGTCAATCGCGTTGCGGACTTCCTGCATGTCCACCTTGCTCACAATATCGAACGAATTCTCCTGTGCCATTTGCTTCTTGTCCTCGAACTTAGAAAAAGCTGCTGCATGCAATGCCAATGCACTATCAGTTTCCCACGTCCGGCCCAAGGCAAAACAGTCTGAGGAAGTTTTTCGTCGTTGCGAAGGCGATTTCTTCGTCTGAAACGGCCAACAAACCCGCTAAAGTGTGGGCTGTCCGGGCCACCCAGGCAGGCTCATTGCGCTTACCGCGATCAGGAGCGGGAGCCAGCCAGGGTGCATCCGTCTCGACCAGAATCCCATCCAGTGGGACTTTAGCAGCAACATCGCGCAGTGGCTGCGCCTTCGGATAGGTGAGGTTTCCAGCAAATGAGATGAGGAATCCCAGATCCAGCGAGCGCCGCGCCTGCTCCCATCCCGCGCCAAAACAGTGCATCACGCCGCCCAGGCCGGTAGGCCGCCAATGCTCTTCCAAAACCAGAAGAAGATCGTCCCACGCGTCCGTAGATTCGTTCGTTCCGCGGCAATGAATCAGAATAGGCCGCTTCCGCGCGGCAGCAATTTCCAATTGGCGAGTGAGTCCCTCGCGCTGAATATCGTGTGGAGCGCCGTCATGGTAGTAGTCCAGGCCGATCTCCCCGCAAGCAATCACTTCCGGCTCAGCCAGCAGGCTATCGAGTTTGGCCAGGACAGCATCGTCCGCTTCCGTTGTGTTGTGGGGATAGATGCCTGCGCTTGCGTAGAGGCGAGGGAATTTCGCCCCTTGCGCGGACTTTGGGTTGAACTGGCGGCAAAGAGCCAGCGCCCCGTCCATGCCGGAAGCGTGTTCGCCGATACCGATAGCGAGAATAGTTCCGACGCCAGCTTCAAAGGCGCGTGTAAGCGTGGCCGCACGATCTTCGGAGTAGCGCTCGCTATCCAGGTGTGCGTGGGAATCAATCAGCAAAGAAGCCCCTAGAAGTAATGAGTGTCAATTTGGAGTGGCAGCCGCAGGATGAACAACCCGTAACCCGAGGAACTTCTCGAAGGGCTCGAAGTCGCCGTCATGGTGTAGCAACTGATGTCCTTCCGCTATGCAGAATGTGGCAATGATGCAGTCAATCGTCTTGCGCACAGTAAACCCCATTTGCCGAAGTGCTCGATAATTCTCGGCAGATGCAATTGCGAGCTCAATGGCGCCCGTATCGAAGACCGTGAATTGGAGGAGCTCTTGCCGAAATTCGCGGAATTCTACATTCGTCCCGACTCCTTGCAGTATTTCGCAAAGAATCAAACTCGTGAGGCCGATTTCCTGGGTGCTCAACGCCTGTTCCAGCCAGACGGTTTGCTGGTTAACCGTGCCCCGCAACGCGTCGATCCAGACCGAAGTATCCACAATCACCATGTGCTTCAATCTTTCCCGCCGCTGTTGCTATTTATTGGCCCTGTTTGGAATCGGTTTCAAATTCCCCGATTCACTCTCGGGTCTAGTATCCCAGTCTGGAAAGCGGCTTTCGCGCATCGTAGCCAGATCGCCCTCCCACTGAACTTTTCCGAACAACTTCTTGATGCCTTCCTGCGCCTTGAGACGAACCAACAGCTGAAGACCCTGCTCCACAGCGGCCTTCTTGGTGGACGCGCCCGTTGCAGCCATCGCCTTCGCCATCAATTCATCGTCAATATCGATATTCGTGCGCATGCGTCCCTCCCAGCCGATGTGTAAGGATAGCACGATTTATGTGTATGGAGATGAGCCAGCAAGATCTGGAATTGCGCCTTTATTATCGGGCCTGAAGAGCCCCGAATACTTCTAACCACTCCCTCTCTTCAACCAAAGCAGTTATGGCACGCTCCACATTGGATCTGGTCAGCCGGCGAACAAACAGCGGCGGAACACCGAAATAGTGATCCACTTTCTCTCCGTCCATGCAAAGGTAGATGTTGCTTGGAGTCGCAACTAGAAACAGATATTCCATGCAGTCGTCGAGGCGCGCCAGCACATCGACATTGTCGTTCTCTGGGTTGATGTCGCTTTCACGTGATAGGAATTCGATTTCCAAGGTTGGCCTATTTCAACCGCGCCCCGAGCGGAACATCCTCCAGAAACCCGGCCAGAACCGGCGCCCCATCCGGCAGCGAAGCCGCTAGCAGCATCCCGTTCGACTCCAGCCCGCGCATCTTCCTTGGAGCGAGGTTTGCGACAATCACAATCTTCCGGCCAATCAGCTTTTCAGGCTCGTAATACTGTGCAATCCCGGCAAGAATCTGCCGCTTTTCGTAACCCAGATCCACTTCCAGACGCAGGAGCTTGTCTGCCTTCGGCACGCGCTCGGCCACCAAAATCTGTGCCACGCGCAGGTCGACCTTAACAAAATCATCGATGGCGATGTGTTGCTGATCTTGAGTTGGGGCCGTACCCTGCGCTGGATTCAAAGGCGCACCCCCAGGTGCAGCAATAGGCGTCGAGCTAAGCCTGCTACTCGCCAGTTCTGCGGCAACGGAGTGCACGTGAGCGGTCTCAACCGGCGTTTCACCATCCACCGAACCTGTGGTTGTAGACGTGGCCGCGTCATCTTTCCCTGTTGTTTGATCGACAAAGATGGAGGAGACCGACGGCGAACCGACAGCCGGAGAATGGGTCACAGTTGGCGCGGGAGGCGCCGGCTCAGGCGTAATTCCGAGCGAAGACGGAGCGGCCTCAGGCGACGAGTGTGCTGCGCTCTCCTGCTTGCTCGCGGCTTCAATTACGGTGCGGTTGTTTTCGTCTTCGAGGTTTTGCATACGTTCAGTTGCATCCTTTTCTGCGCGAGGGAAGAGCGGCGCGGGCTCGCCAAACTTTGTTCCAACCTTCAATCCACCCCATGCGATCTGAGTGAGGAAGGCATGCTTTGCAGCATCGGCAATTTCTCCCTGACCAAGCTGTCGCCAGACCTTGGCGGCGGAATCGGGAAGAATCGGATAAACCAGTGCTGTTATGATGCGAATCGCCTCCGCAGCCGTTGCCAGCACACGCGCCTGAAGCGCTGCGTGATCGGCTTCTGAGCGCTCCGGAGGCTTCTTCCACGGAGCATTCGCAGAGAGGTAACCATCGGTCTCGGCCACCAGGGTCCATAGCGCTTTGAGAGCTTCAGAGAAATTCAGCGCATCAAACTCCGGACCAAATACGGCGATTGCGTTGTCCGCTGATGCGCGCAATGCAACTTCAGCAGCGGTTTCCTCGCCCGTCTCAGGTACCACTCCGCCGAAGTATTTGTGGACCATGTTGACGACGCGGCTCACTAGATTCCCATAGCCGTTGGCCAGATCCGCGTTATATCGCTGCACCAGCGCATCGAAGCTGAAGCTGCCATCCTGCCCAAACGGAATCTCGCGCAGCAGGAAGTAACGCAGCGCGTCGGCGCCAAGCACAGCCTGTACCGTTTCAGCGCGAACAATGTTGCCGCGCGACTTGGACATCTTCCCCTGGTCAAAAAGCAGCCAGCCGTTGGCTTTCACCGAACGGGGCGGCGCAATCCCCGCAGCCATCAGAAACGCCGGCCAGTAAACGCAGTGGAAGCGGCTGATCTCCTTGCCGATGAGGTGCATGTCCGCCGGCCAGAATTTTTGAAAGCGCGCCTGGTCTACCGGATCGTCCGACCCGTAGCCGAGGGCCGTAATGTAGTTGGCCAGCGCGTCCAGCCACACATAAATCACATGCTTCTCGTCGCCAGGGACAGGAATGCCCCAGGAGAAACTTGTCCGGCTCACCGACAAATCTTTCAAGCCGGACCGCACAAACGAGATCACCTCGCGCCGTGTCGATTCAGGCCCCATGAAGCCTGGATTGGCCTCATAAAACTCCAGCAGCTTGCGCTCGAAGGCCGAAAGCTTGAAGAAATAATTCTCCTCGCTCACGGTCTCCGTCAGCCGCCCACAGTCGGGACAGAACGTTCCCGGCGGCCCGTCCACATAGGCCTCGTCGGATACACAATACTGTCCCGTATACGAGCCCTTGTAGATGAATCCGCGATCCCGCAGCGTAGCAAACAGGTGCTGCACGCCGCGCTTGTGCCGCTCTTCGGTAGTCCGGATATAGTCGTCGTAAGTAAGCCCAAGCTGGTCCCACAGCCCACGAAATTCCGCCGAAATAGCAGTCGCAAATTCGCTGGGAGTACGACCTGCCAGCGCCGCTGACCGCTCAATCTTCTGCCCATGCTCGTCGGTTCCGGTCAGAAACCAGGTGTCGATCCCAAGCGCCCGTTTGCGCCGAGCGATCGCATCGCAAGCAATGGTCGAATAGGCGTGTCCCAGGTGTGGTCGCGCGTTCACATAATAGATCGGAGTGGTGAGGTAAAACCGGGAGGCAGTCATCATGGGCTCGCGCAAATCAAGTGGCGCCCGCGTCGACTCTGCGCGCGGCGCGCTTCTCGACCATCTTACGGCATGGAGCCTGCCCAGGTTTGCAGCGCCCAATCGGACCGCAGTACCTGGCCGAAGTGGGCGCCGGTACTCGAGCAACGCTTATTGGCGCACGGCCAAGCCGTCAACAGAGCGGCCCGGCCATGCACCAAACCACGAATGAAACAAAGACGAGTTCCGGGAGCTTCTAATCTTCGCAGAAGTTGGCGACGCACCAGGCCGCCGTTGCCGCATAGGCCGGTAAAAACTCGATCATTTCCAATGCGGCTGCCGCACAAGCAAGAACACAAGGAATACTGGGCATGAGAATCCTCCTTAGATTCCGGCGTGATGAAGTGAAATGGATGAGTCTTTGCGGGGTAATGGGCTACTGGCGTTCGATCATGCGTCGTCCGGTCGAGGCGGCGATTGCAGCAAAGTCCATGCCGGCGAATTCGCTGAAATCGAGCCGCACGGGGACCGTCCGCTCTTCTCGTGTACTTGTGCCGTCGCTGTGGACGGTCGTCAAAATCACGTGATCCTGGCGAATGCCGTCTGCGACCTCGCCCTTTGTTCCGAACGCAGTGATGTGTTGTTGTGTTGAGCGCCGTGGAGCGGAATCCGGGGAGGCGCCAGGGGCAAACTTGTGGATGGTGATATCGGTGGAGATTGTGTAGGTATTGCCGGAATCGACCCGCGACGAATGCACGAGGAATTTATTGGTGGCGCCTCGGCTGTCGGTAGCCTGCCACTCATAAAAGTTCTCCTGGCCACCGGGAACATGCAGGTTCTGTTCGCGGGTGACCTCCAACGATGCTACCGAGTCGAGGTTTGCCGAGGCCTGGGCGGTCGCCGGGACCACAGCCGCGGCAGTTTGTGGAGCGATGGATCCGGCGATCGCGGAAAGTCCAAGCGCACCTATTCCGCCCAGAAATGCGCGGCGCTGGGTTGCGGTTTCTGACATGCTTTGCGGTGAATCGCTGTTCTCTGGTTTGCTCATTCCGACCTCCTCCATTCTGCCGGCCGATGCGCCCGCGGGCTTGTAGGTGAGGATACTGAGGCTTCCCAGGGGCTATTTGGGCGCCAGCATTTTGGACAGTGTACCTTCGATGAGGAAGCGGTTCAAGATTTTTTCGAGGACTGTCAAAGCGCGCGCAAGCGTTGGGCGCAAGCGAACTGCATAGGCCAATCTTCCGCTGCCGCGCTCCCGATCCGTTCTCATGCCGCGATTCGCCCAACGCGGCGCACACCTGCGAACTGGTAAACTGGGGGACAAGGAATAGGCACAGCTTCCTCAGGCGGACCCCGGTGTATCTTGAACTGCAAAGAAGGTTTTCGGCGCGGCTGCAGATTGTGCTGCAAGAAAAGTACGACCTCGCCATCGCCGCGATCCCGGCCGAGATTCCACCCGATTTGAAATTTGGTGAACTGTCCACGCCCATTGCCTTCGAACTGGCCCGCAAGCTGCGCAAGGCCCCCAAAGTGATTGCCCAGGAGATCGTGACGGCGCTCGGCACCGTCGATGGTTTCGTTAGCTTCGAGGTAGCAGGCGCAGGGTACATCAATGCCCGCCTTGACCGCGGCGCGGGCGTGCGCATGGTTGCCGGCGGAGAGACTCTTGCGCGCCCGTCGAGCGGCCTCCATTCACTGGTGGAGCACACCAGCATCAATCCCAACAAGGCCGCGCACGTCGGCCATCTGCGCAATGCAATTTTGGGCGACACTTTCGTTCGTCTGCTGCGCGCCTCCGGCCAAAAAGTCGATGTGCAGAACTACATCGACAACACCGGTGTTCAAGTTGCGGATGTGGTGGTTGGTTTTCTGCATCTGGAAGGGAAGTCCGCTGGCGAAGTGAGGCAGCTTCTCGAAGACCTGAAGAGCCGCGGCGAGCGCATCGATTACTACTGTTGGGACCTCTACGCGAAGACATCGCAATGGTACGAGCAGGGAAGCGACGAGGAGAATGCGGCACGAAAGAAGCTGCGCTACGCAACCTTGCACGAGATAGAAGAGGGCAGCAACGAGACCGCCGAGATTGCCGAGCTGATTTCGACAGCAGTGCTCAGGCGTCATCTTGAGACGATGCTGCGCCTCGACATTGAATACGATTTTCTTCCCCGCGAGAGCGAGATTCTTCACCTCAAATTCTGGGACGCGGCCTTCGAGCAGTTGAAGCAAACGGGAGTCCTTTACTTCGAGACCGAAGGCAAA
>Ga0302140_10007875_pt1 | contig 13297 bp, 7 predicted proteins | sample I_Bog_E1_1_FD_202095 | JGI IMG/M metagenome (GOLD analysis project Ga0302140, IMG submission 202095) | Peat permafrost microbial communities from Stordalen Mire near Abisko, Sweden - I_Bog_E1_1 | ecosystem: Environmental > Terrestrial > Soil > Wetlands > Peat | place: Sweden: Abisko, Stordalen...
ATAAGGACCAAGTGCGTTTCTGAGTTTTCCTGCCGTTGCAGGATCATTGAATTGTCTGAGAGCATTCGTCCGCGCGTTAGCGTTCGTCACCTTCTGCGCCATATCCGCCGCGACGCCTTGGCTGAATAACGCCTTTTGCGTAGAGTTCAGGCTGTTAAGCGCTGCATCGGATTGCGAAGATTGCAAGGCGTTTTTCTTGCCAAGATATTTTAGACCCGCTGTGAAGGCGTCATTTTCTCCGAAGAAACCCGCCGCTCCCGCGCGAGCCTGTGCATATTCAGGAACGGCATTGTCCAAGTGGTTAACCAATGCTGTGCGCAACGATCCAATCAACCTTGAGTCATTGGTCGGTTTTCCCAACCCCGTTAAAGATGAATCATATTGACTGTCCAAATTTCGTTTAACTATATCCCAGAATTGCAGATTTGGCGTAGTGCCGGGCGGAAGCGTAAGATTGCCGTTTGCATCCGTAACAAATGGATTTTTGACTATCGGGCCAGAAGCTCCTGTTTGCGCTCTTTGTAGTACGGCTTCCTCTTGGCTTACGCGATTTGCGTCTCCTATCGCCTTTTTGACGGACGGAGATTGAATTAGGTTTTCTAGATCGGGCGTCCAAACCGATTGCGCGTTAGGAGAACTAAAAGCCGTTTTGTAATTTGCAGCATTGGCGACCTTCGCTTTTGAGGACAGGTCATCCATTATTTCAGTTGGATTTAGATTGCTACCAAAGAGATTTTGCAGGAAAGCTTGAGACCTATCCCCTTGTTCGTTGAACCGAGATTCAACAACATTTCGTATTGTTTGCTGCGCCTCCGGTGACCCTACGGCGGCCTTGTCAGCCAATCGGCGAAGTTGTCCGCCGCCCAATGCGTCGGCAACGGTGACAGGCTGATTTGCGTCAATAGCGTTAGAAATATCGTTAGGAGACAATGCCGCGCTCGGATCGCGCGCGCTCTGAATGGCTTTTGCTGCCTCAGATTTTGGGCTAGTCAATCCAAGCTTGGAAAGCGCGGTTCCCGCCGCCTCGCTTACCGCTGGCGCGACCGCACCTAACCCCGCGCCCCACATCGCCCCGGATTTCGCGTTCTTTAGTCTATCGTCAAGTGTATCGCCGTTGCCGGCTCCATAGGCTGCGCCAAGCCCGGCCCCGACGACGCCCGAACCCAATGTAGCGGCCCCAAGACTGCCCAAACGAGGAGCCACGACACGAGCAGCGTTACCAACAGCTGCAACAGGTCCGTCAATAGGTAACGCCAATCCGCCCGCGACGACTGGCGCGACCATGCTAGTAATAGGAAACGCGCTGCTAATTCTTGCATTATCAGCCTCAATGCGCTGTTTTTGTTGGCTAAAACGATCAGAAAAACTTGTGTTCGGATTTGTCTCCCCGATGTTATCAACAGCGGCCCATTTCGGCAAATATGTTTCGCCCGCCTGAATAGCCGCGCCTATGTCATGGGCGAAGGGAACTGAATTAGCCACTCCATAAGTCAGCGCGTCGCCCCATCCGGGTGTTTTTGGCGTAGGCCCGGCAGTCGCGCTCTTGTCTCCCGTAACAGGAGGCTTTGGCCCCGGCGAAGGTGCATTGAACGCCTTGTTAAGTTCGTCAAAATCGCTTTCGTCGTCTTGTTTGGGCGCGGCGTCGCTTTGTGGCGCAGTCTTGCCTTGCGCCGGCTTGGCGGCGGGAGCGGCCTGAAAGGCGGCGTTGAGTTCGTCGAAATCTTCGCTATCCGCCATTGCCGCCTCGGACAAAATAACGCGCTAGATTAGGATCAACATTATTGGCTCTCAAAACTTTATCTATAACTTGCGGTGAATATTTACCCGATGTAAGTTTGCTAAAGGCCTGTCCTTTATTCAACATAAGATCTTGCAGTTCTTTTGTTTCTAAATCGTATTTCTGGGGACCATTCTTATCTGAAAAATCATCCGCCGCTCCATACGATGTTCCCATTGGGCTGTCGGATTTCCATTGCAGGGCATGCTTGTATCGATCTTGAGCCCGCATTTGATCCGTCATCAGGCGAGCGGATATCTCCGATGACGCCTCTGGCGGTTGATCCAAACTCGCGTTAGCGCCCTTGAAGACGTTCAGCGCGCCAAGAGTGTGTTCGTCGGCTCCTTGCGCCCTAGCCGCTCCTTGCAAAGCGTTAATCTTGGCCTCAAGAGCCGCGCCCTTGTCGCCTTCGCCGAAATAGCCGTTACCCATCCCAAATTGGGAGGCGAGTTCATTAGCGTATTTGGTAAATCCGGCGCGCATTGAGAACGTCGGACCAGCGGCGTTCATGCCGGTTTGCTGATAAGCGTCCGCAAGCGTTGCCGCCATCGTTCGCGTGTAACCAGAGGTTTCCTGAGCTGCTTGGGAGGCTTTCTGAGAACTGTCTAAATAAGCGGCGGATTGAGCAATATCATGCGGAGCCTGGGGTCCAGACAAAACCTCGTTCTTAGCTCGATTGGCGCTGTCACTATTGTAACCTACGCCTCTTAGGTCTATCCCACTTGCAGAAATAGGCGGCGTCACAGACGGGTTGACTGTAGTTGAATCCCCTTGTTTGTTCGCCGCATTAGGAACGCCGCCCATGAGCGGGACGCCTGTTGTCGCAATCCTCTTGTCAACAACCCCTAGATTGCCCTTCGGGTTCAGGATCATGCCATTATCGAGAACGCTTTCGCGAGCCGCCGCGACGCCTGTCCGTTGCGTCTCGGCCTGTTCGCGAGCGATATCCGCCTGCGTCTTGCCTGCATCCATATAGCCCTTCGCTCCAGCGCCAAGCCCCTGTAGAGCCGCGCCGAGAACGGACTGCCCGCGATAGCTTCCGACCGCGCCAAGGCCGCTCAGCACGCCCATTAGAGCGCGCTCACCCATGCCGCCGTTCGTGGCGGATTGACCGTCAGGCTGACCGTGGAAGAATTTGCCGAGACTGTCGAAAAGGCCGGGCTGTTGCGCGGGAGTAGCTTGCGGTTGACCGCCGCCACCCCCCATATTCGAGACCGGCGCGGGGTTTATCCCTTGCTGATATGCTTTTACCACAGCGTCGCCGCGCCACGGCTTGAGGCCGCCCGTCGCCATTTGGTCGATAGCGAATTGATTTGCCAAATTCGCATGAGCCGGGTTTGTCGGATCAATGCCTTTCGCCATCGCCTCGTTACCGAGACCGTTACGCACATTGAGTTGAAACGCGCCGAACGAAAACGGCTTTCCGGTCTGCGGATCAATATCGACCGAACTTGCCCCATTGGGGTTTTTCGGCGAAATGGCGCGAAGTCCTTCTGTGTTGGCGACGCCAAGCGCAAATTCAGGTTTCACACCGCGATAGATTGAATAATCACGAATGAACGCGGCCTGCCCTGCCTGATCGGTTCCATAGGCTGATGGCTCGGGAGCCGTAGACGGGCGCGCGCCATCGTAGGTAGGAGCGGCCCATGCGCCCAATCCAGCTTGCGCAGCCGATGGCGCAACATTCGCCGTTGCCGCAGCGGGAGGAGCAAGTCCAGCCGCTGAAGACGCGGGACGCTTGAACGCATCGGGCGGAACGGGAATATCTTTCGGCCCCGGCGCTATCTTGTCCGGGTCAGGCGTTGGTTGTGCGTTTACATCATCGGGAGAAATCATCGGCGACAGGGGAGAAAAGCCAGCGTTAGCGCCCGAAATCCCGTCCGAAGTTTTGGGCGCCGCTTCCGAATGAGCCGAAGGAGGAGCAAGGCCACCCACTCGCTGACGCGCGATCATAGCCTCCGGGCTAAGCGCGTCATCAACGGGAGCGTCGCCGTGCGGATTGATATTGTCATCAGTTTTGGGCGCCGCTTCCGAATGAGCCGAAGGAGGAGCAAGGCCACCCACTCGCTGACGCGCGATCATAGCCTCCGGGCTAAGCGCGTCATCAACGGGAGCGTCGCCGTGCGGATTGATATTGTCATCCCCAACACTATCGCCGTCCGCGTGATGCTCGCGAGGGACAAGGCCACCACTCTTGAGCGCGACCATCGCCAACGCGTCGCCGATAGAGCTTGCTGCATCCGCCGCATACGGAGCCGCATCGCTACCTAATTTCGCCAATGTCCCTATCGTTTGCAGATTGCTGTTGGCGGAATTGTTGCTATTCGCCCCGGCAGGCTGAGCGGGGTTAAGCGTGTATTTCGGTTGACCCGCCTGCGACGCCAGCGCGCTTGAAACAGGTCCATTCGCTGAGCTATTCGGCGCTTGCTCCATAACCTTTTCGCCGGCGGCTAGACCCTTCTCACGCTGCTGCAACGCAGCATCGCTCTGATAAGGATCATCGATATAACCACCGTCATCACGCTTAAGCGCCAGTCCGCCATGAGAGTAAGTCGGAGCCATCGCCGCCCCAAGACCGGAAACGACGCTCTTGCCCGCATCATAAATTTGCGTGCCATCGTTATACAGCCCCTTCATCTGCTGATATTGATTGGCAAGTTGCCCAAGGCCCTGCATTTGCGGAGGCGTAGGCGAGTGCTGGAACGCAATACGGCGAGCCGCCGATTGCTGCGGAGCCGGAACGTAGGTTCCGCTACCAGGAGTTCCGTTTGACCCTAGACCATATTCGCCAGAGTTCGGATCAAACACCAGTCCGCCGCCGCCAGATTTCGAGGCGCGGTCATAATCAACCGTCTTCAATCCGCCGGCCAATCCGACCGCCTCGGGATGCTTTTTCTCGACCTCATCGGCCATAAATCCGATATGCGTGACTTTTTCAGGATCGCCCTTGTATTTGAACGAGTAGATTTTCAGGCCGTTCTTGGCGCGGCCCATTTCGCGGATATCCGTCTTTGCGCGACGATCCGAAAGCAGATTTCCAAACAAGCCGGTAGGCTGCGTGGTCGAAGTCGTCGAACCGGAAAGCGATCCCGTCCCTTCCGCGACATTTGCCGCAAACTGCGCCGTCTGGAAAGGATACGCCTGCTGTTGCAGAAATTGATTGTAAAGCGCAGTCTGGCCGGCCTGTTGCGTTGCCTGTTCCTGTTGACCGGCAGTCAACTGAGCTGTAGCGCCCTGCAATGCGGCAGATTGTGCGCCCGCGCCCAAACCCGCAAGAGAATTAGATGTTTCCGAACCGATATTGTACTCACCTTGGCTTATATTACCCAATCCGGACGCGGCTTGATAATCGGCGTTTCCAACACCCGCCGCATTCGTCGCGTATTGGGCAGCAGTCCCCGCATTTTCGTTAAATGCCTGTTGGCTTAGTCCAGCTTCCTGAGTCGCCCCGGTCTGTATCGCAGCGCGATTGGCTTGCGCCGCGCCGAGGTTAACACCCTGCTGTTGCTGCGCCGCTCCTAGAGCGGTATTGTATCCCGTGTTAAGCAACCCGGAATAGATGTTTGCATTTGCCAAGTTTTGCTGTTGCGAAAGATTAGCCGCCGCTATACCGGCCCGATCCCCGCCGAATGCGCCAGACGTAATCGCGTTGCCCAATTGACCAGCCATAGCTTGCTGATTGTTCTGATTTAGCAAAGCGGATTCCGACCCTACAACGTCGGACAGATACGGACTCATAAATTGATTGATTTGATCCGCCCCGATTTGCTGGGCATTGACCGCTTGAGTTCCTGAATTTATAAGACCTTCGGCCTGCAAATTGCCAGAATACGCCTGCTGAGCGCCTTGCTCTAGATAATCGTTAGATTGACCAAGAAAGTTGTTAGAATAATTCTGACCTTGTGTGATATCTGATGCAGCCGTTGAATAATTTGGCAGAGACATCCCTTCTGACGCAAGCAAATTTCCGGTAGCACTTGAATAATATGGCTGGGCTTGGTTCGCCGCAGTGTTCGTATTTTGGATGCCCGCTTGCTGCGTGCCCGTCAGTGGCGCGACGAACGCATTAGGGTCCGTGCTGTATTGCTGAAACGGCGTGTTAGCTGCGGCCTGAGCTTGCGTGTTGACGGCATTGTAACGCGCGAGCACGTCCTGGGGAACTTGTACGGTGGAAGTCGAGGTCGAGGTTTTCCCGCCCAATTAAACCTCCCCTTCTTTCCAACTACCAGTCTTGCCGCCAACGATCCAATAATGACCAGACGCAGGACCGAAAGAGCGTTCGTACAAACGCCGCTTGGCCTCAGTTCTTTGATTGCTCAATATTCCAATCACAAGAGGCACGCTCAACCTTTCCGCAGCGCTCTTTGCAAACTCGCAAAGCCTTGCCGCACGCCCTCCCTTGGCTTGGCGAAAATCAGGCGCAACAAAAATAGCCCTTTCGACCAAGGATAGATCATCCGTGTACCATAGGCTTTCGACCCTCAAAAGTATAGCCGCCTCAAGCGGTTTACCCTGTTCGCCGATTATGCCGACGATACCGTGATGAAAATTTAGAGACGACCAAATCTCGGAAAGCAGTTTTTCCGGGTTTGGTCGAGAAAGCCCATTTTCCTCGCATGCCGCCAAAGATAAATCCATCATTGGGATTACGTCCTCTGGCGTTCCGGTTCGGACTGTGATTTCGTTTTCCATTAGTCCTTCTTAGGCCCAGGCAGACCTTTAAGCGTCTTGATCGTATTGGCGCGGTATTGGTTTACGAAACCATCTAAAGCTTTGTGTCCCGCATCCATGTCGCCATCGCCAGCCGTCATAACCTGATCGGGCGAAAGTACATATTCACCGCCGGCCAAGACGCAGGGGACTGGCGCGCCGACATTGCTCATTGACCCGCCGTCCGCTTTCGTCGGTAGCTCACTTCCATAAGGACCGCTCCCGCCCGCGTAGGGGATATGCCCATGCCCGCCGTAGGGCAGGCCACCGAACATGCGCTTGACGTGCTCGAACCCCGCCGCCGTGTTGCCCTCGCCCATTGCGGAGACGATATCGGCTGGCAGGACATAGGCCCCGCTCGGAACGTGAACCGGCAGATGATCCGTTCGCCCAGACACGCGCGAGTGGATCGGCCCGACGTGCAACTTGATTGCGCCACCTTCCGCGCGGGCGATGCGGAGGGCGTGTTCAGCGGCGATCACGAATACCCCACCGTCAACGTCTGCCCCGATCCAGGCGCGACCACTATACCGTATTGCGTCGGAATATTCACGACATATACCCCCGCCGTCGTAGGCGTGACATAGATTTGGTTTGTTGTCGCGCTTGCTGACGTGGCGTCGTAGATAGCCCCCGCAGCCCCGCCTACAATCACGCTAACCGTGCAAACGCGCCCCGCCGACGCTTTCACGACCGTGGCCGCCGTCATGCCGGCGACATTCGCCGTCCCTTGCACACTCAGATAAGTCTGCGCAGCTCCGTTGATCGCCTTGACGATATTTTGTGCGGCAGTGAGAATATCGGAAAGAGAAGCCGCCATCAGAATTTCCCGTCTGCGCATACTCTGTATCTCAGCGCCCCCATGCGCCACCACGTCCCTGCATCACTCGACGAAACCGTAATCGAAATCAGTCTCGCCCTAATGCGAGGACTAAACCAAGTTGAGGCTTGCGTAACCGTAAACGGCCCGTAAGTCGTCGGTGTCTGCCCAGGGTAATCGCACGCATTGAACGTAATGCTAATCGAGGCCAATTGAGATTGACTGTAATAGCCCCATTTGAAATCTGGCCATACTTGATCCAAGAAAGCCTTTTGATCACCTTCTGCGATGGCAAAATATCCCGTCGTAAAGCTCGACACCATCGCAGCGCCGTCCGCGTCTGGCGATATTTCGTGCTGATATATATATTGGTTGGCCGGATCGTAACCAATCGGAGGGCCGAGAACGCTATTGTCGATCCACGCGGTTCGCCCTAGCGTGCCGAACTCCCATGCGTTAAGTACCGTGTTGACCCGGATATATGCCGCGTTCTCTCCATTTCCGCCAATTACAGGGTAGTACCATGTCACTTCATTGAATAGAGAGTTAGGCGCGCATGTGATTTTCGACAGGTTCGCGAGGTCAAGATTTTGAAACACCACGTCCCATATCGGGCAGAGAAGCGGCGTCACGCCATCGCCGCTCAACGTGAAGAATTGGCTTCGCCCCATCCAGTAAACGATACCGCCTAGAATGCCCATAGCCCGACGTGCGATTAGACCGCATCCCTGGCCTAGTTGGTTGAACGAATAGACGTATGGAGTTCCAATGTACTGCATTGACCATAGGCCAATGTCCGTCCAAAGCAACCCTTGCTGTTGAGCTTGAATGGCCCCGATGATCGCCGATCCCGTCGATAACCGATACGATCCTGCTTGATTGGTAGTCTGGGCAACCCAAACATTGTAGTTAGATACGTCGCACCAGCGGATCAAGAGCGGATCAATTATCCCGGAAAACGTCGTCCCCCATGCGATAACCTGTCTTTGAGGCATAGCTACGAAAAAACCCGTAGATAATATTGGGCAATTTGTAATTGGCGCTATTTGCATCGCACTCGATATTGGGTCCCAAGCATATATTGGACCATAGTTAACATTGGTTCCAGACACACTAGTAGGTGCATAGCCCAGCGGGCATGCTAGCAGTACTTCTCCCCAATTGTCTAGCACCCAATTTGTTGCATTTATATTCGAGCTTACCGCGCCTTGGTTTACGTACCCAGATGAAACAACATTTTGTGCCGAATAAACAAATGTTGCATTACCTCCGACAAAGGATACAGAACCTCCACTAACCCAAGATAATGCACTGCCAGAAAGCGCATAACTTATGGTTGTCGTTGTCGCTGAGGATACAACAAAACTTCCGTTCCACGATGTCGGGTAAACCCCGTTCACCGTTATAAATGAGCCAACATATGGAACAACTTCTATTTCAATGGAACCGCCAGAACCCCATGACAAGGCGCTTCCAGATAATGCATATGTTACGCTTCCAGATGTTGTTGAAATAACAGTGTACGTTCCGTTCCACGTAGCCGGAGAAACTATTCCTGAGACAGTTATTGTAGCTCCCGCTCCATACGTAAAATTTATGTCCGATGGAACAAGTAAGGTAACGGCGCTAGTTGTTGAACTTCCCCCCGAAACCGGCACGCTAGGCCGGCTTAGAGACAATCCAATATTCAATGTAACAACGCTAGTTGTTGACGATCCGCCGATTATAATATTTGAGCCACCATGCGCAGTAAAAATATTTGGACTTCCTGATGTACCAAAAACATATTCAGTATTTATATAGAATGACCAGTAATTAGGTACTTGCGTAACAATATAATTTCCATATACCGAATTTCCTCCAACAGATACTTCATTTGGAATTGAAAAAGTATCACCAACATTGTATCCATGATCAGCTAATATAACCATTACTATAACAGAATTGTCAATAGGAACAAATACGGGAGTCAATCCACTATTAGAAAGACTACCTCCGCTAACATACGCTCCAGGCGTCGATTGATATGCGTTTATTATTACAGATGTAACTGTGCATGATTGAACGATACCGCACCCATTCCATCCAACCGGATTTATGCCCGTATAAGAAACTCCCTCTCCTACCAAAAATGGCGGAGATGTTTGCAACGCAAATGTAAAAGTAATTGATGCTAAATTACCACTTACAGAAGACGATCCGCCAGTTATAGCTAAAGGTGACGTTAATGTTGTATATTTTGGATAAATTATATTATCCAACTTGTCTAAAGCATAGATATATATATCAAATGCGGTAATAGAATATATATTATATAAACCAAAAATTACTAATCCGCCGACACTTACGGGAGTGCTAACATATATCTGCGTAACTCCAGCTGGAGGAGATGTAGAGTTGTTTTTTATAATTATAAATCCTGACGGATCAGCGACGAAGTTTACCCGCGTATAGCCAGATGAGACTTTAGGTGTGATATCATAAATATTATTTGCATTAGTAGATGCGGTAGTTATCCCAGAGCCATTGGTAAGACAGGTTATCGCGACTAACGACGTTGATTGCGTATTCGATGTCCCGTAGGCAATCCATTTGTTTGCGTTAGTGTCTTCCCAACCCCAAATCGCGCGGACAACCGAAGTAATCTGCGTCGCGTAGAACTTCGCCCAACCTCCGAGTTTTTCGACTAGGGTAAGCCCCTGCGGATCGGGTTTGAGCCGCACAAGCTGCGTCTGAGAAATCCCAGCAGAATTCAGGGCATTTGTCTCGTTGACTACGACTCCCCCGGTGATTTTCAGCGCGTTATGAGGCATGAGTTATCTACTCGGCGTCGCTACGGGCGATTGCGATTGCGACGACCAAGCCGCATCGCGGAATTTCTTTCTATTCTCAAGCTCCTTTGCGCTAGCCAAAAGCGTTTGATACTGAGTTTCGTACGATCCCGGCATTTCTGGATCATTAGAAGTAGGTAAAAAGTTTCTTTGAAATTGCGCAATATAGACCATACTAGCATTAATCAACAAATCAGGGTAATTTGTTGATATATACGTCGTTCCGGCCCCATTTGTGCCAGCGGTCGCATAAAGGGATTGCAAGTTTTGCGTACCCGTAATCGTCAAGGCATAGTTCTGGTCAGGGTAAGGACCAAAAAGCAGGTTTGCCGATGTATTACCACCAGTTGCCTGATCACCACCATATACCGCGAGCCATAAAGGAGGACCAGTATAGGAACTGTCGTTATAAGTGTTCTGAATTATCTCTTTTGACGTAGGTAACAACGGCACATTTGAAGTTCCGCTCGTATAAGAAACCGTTTGTATCGTCTGTAGATCATTAACAGAAACCGCAAGCGTATTCGTTCCTGCCGTAAGATTATAAGTCATGTTGACAACGACAGAATTTAACAAATCTAAATCACGCTGAATACGCAACTCGGCATAATTCAGCATAGACGGAATCATGGCCTGCGCAGCCGTGTCAACGGGCGTCACCACGCCTCCGACCGTCGAATAGTTTAGAACTGCCATCGTGCATATTTGCGTGACGTACATATTATACGTCAGAGCATTTGTGTTAGGATTTGTCATAGCCCAAACCACTTGACGGTCGGCGCGACGGTATAGCTCGGCGTCCATGTCTGCCCTGGGCCAACCGTCAAGCAACCGATCGTCAAACCCGTTGTGGTTCCACCAACTGCAAGCGCCGAAACCGCGCCGCCGGTGATGCAGATGCTAACAGGAAACGGGTAGGTGTTCGTCTGCGCAACCGTCGTCGCGGGGATCGACGGCGCTCCGCTCAGATACCCCGTAGGGTTGAACCCTGGAATGTACTCAAAAGCCTGCTGCGCAGACGTCGTGTAGTTGACGATACCCGTTCCGCCTGCGGTCAGCGAGCCGCCGGTGAAAGCGACGCCAACACCCGCAGCGGAGCTATCAATCGCGTAAGCGCCCGATCCGGGGATGATGACGTTCCCCGTACCGTAGATGAGCGTCGCCCCGCTGGAAATCGTGATCCCGCTGAAAGTCGCCCCGACGTTCTCGACGTGGTTGTTGCTTATATCCCAGTCAACGGGTCCGCCTGTCACTCCACTGAGGAAGTTCGCAAGATAAATCCCGTCCTTCGTCGAGCCGACGACGGTGTTGTGGTTGAGCGCAATGCGCGACTGCGCGTATCCCGCGGTGTTAGTGTAGATACCCCAACCCGTTGGGGTCATGACATGGTTCCCGTTGACCTGCTCGTCGCGAAGTTGCCCGAGCAGCGCGATGCCGTTCTCTACGCTGCTATAGGACCAATTTTCGTTGATCTGATCGCCGAAGGCCAAGCCACAAGTCGCGGACGGCGCGGAATAGGCCCCGGCAATGATGAAATCGTTCCCGTAAGCCCGATTGTTGTAGAGTTTGAACCCGGAATGACACGGGTCGAGATCGAACCCATCCCAGAGCCTCGGGTAAGTAATCGTGATCGCGACCGGCGACCCCGCCGACCCAACCGTCTGTGAGTTGTTGACGGTGTAGGTTCCAACGCCGCCGGTCCCGGTGCCGACCGAGGTCAGGTTCGTTGACCCCGCGACGCCGGCCCCCGTCACGACGTCCTGAGTTATCGGCGATATCCCGACCGCGACCTGTCCCGATGTGACAGACAGGATTGTTAGCGTGGTCCCGCTGATGTATCCCTGGCCTACAAATGGCACGATCTTTGAACACGCCCGCGCAACGTTGTTGTGCCAATTCCCGTCCTGCGCGAACTGCCCCGGCGTGCCGAAGGAGTAGTAACAGTTTGTAAAAACATCATGGACGTAATTCGCATCAATGTCTGTGTTTATACCTGCGTCTTCGATCCCGTTGTCAGAAGTAGCTATGACTTCGTTGTACTTCGCTTCCGCGAACTGGACGCCCGCGTTAATCAGGATGCCATCGCTGCGCCGGGTAAATGGCGCGAGCGCCCCGCCGTTCACCAAACAATGATAAATACCGGCGTGGTTTCCGTTGAGCGTGACGACTGGAGTTCCATTGATCGACGGCGCAACAAACCCGGATGCGCTGTCGCCGTCGCATTCGATCCTCACGTCTGCCGGAACCGATACGAAGGCCGTGTAGTTTAACCCTGCCGGAATATGCAGCGTCCCGCCGGCCGTACCAAGCGCAGCCATGATTGCAGTGAATTGCGTTGTCGAGGCAGAACCCGTTGGCGCGCCCCAAATGTTAGGCGTCGCCGAGAATTTACTAAAGTCCGCGACATAGCATCCTGCTACAGATTGGATTTGCGCGCCGTTATCAGCATTGGCGCACGTTCCGCCGACTGTAAGGTTATACCACGCAGTCCCGCCGTCGCCTGAGGTCGCGTAGTTGTCACGAATGATCGCCGGGTACAACGTCGTGTTTGTGATTGCCTGGACTGCGGGTGTATTTACGAAATGCGGAGTAGCGCCATTAGACACCGCCGTTCCGGCAGGCAATGTAGCCGTCCCTGTAACCGTAAGATTGTTGAACGTCGGAGACGGATAAGTTTGCGCCATAGCCGACGATGCGAGCAAAGAAGCGGCAAAAACCGTCAGCTTACGCAAAAGATACCTCCATTGATCCAAAGCCTATTCGGGTAAAGCGGCATCGAGGCCGGTACAACCGTTGTGTATGATCCTCCCGGCGTCACAGAGACAACCCCGCCGTCACTCCAATAGGTTCCAGAAGTGAGCGGGACGGTCGTCGGCAATGGATATCGACCGCCCGCCGTTACGCACAGAACCCCGGCAACGCCGTTCGCAGAATATGGATTAGCCGTATCGACCCAATACAGACCACCGCCAGCAGGAGGCGTCCTAGGTAGGTTTGGAAGCGCGCCAATGCTGCTAAGCTGGCAAAGGAACAAAAGCTCGTTTGGATAGCCTGTTGGCGAATAGGTTACGCCTTGAGGCCCTTCATCGGCGACATAGAACTCCGGCCTTGGATTGATAATAGGTAGCGGATCGGCAGGAATAAAAATAGATCGGGCTT
>Ga0302140_10007878_pt1 | contig 13296 bp, 12 predicted proteins | sample I_Bog_E1_1_FD_202095 | JGI IMG/M metagenome (GOLD analysis project Ga0302140, IMG submission 202095) | Peat permafrost microbial communities from Stordalen Mire near Abisko, Sweden - I_Bog_E1_1 | ecosystem: Environmental > Terrestrial > Soil > Wetlands > Peat | place: Sweden: Abisko, Stordalen...
TCCGGGCGGCGCCTTAGCCGGTCAGCCTCATTGAAGATCGCTCTGCAACGAAACCTCCCGCGACCTGCTTAGTAGTTGTGGCTATAAAGATACTGGCAATAGTTGCCGGAAGAGTCTCCAGTAAGAGCCAGGTTCTTCGACGTCAGTTCGCGGCTGTAGCAGTATCCAGTGGAATTTCCCGTCACGTAGTTCTGAGTCGTGTTACCTGCGTGGCCCGTGTAGTTGCCGCTGGCATCGTAGTACAGGTTATCCGTTGAAATGACCTGGTTCACGTCCGCATCCAGGAATGGAACGCTGTGACCAGCCCATGGGCTCTCTGTACCAACCTCATAGATCTGGTTCGAAGCATTGTGTACGACAATCGTACCGTCCGCATTGACCGTTTCGTCATAGTCAAACGTGAACGGATATGACAGGAGCTTCTTGCTGACCGTCTTCACCCCGCCGACAGAAGTTGTCGTCGTGATCTCCCCGGTCGTTGACTGCACCAGGTTCTGCTTGTAAGCAGAGTTGTTGATGACAAACTGCTGCGAATTCGAGAACGCCAGATTCCCATTGACCATCGAAATAACCGTACCGTGAGAAGTAACGATCTTGCCCTCAATCGCGTACTTGCGTGCCGAGGCAACCGTCACCGAACCACTGACGTTGCCGCTCGAATCAGTAACAATCTTGTTCGTAACAACAGGCGTAGGAGAAGCTGCCAGCGTGTTCGAAACAATCTCGCCCGTAACCTGCTTCGAACCACTGTCCGTGTAAGCCAGCAGGGTTCCAGTTGCCGCGAAATAGCTGTCAGCATTGAATACACTGATCGCCACCGTGTGCGGCTTGCCATTGGAAAGCACGCCGGCAAATGGAGTCAGATCAACCCGGAACGGCTTGAAGTTGAGAGTTTGTACGCCCGGAATCGGCTCCCAGAGATAAGGATCTATTCCGCCCGTGTAAATCCACGGATAGACCGGAGCAACACCCGCGGGAACTCCGTCGATGCTCACTTCAGTCTCGCGGAAGCCAGTGCTGCCGCAGCTCTGCAACTCACTGGCCAGGTCGTTCGGCACGCATAGATACCAGAACTCGTCATTCGACTGGCTCTGCGCAATCACATCCAGATAAGCCCGCTCGACATTCGTCGGCAGCGTGACCGTATCGGTCAACTGGCTCGTCGTCGAATTCAGTGTGGCCGCCCCGCCATTGCCCTGTAGTCCAATCACAACTTCCGGAGTTTCAGTCACAGGATTCTTCGCGTCCGGAGGATAGAAGTCCAGCTCCGAATTCGCATAGATGATGCCCGTGTAATCCACACCGCCCGACTCTCCCACGAAGTTGCCAAGAATAGCCGTGCCCGCTTGCGTCGTTGCCAGCAGAGCGCTCAGGTCAGTTACGTCGCTCTCTACATGCCAGGAAGGGCTAAGAGTCGCGCGCGGCTCAACTGTAGTTCCAAAATACAGATTTGCCCCGCCCAGGAAGAACTGTGCCGTACGGTCAAACTGCCGGCCCGCTGTCATCGTGAAGTCCGCCTTGAAGACCACCTTCGCCCATGGTCCAGCGCAACTCTTGGGTGGCGTATACGTGTAATTCTTGGTGTTGAAATCAGCAAATTCCAAATTCGTGAACAAAGTGACCTTGCATGGCGTCGTATTAGGGTGAGTAACCAGCGGATCCGCATAAGCCGTATTGCTGCTGCCAATCACCGGCGGATTCGGCGCGATAACAACCTGCGATTGGGCAATTGGTGTAAGAACAACGGCGCACGCGCCCAACGTCAGGGTCAGCATGGTCCGGTACTTCGAGCTCAGCAAATGCAGTTTCATTTTCATTTCCTTTTGGTTGTGATGTGAACTAGCAGAAAACCATGGTCGATCTTCAAGGAAAAAGGCGCAGAAAACACTCGGGTACGCAATACGAACGCGGACTGACCGCGAACGCAGGTCTAAGTTTGCGATAAAACAACGTCAAGGAAAATCAAACAAGGCTGGAGGGAACAGGCAAATACGACGAAGAAGTGAAATTGAAGGATGGCGCCAGGCGAACTCGAATCTGCTCGGCAGTAATCATCCACAGAAATCCCGGAAGCTCAGGACGGGGAATCCCGAGCTATCTTGGATTTTTCAGAGAGGAAACAAAAACTTAGATGGCGAGAATCGGAATTCCCGGATCTTCCAGCGTCGGCTTCTCCGGAGGAGGACCTGTATGTACATAGGCGATCTTACCCGCCTGGATCTCTTCCTGCGCCAACCGGCACGCCTTGTTGGATGAGCTGCGGATCAATGGGCTGGCTCCGCTCTGGATCTGGCGCGCGCGACGGGCGGCGACCAGCACTTTACGGTAGTTGGAGTCGAACGTGGTCTCAATCGGCAGATTAGTCGTTGGTTCCATGATTTTCTGAGTCCTCCAATAAGCTGTATTGCTGTGAATGCGGGCTAGGAAGTATTCCGAACGACTCAAGCACTGGCTTCAGTCGTTCCCGCGAATTTACTTCGCGGCAGCCTTCTGCAATCTCAAAATCCCGCTTCATACGCTGGTCGAGCGGCTTACCTTCCTGCCGCATCCGTTCCACCACGACAACCGCTTCCAGTTGCGCAACGGCACGCTCCAGTACATCGTTCACCAGAATATAACGATACTGGCTGTAATTCTCAATTTCCTTTTTTGCCTCGTTCAATCGGCGCTGCAAAACTGCCTCATCGACCAGTCCTTCAGCCCGGCTCCGGTTGCGCAGCCTGGTACGCAAGACCTTTGGATTCGGAGGCATAACGAAAATACTCACCGCTTCCGGCACCCGCTCCCGTACCTGCTGCGCTCCCTGAACATCGATATCCAGCAAAAGATCCCGCCCCGCAGCCTTGGCCTCATCCAGAGAGCGCCGGGCCGTTCCGTAATAGTTCCCAAAGACCTCGGCATACTCCAGAAACTCACCTGCGTCACGCATTCGTTCAAACTCTTCGCGCGAAGTAAAGTGATATTCCCGCCCCGTCTGTTCCGACCCACGTGGCTGTCGCGTAGTCCAGGAAATCGAAAAGTCGATACCGCCCACCTGGGATCGCAGCGCGTTCACCAGCGTACTCTTGCCCGAACCCGAGGGCGCCGAAATGATAAATAAAATCCCTGCCACAATCCCCTATATCTTTCCTGAACTTTGTTTGCCTTACCGTACCTATGCGAACTCGGCTCTATACTGTGCAGCCCAAAACCGCGCTCACTCAAGATTCATAATCTGCTCGCGCGCCTTCTCAATCTCTGCTTTCATCGCCAAGCCAAGCTCGGTAATACGCGTTCCCTTACCCGCCACTCCCGCTGTCTTTGAAAGCAGCGTATTGGCCTCACGATTCATCTCCTGCAGCAGAAAGTCCAGCTTCTTCCCCGTCTCCCCACCTGCCTCCAGCACATCGCGAAAATGCTGAATATGCGTATGCATCCGCGCGATCTCTTCGGACACATCGCTCCGCTCGACCAGCAGAGCAACTTCCTCCAGCAACCGCTGCCGGTTAATCTCCAGCCCAACCGCTGCTTCCAGCTTTTGCGTAAGCCGCTCGCGATGCCTCGTTTCAACTTCCGGACGCAACTCAGCAACGCCATTCACCGCATCGGAGAGCCGGTCCAGCGTCTCACTCAGTACAAAAGCGAGCGCAGCCCCTTCGCGATGACGCATGGCTTTCAAGGAACCAATCAGCGCACCTACATGCTCCAGCACGCTCGCCGTCAAAACCGCGACATCTTCGTCCGGCGATCGCGATTCAGCCTGCAACACTCCCGGCATGCGCAAAATCACGTTCAGATCCGGCTGTCCCTGCAATTCAAATTCCTGCGCCGCAGCCTGGAAAGCCTCTACATACGCGGCCACCGTCTCACGGTTATATCCGCCGCGCTGTTGCGTAGAGCGATCCACCGAGAGCGCCAGTTCGACATGCCCGCGCAGCAAGCCTTCTTTCAATATCCTGCGCAGTTCCATCTCCAGCGCATCCAGCCCCGAGGGCATCCGTAGCTGGAGATCCAGAAACCGGTGATTCACGCTCTTCAAAGTCAGCGTGTAAGTAAGCTCGTCATTGACCTGCACCGCAACTCGCGCGAAGCCAGTCATGGACGATACAGCAGAAGCAGTAGTAGAGAGCGTCTTGGGGATAGACTCAGTTGCCATAGCTTGGATTATTGACCTGCCTCCATCGTAATCGGAACATCCGGCAACAATACTTCCGAACCACTCATAAATTGCAGACTGTTCAGCCGCTGGTAGGTCGGCGAAGCCCGCAACAGTTCCTCATGCGGCCCAATCGCAGTAATGCGTCCATCCTCCAGAACCACAATCCGGTTTGCGCGCCTGATCGTCGACAACCTGTGCGCAATCACCATCACCGTCTTGCCCTGCATCAAGTTGCTCAGCGCAATCTGCACCAGGGACTCGCTCTCCGCGTCCAGCGCCGAGGTAGCCTCGTCCAGAATCAATATCGGCGCGTTCTTCAGAATCGCTCGCGCAATCGCAATTCGTTGTCTCTCTCCGCCGGAAAGACGAAAGCCCTTCTCCCCAATCACCGTGTCGTAACCCTGGGGCATGCGCAGAATAAAATCATGAGCCAGCGCATTGCGTGCCGCTTCTTCCACCAGGCTCATCGCGGTATCTGGCTGACCATACGCGATGTTGTTTCGCACCGTATCGTTGAAGAGAATCGTCTCCTGAGTAACCTGCGCAATCTGCTTGCGAAGCGAGTCAAGCGTCAGAGTCTTTACGTCGTACCCATCAACCGTCAGCCGTCCACTGCTCACATCATAAAAACGCGGAATCAGGTTCACCAGCGTGGACTTTCCGGCCCCACTTGGGCCCACCAGCGCCAGCATCTCTCCACCCCTGACCTCAAGATTTATATTGTGCAGAATCTGATGCTCGCCCTCTTCAGTCGAGTAAGAGAAACCCACATTCTCAAATGCGATCTTGTCGTGGAATCGCTTGAGCGAGTGTGCCAGAACCTTCTCGCGCACATCATGCTCCACATCAAGAAAATTGAAGATTGAGACAGAGGCCCCCATCGCCTGCTGAAAGCTGTTGTAGAAGAAAGCAAACTTCCTGACCGGATCGTACAGCTTGAAAAGCGCAATAATGAAGACTACAAACGTCCCCATATCCATGCGCCCAGCCTTGATCTCCTGCCTGCCGATATAAAGCAGAAGGGCAATCGCGATCGACCCAATCACATCCATCAGCGGAGAACTGATTGACTGCACACGGACACTGTGAAGATTAGCCCGAAACAGACGCCGCGCCGCCTTCTTGAATCGCAGAATCTCCCAGATCTCATTGCTGAAAGCCTTTACGATCCGATTGCCCGTAATCGTCTCGTGCAAAATGTTCTGGATCTCCGCCACGCGATCCTGGCCAGTGCGCGTCCGTGTCCGCACCGAACGGCCAATCTTGCGCGCTGACGTAATCACTACGGGCACAAATAACAGCAGCGCCCAGCTCAGGCGTCCACCAAGCGCGATCACTGCCGCCATCGTGAATAAAAACGTAAAAATCTGCTGCAGAAACTCGCCCAGGACAGCACTTACCGCTGTCTGTACTCGCTCAACATCATTAATTAGCGTCGATAAAATCGTGCCCGTCGCGTGCTTGTGAAAGAAGCTCGCCGAGCTCTTCATGATCGTTTCGTAGAGATGATTCCGCAGGTCTGTGATCATGCCGTAACCGGCATAATTCACCATGTAAGTCCCTACATAATCGAAAATCCCCTTGAGCACTGTCGAACCAATCAGCGCAAACGTCACCACCGCCCAGGCGTTGTGAAAATGCGACGGAACGAATTTCATCAAATCGAACTGGTACGGTGCAGGAAGATTGGGAATCAGCGGAATCGACTGCGTCGGCGTGCCAGGATTCAACACCGTCTTGAGCACCGGCCCCAGTATCAGCAGCCGCACCGCCTCCAGCAGGCCCACACCAGCAAGCAACACGATACCCAGCAGTGATTGGAACCAGTAAGGCGCCACATAGCTCGCCAGGCGGAAGAATCGCTTCATGCCGCTCCGCTTTCCCCGAAAAAATCTCCGGCTTCAACAGGATGTGGCGTTGAGTTCAGCTGCATCTGACTATTGTATCCGGCAGAGGCATTTGTCCCGCCGCCTTCCGTCAACCACCAATCTGAGACTAAAATTGCCTCGCGACCCAGTTGCCCGCGCAAATGAAAATTGGAGCTACCTGGATGAGTCATCTTCTGAGCCGGATTTACGCCTCTTTTGTGCCCGCAGTGTTGACGGTTGCAATTGCCGCCGGCCATGCCCCATCCGCCCCTGCACAGACTCAGCCCGATCAAAAGACCCGCACCATCCGGGTAGGCATCGCGCGAATGACCAACCTCACCGCACAAGGCGTAGACGAGAGGTGGGAGCGTGACCAGCTCGTCCGAAACCTGCAGCAGATCAAACCAACTCGCAAATATCCAAGCCTCATCGAAGCTGTCCCATTGGACTCCTCTTCAGCCGAAGATGCTCCGGAAGAAGCTGCCGGGAAGAAATGCCAGTTTGTCGTTTTGACGTCGCTTGTTGACGTCCGTCACGCTTCGAAGACCCTCGCCGGATCAAATAGCGGCTCAATCAACGGCCCGATTAGCGGGTCAATGGGCAGAGCCCAATCCTCTCCCGGCACACTCCCCGGCAGAGGCGATTCGGACAGGAACGACCCGGACGGCTCCATTACACTGAACTACAAAATAATCGAACTGACCAACCTGCGCACCATCGCCGAAGGCACCACCGAGGTCCCAATCCAGGACAACAATGAAAACAGATCCGTCGACGACGCCATGCGGCTCACCTCATCCAAAGTCGCCAGCCAACTGCGCAAAGATCATGGCGTCAAGATCGACTAGAAACAATTCACGCCAGCCTTGCTAATCGGCCGTCTTCGGAGCCGTAACCAAAGCCAGCACAGTGCCAAACCCGGCGCCGACAGCATCAACGATTACGTCTTTCCACTCCAGCCCACTCTGGTAGACGATGTGCTCTGCAAGCTCAATTCCGAATCCGAAGACCAGGCAGCCGATAAAAAACAGCACACGAGCTCTCGGAGAACGGGCAATCCCAGCCGCTATATAACCAACAACACTGAAAATTAAAAAATGTCCCCAGGAATGAAACCTGCCTCGTGTATGAAGCGCATGTTTGGTATCTGCGGGAAGAAACGAGACTACTGCGACTGCGACCACTACCAGGCAGGCAGCAGCAATTGATAACTTTCTACGTAATTGCAGCTTCCGGATATGCGCTCTGTTCGTCGTTGGGCTCACAAACCCATCTTAACGTCACTCCAGGAAATCGCCACATTGCCGCCGCTCCTAAAGCCCCGAGGCGCATTCTCAGCGAGGCATGTCGCGATGAACAGCCTTCACCCGATAACCCGCCTTGCCCATCCGCTTCGCCATCTCCTCGGCCATCATTACCGATCGATGCTGTCCACCCGTACACCCAAATGCAATCGTCAGATAGCTCTTGCCTTCCTTGATGTAATGCGGCATCAGGAACATCAACAGGTCAGTCACCTTATTCAGAAATTGCTCTGTCTGCGGAAAGTCCCGCACAAACTTCGCAACCTTGGGGTCCTGCCCCGTCAGCTTTCGAAACTCAGGCACAAAATGAGGATTCGGCAAAAATCGCACATCGAAAACCAGATCCGCATCCAGCGGAACACCGTTCTTGAACCCAAAGCTAAGACAGGAAACCAGCAGTTGGCTACCCAGTCCGCCCTCAGCATCCTGCGGCCCAAACTTCGCCTGCATAAATGCCCGCAGCTCATGAACGTTGAATCCCGAAGTGTCCACAATAAAATCAGCAAGGTTTCGGACCTCGTCGAGCATCTGCCGTTCCGAAGTAATCGACCGTGCCACCATCTCCGACCGGCTCAACGGATGAGGCCTCCGCGTCTCCGAAAAGCGCCGCACCAGCACTGCGTCGCTCGCATCCAAAAAAACAACACTGGTATGAATCGTTCGCTTCACCTTGAGCAAAATCGTCGGAAGCAGTTCAAGCGTCGGCCCCTCTCGAACGTCAACCACGATCACAGCCTTATCGATATCCGACAACCCCTGCTCAAGCGGGTCACCAGCTCGCGGCCCCTTACCCTTCGCAGCCGCCCCATGCGAACCTTTGACCAGCGCCGCAAAATTTGGCAGCAGCTCCAGCGGAAGATTGTCGACGGCATAATACCCAAGATCTTCAAGCGCTTTAAGCGCTGACCCCTTGCCGGAGCCGGAAATCCCCGTGATAATCACCAGTTCTTTGGCATTTACCGCTTTGGCTGGAATACTTTTCGCTGCTGATTTCTTCTTGGTTGGTTTGGCGTTACCGCCGGATTTGGGGGAACGGGGCATGGCCCAATCCTAAACCCGATGAGCACATATTTTCGACTCTACTTTAGTGGCACCCGCGTAACGGGGAGTCTCTATGAGCACTCCCCGTCGCCGTCCGTTTCATTTAAGGCACTTCAACTAATTCCATCTTGCCGTCGCGCCGTCGATGGAGCACAAATAACTCCCCGGCACTATTGCGAAAAACCAGCAGATCCTTATCCCGAAACTCCGCCTCCTTCACCGCCTCCTCGACAGTCATCGGACGAATCGCCAGCGCTTCAGCCGCGCTTAACAGATGCGGCTCAACTACTTTTGGCCTTCCCGGAAACGAATGAACAGTAATAGCAGCTTTCAACTGCTTGCCTGGCGAACGTACAACAGGAGGTTTCTCAACCTCAGCAGCGATTTCTACACCCGGCCGCCCTGATTTACGAGGCCCCCGCGTCTCAGCCGTGGGAGCAACCTTTGGCAGCCGCTTACTGGTTCGCATCTTGTCCCGGAACCGGTGAGCCTGATGCTCCGCATGAGCCAGGGCATCTCGAAGAGCTATCTCCTGGCTGGGAGACTCCCCTTTGGCGGCAATACTGTGATTCTTGCTCTGCAGCGTGATTTCAACAACCTGCAAGTGGCGTTCCGCTTTGAAGATAAGCGCCGCCGAAGTGACCTTGCCCAGCGAAATCGCAATGCGCTCGATACCTTCGACCGCACTCGATTTCAGTGTTTTGGAGATTTTTACCTGTCTGGCAGTGAACTCTACGTCCATCTTCCCTCCAAACCCCTCTCCAGCCGGCTCGCCCAGAATGCGGAGGGCCGGCCAGATGAGATGTAGTCAGGAGAGAATAAACCCATTGACCCACATCCGTCCGTGTCGGAGTCAACGAGATCAAAAACGCAGCCTAGTGTCCCCGGCGAATCGTACCCTCTGGCGCAGGCTTCTGCGGTTTACGCAGAGCCTCTCTCTGCCCGCGGCGCCCAAGCAGAAACATCGTAAATCCAAAAATCAGCAGCACAATACCCCAGTCGAGATTGGCATTGATGCCCATCGACTTCTGATAGATCTCACTACCCTGCGTCGAAAATCCATAAACAGTCAGGATCAAGCCAACCAGCGTAAACATCAGCCCCATCGGAATACGCAAATCAAGATTCATCTCAGTACCCTCCATCGCGGGTGCCCACATCCCGTGTTTCTGACGTGGGATGTAGTTCCTACCGGAAAATGATGTTCAACCCCACCACCATGACCAGAAGCACAATCGCCAACGCCTCAGGGCGACGCCACCACGGCAGATGACCAAGCTCCGGCTTCGGCGTAAGCGAATGAACCAGCCCCACCAGTTCCGATTCCGGCTTCGGCTTGCCAAACAGGCTCACGATGATCGTCACAACAAAGTTCGTCGAGAACGCCCAGATCGCTGTCCAGAAGTTCTGCGCCATGTCACTCGGATAGTGATGCACAATCGCGATCCACCCGCCATGCAGTCCCGGATGAGCCTCTATCGGCAGCGTCAGTCCATGATGGATAATCGCCGCCGTCGTACCCGAGATCAGTCCAATAAACGCGCCATTCCCCGTAGCTCGCTTCCAGAACATCCCCAACAGGAACGTCGCAAACAGCGGCGCATTCACAAACGAAAACACCAGTTGCAGCGTGTCCATGATGTTGTTAAAACCAGTAGCAGCATAAGCCGTCGCCATCGATAACAAAATGCCGCCTACCGTAGCCCAGCGACCCATCGCCAGGTAGTGCCTGTCACTCGCGCCTTTCTTGATGTACGACTGGTAAAGATCGTAAGTCCACACCGTATTGAACGCCGTCACATTCCCCGCCATGCCACTCATAAAACTAGCAAGCAACGCAGTAAGCCCCAGACCCAAAATGCCCGTCGGGAAATAATGCAGCAGCATCGACGGAATTGCCAGATCGTAATCCAGCAACGGCTTGCCACTCGCATCGAGCATGATCTTGCCCGTCAACGGATTGGTCTTCGCCGGCACCAGCCCCTGCCCCTTCAACTCAGCTTCTGAAGGAAACGAAGTATTCCGAACGATCGCCCCGTTTGCTTCTACCTTCGTCGTGGTCACCGCCTTAGGAGTAGTAGCAGCAATCGCCAGCAGGCCCGGCAAGATCACCAGAAACGGAAAGAACATCTTAGGAATCGCAGCAATCAGCGGTACCCTGCGCGCATTCTCCTGCGTATCAGTCGCCATCGCCGTCTGAATCACCAGGAAGTCCGTGCACCAGTAACCAAACGACAGCACAAATCCCAGTCCCATCGCCAACCCAAACCACTCCACACCCAGCGGATTGGTGTTGGCATGTTCCATGCCCTGCCACGAATGCAGGTAAGCCGGACTCGGCAACGAAGCCTTCAGCCCGCTCCATCCCCCAACATTCTTTAGCCCAATCAACACCAGCGGCAAAAAGCCCGCAATGATGAGGAAGAACTGCAAAACCTCGTTGTAAATCGCGCTTGTCAATCCACCCAGAAAGATATATCCCAGCACAATAATCGCCGACAGCAGAATTGAGAAATGAAAGATGTACCCAAGCGGCAATCCCGCCGACAAAAAGATGTAATCGAACACATGCAGCGTCTGGATCAACCGCGCCATCGCGTACATCGAAATGCCCGACGAAAACACCGTCATCACCGCGAAGGAACAAGCGTTCAAAGCCCGCGTCTTCTCATCGAACCGCAGCCGCAGAAACTCCGGCACCGAACGCGCCTTCGAACCGTAATAGAACGGCATCATGAAAATGCCAACGAAGATCATCGCCGGAATCGCGCCGATCCAATAAAAATGACTCGTCGCAATACCGTACTTGGCGCCAGACGCGCCCATGCCAATAACTTCCTGTGCACCCAGGTTGGCGCTGATGAAAGCCAGGCCGCAGATCCAGGCAGGCAACGCACGACCAGCCTGGAAGAAATCCTTGCTGGTCTTCATGTAGCGCTTCAAGGCAAAACCAATGCCCAGCACAAACACGAAGTACAGCAACATGATGATCCAGTCAACAGAAGTCAGATTCGTATGGTTCAAGGCGAGGAACTCCGAGGCGTTGGGCAATCATACGCCGAAGTTCACTCTACTTAGGCTGCAGGCCACTCGTCCAGTCCAAAATGAAAACATTTCCATTTCGCATAGCTAAACCGCAATCCGGAATAAAAGAGGAATCGCACAGTGGCCTCTACACCAATATCTGCCGACCATCCCGATCGACCCAAAATCAGGATTCAGGGCAGGCCGGAGATTTATCTATGGCCTGAATCAATCCGATTCAATGAGGGCGTAGCCCCTGAGGTCTGCCTTCCTCGAAATTCAACCAATATCCGAGCTTTCCTCAGCCCGCCAATCCCTAATCTGCCACCGCCGCCTGCTTCCGGCCAGCAAATTTCTTCTCATAATAAGACCGGGTCAAAGCAACCGCAGGAACACCAACCATCGTCGGCCAAAGCCACACAAACCAGTTCCCGTTGCCGAAATATCGCGACAGCGTAACCGCGCTGAATGCCGTCCAAGCCGCGATATAGCTCCCCATCATCCCCTGAAAATGCTCATACCACCAGAACATGCGATCCTGCGGCGGATGCAGGAACTGATAGATCCGCCTCGCTCCCAAAATCGTTCCGATGGTGCCAAACACAATCGAAACCAGCCCCATCCCCTGCACCAGATGCGGCCTCAGCAGACCAAGCAAAGCCAGCGTCAGGCTGCACAGTAAAGTGATCAACGCCGCGACCCAATCGATCCATTTCACCCCGCCGCCGCGACCCAGATCCTTCATCCCCAGCACTCGATATGCGAAAAATGCCGCGTAAAAACTAAAAACCGCCACCAGCGCCAGAAACAGAATCGGCCGGTAAATACTCAAAGTGAGAGCGCTGACCGCAACCACAGTCATCGCCCAGAAGTAGATCTTCCCCCACCGCCTGTGAGCAGGACCGCCCTTGCGCGTAGCCAGCGCCAGCGGAGCAAACACAAACGCCGTTGCCCCAGCCGCAATATGCAGCCCCAGCAAACTTCGAATCCAAACAGGATCGCTCATCGCATCCTCCCAAACAGGACTCTTCTCGATCTCCTACGAGCCCCCAACCCAGCAAGTTCCACTTTTCGAAAATTTAAGTAGACACCACCTCACGATAGTTTCCTTCTCCCTCCCAACCACAACCGGGGTGCCCCATCCTTCGCCGCACGAGTCTCGGTGGCGAGGGTAGTCACGCAACGATCTTAGCCGCACAATCTGCCGAACACCCCCAACTTAATCACTCGATCGTATAAGTCGCCGAAGCCACTGTGCTCTCCGCATAACCAGTTGCGGTCGCAATTGCCTTGATCGTCTCCGTAGACTTCACTGCAATCGCCGCCGTGTACTTCGTCGATGCCGCTGTAGGCGTCGTCCCATTAGTTGTGTAATAAATCGCCACCCCAGGAGTAGAATCCGTAATCTTCACCGACTGAGCAGAGCTGTAAGTTCCAGCAACCGGCACAAAGGTAGGGGTAGCCACCTTCAACGTGTAGGTTGCCGAAACCACTGAACTCGTCGAATACCCAGTTGCGGTCGCAATTGCCTTGATCGTCTCCGTCGCCTTCACCGCAATCGCCGCCATGTACTTCGTCGATGCCGTCGTCGGAGTCGTTCCGTTGGTGGTGTAGTAAATAGTCGCATCGTCTGTTGTATCGGTAATCTTCACCGACTGAGCAGAACTATAAGTTCCAGCAACCGGCACAAATGTAGGAGAAGCCGCCTTCAACGTGTAGGTCGCCGACCCCACCGCACTATTCGTATACCCAGAGGCAGTTGAAATTGCTTTGATCGTCTCCGTAGCCTTCACCGCAATGGCTGCCGTGTACTTCGTCGATGCCGTCGTGGGCGTCGTTCCGTTAGTCGTGTAATAGATTGCCGCCCCAGGAGTAGCATCCGTAATCTTCACCGACTGAGCAGAAGAATAAGTACCAGCGG
>Ga0302140_10007886_pt1 | contig 13290 bp, 9 predicted proteins | sample I_Bog_E1_1_FD_202095 | JGI IMG/M metagenome (GOLD analysis project Ga0302140, IMG submission 202095) | Peat permafrost microbial communities from Stordalen Mire near Abisko, Sweden - I_Bog_E1_1 | ecosystem: Environmental > Terrestrial > Soil > Wetlands > Peat | place: Sweden: Abisko, Stordalen...
GAAAACGATCACTTCGCTATCGCTGGAAAGAATTCCCGAAAACATACCCACTGCACCTTGCAGTACGGTAACGATTGTGAGCATCGCCGCAACACTGAAAGCTATGCCTGCAATGCTTATCAACGATCGGATTCGATGCCTGCCCAGGTTGGTGACGATCAATTTGAAGAAAATCATGACCTTCCCTGCAACTTGTAAGCACAAGCGCTTTCAGTGACTCGTGCCATCTCATCCTGCAGACTTGAACGCAACGTACTCAAGAAAGCCGCTTCGGGGTTTCGAGCAATGAGACGTTCGAGATTGCTATCGCCGAGAGAAATGAGACGCTCCAGACGAGTCACAGCGGCTCCGACTCCAATAGCCAGCGCGATGTTCGGCCGATCAAGGGATACGTCCCTGGAAGTTGTTTTGCCAGTCTGCGCCGGCCCCTGCAACACGTCCTTGAGGTCATCGACAATCTGATAACTTAGGCCCCAGAAGACTGCGATATGTTCCAGCAATTGCACTTCCCTCTCAGGTGCTCCGCCCAGCATGGCTGGCAACACAAGTGTGAGGCGAATCAGAGATACCGTCTTGCCGAACGCGATCTGTTCCGTAGTTTGCAAGTCATGCGGCAGGCTCGCGTAGTTAAGATCGAGACTCTGACCGTTTAACAAACCACTGACACCAAGATATTTTTCCAGATACTCAAGTACGCCGGCTTGTCTGCTGGAAGGACAAGCTGATGCAGATCGCCATACAAGAGCGTAGGCGCGATTAACCAGGGCCAAAGCGGCAAGAATCGCGGACGACTGGCCAAACTCAATGTGAGCACACAGAGCCCCTCGACGCTCCATAGAGTCATCCATACAGGGTAGGTCATCAAAAATCAGAGATGCTGTATGAAAATATTCCAGAGCTATCGCCAACTCCCGAGCATGCCGTTCATCAATCCCGTAGGCCATCGAAAGACTGAAGACGATCTGTGGGCGGACTAAGCTGCCTTCATTACCCAAAATGTGCATGAGCGTATCCTGCAAAGAAGGCTCAAGTTTCACAGGTAACGGCAGATAGGATGAGAATGCCTGACGCATTTCGGTTGTGTCGTGTAGATTCATGATCGCGGCCAACGGCCCTTTTACTCTCCTCGGTTGAATCTGTGGATGAATCGTAGAACGACCGTTAATACGAAAGTTCGAGTCACCAAGATATCTCTACTGTAAAGACGATGTTTTCTACGAACTGAAAGCGCCGCCTGCAACTTTGATCGATGACGATTTGTTCATATGTTCTCCTTTACCGGGTTAGGCGAAGACGGCACTAATAAACTTTCGAAACTACCAAGAATACTTATAAGACCAGGAAATGACTGTTCTCCTACCCTCAGATGACGAAATGTTCATTTTTGTGGGGCAATCGAAACGTGATGTCCATTTGCCTTTCCTTCGCAAGTCGAATGCGAGCAACTAACTTGGTTATGCTTTACCATTCCAGAATGCGTCTACTGCTGGTCGAAGACGAAGTAGAAATCCAGGGATTTCTGAAACGTTCCCTGTCGGAAGCCGGTTACCAGGTGGATACAGCAGGGGATGGCCGGTCTGCAGAGCGTCTGGCCACAGAAAACCAATACGATGTCTTGATCGTCGATCTTGGGCTGCCTGACCAGGACGGCATCACCTTAATTCTACGACTGCGTCAATTGGGCGTGACTGTTCCCGTTCTGATCCTCTCGGCGCGACGTTCTGTGGACGATCGAGTTCGCGGACTTGAACAAGGTGGCGATGATTACCTGACTAAACCGTTTGCTTTGGCAGAGCTATTGGCTCGACTTCGTAATCTGCTGAAACGCAATAGCTCGGCAGGTTCAGAGGCAACACGGCTCAGGGTGCTGGATCTCGAACTGGATTTGCTCCGCAGAGAGGCCACTCGCGGAGAGGAGATATTGAGCCTGACTCCTCAGGAATTCGTACTGCTTGAGTACCTTTGCAGAAATGCGGGCAGGGTTGTGACTCGCTCCATGATTCTTGACCAGGTATGGGGAATGCGCATCCAACCGGATACAAACGTAGTGGATGTTCACATCTATCGTTTGCGGGGTAAGGTTGACATCGATGGACATCGACCGCTGATCAGGACGCTTCGAGGAGTAGGCTATGTTCTCAGAGACAGATAAACCCAAAATGCGCAGTGCAGCCTGGCGCGTGTCGCTGTGGGGAACACTGGCGTTCGCCTTCGGGACCATGATCGTTTTTGTGTTTCTCCATCAGTTTGTATCCAGCGATATTCAGCGAAGAAGCGATGCATGGCTGTCGGGAGAAGTGGAAGTCCTAGGAGATGTCGCCGAGCGCACACCCAAAGACGCGCTTTACGGGCGTGTGGTGAAGGAAGTCGCTGAGTTAGCGAGTAAGGAAGTACCGGATAAGCAGAAGACACCGGATGCACTTAATAACTCAGTATTCTTTCTGCAAACGGAACCGTCCGGCTCACTTGCGCTATGGGTAGGAGAAGGCGATGGATCTGTCTACGTTGACGCGATCAAAGCCAAGAACGTCAGTCCGGACATTCCATCTGACTTGCACGTCAAGGGGCGACCAATACCGTTCCGCGTCGTATCGGATCGGCTCGATAATGGCGGCGCCATTTATCTAGGGCTGTCCGAACGAGACGAACTCCGAGTACTGAGGAATCTCCGTTTTCGTTTTGTCCTCCTATGGTTGCTAATCGTTTCATTCGGGGCTGCAATCGTCTTCTATACCACTCGACGAATGCTTGGGCATGTTCGTAAGATCACCGAAGCTGCATCCCTGATAGGGGAATCGGATTTAAGCAGTCGGGTGCCGACAACACGCAGAAGAGATGAAGTGGCTCAGCTTGCCTTCACTCTCAATCGGATGTTGGATCGGATAGAAAGTTCCGTACATCAGCTTCACACTATTACAGACTCTCTTGCGCACGATCTCCGTAGTCCGCTTACAGCAGTGAGGGCCAAGCTTGAGATGTCATTGACGGGCAGCGTAGGAAGCGAGGAATCAGATTCAATCGTATCTGCAATTGAGGAGATCGACCGGCTCACCGAATTCCTCAATAAATCCCTGGACGTTGCGGAAGCAAAAGCAGATGCGCTGAGGTTGGAGCGTGTTGAAATTGATCTGGACGAAACGCTGAGAGTAATGATTGATCTCTATGAACCGTCTATGGCCGAAAAGGGTTTGCGCATTAAATTGTGCAGTGCAGAGCGTACTGGAATATCAGCAGACGCAGCTCTTGTCCATCGCATGATCGCCAATCTCTTTGACAATGAGCTCAAGCATCTGCCAGCGTCGTCAACAGTCACGATTTCCCTGCGTTCGCAGGATGCAATGGCCCTCCTGATCATCGAGGATGATGGGCCGGGATTTGGACCAGAGATTTGCTCACACATCTTTGAGAGTCGCGTGAAGGGGCGGGGTTCGAACGGGCGTGGACTGGGCATGGCATTCGTCGAAGCAGTTGTGCGCGCACACAACGGTAACATCGAAGCGACGAATCGCCCCGAGGGCGGGGCTCGAATCACAATTGCGTTACCACAATCCACATCTCAGCAGGAGAGCCTCGAACTGCATGAAGTCGCACTCGATAAATAACCTATAGCTTTCCGAATGGCTGTTGGCATCATTGGGCGCATGACGTCATCTGTATGACAGGAGGGGCCATTTGGACGCGAGATTAACCGCACGAGGGTTACTGACTCTCTATTGCGTCCTCCAGGGCATCGGACCCTTAGCTATAGACCTGAATCGAACCCATGCAGCAAACCCTCTATGGACAAGCCATGCGCGTTTTCACGTCGTATGGCAGAGCCTGAGCCAACTCTTGATTTGCATTTGCGCCTGCGTACTGATCTGGTGGCCACAACCTGCTGATTTGCAAAGATTCTACTCAGTAGTTTCGTTGATGACGGCTTCCCTGTTCAGCTTCCTGTTCGCGTTCTTTTGCCGTAAGCTGTATGGCGGATCTTTGTCTGATCATAATGGAATACGGCCGCTCGGATTCATCTCAACGGTAAGATACTCCTCATTGATCTCAATATGGTCACAGTCCTGGCTGGACTGGTAGTGCTTGTAGTGATCGTTGCTATCTTTAATAAATGAACTTCTCGAATTGCAGAATCGTGCAGAGATAGAGCCGGTTGCGATTGTTTTCTGCACGATTGTTCAGCTTGTCGTAGTCTTACAATTCAGAAATGGAGCTTCAATGCCAACTGCATAATACGTGGATCATTAGCAGAGTTGATGTAGCCCATTCCTCCGACAACCTGGTTATCGACACTGCCGGAGGGTCCATTGAACTGTGCATGATTGAATACGTTAAAAGCCTCTGCGCGAAATTCCAGCTTGATTGTTTCGGTAAAGCCAAAAGTCTTCAGTAGCGCAAGATCGGTATTGTTCAGTCCCGGACCGTGGAAGAATCTACGCTTTGAATCACCAAATGTTCCCAGAACTTCGGGTGTGAAGAGGTTTGGATTGAAGTATGGGAGACCCTTCCTCGGATTCGTATTCACGATTAGTTTGCTGCCCTGAGGGTTGTAGTTCGGCAGATCGGCTCCGGTTCCTGTGAGAGAGTTGTCGTCGCCTTCCGAGAGTGTGACAGGCAGACCAGTGGCAAAAGTCGTAATGCCGGAGACGGCCCATCCGCCGAGAGTTTTTCGAAGCACACCATCCTTGGGCAGATAGCCATCTATCGGAAGGGGTACGTTGTAGCTTGCTACGAAGTTGTGCGTCACGTCGAAGTTAGACAAACCGCGGCTTAACTCTGGATTCAAAACGTTCGTAAGATCCTGCTGAGCGGACGCATCGTCGAAAGATCTGCTGAATGTGTAGCCGATTAGGAATTCCGCATACTTGTCCTGGTGCTGCAGGCTGGCCTGAAACGAGTTATAGCTAGAGCTCGCAGAGGTGCGCATGTATGGGTTACTGGCGAAATTGATTCCGAGCGTCTGTCTTGTGCCTTCGACAGTGCTACCATTTGCGAGAGTATAGACGTTGGTCTCCAGGCCGGGTCCGCAGGTACTCTGACCGGGCGCAAGCGCTGCAGGGTTGCTCAATTGCAAGCAGAGTGCCGCGTTGCCTGGATTTGATTCCTCTTCGGTAAGCAGCTTACGTCCCACGTTTCCAACGTAGTTCAGGCTCAACACTGTGTGCGAACTCACCTCACGCTGCAGGCTTAGATAAAAGCTCTCCACATAGGGTAGCTTGTTATGGACGTCATAGACGAGAGATCCCGAAATGGGTTCGACACCTGCCCAGTTGAACGTTGTATCCGGATGGCTTGCCGAAACGCTTGTGGATGGAATCACGAACGGGAATCGCTGCCCTTCATTGTTACCCGTTGCGCGATCGATGAATGGAGTCGAAAAGCTGGATGGAACAGGGCTTGAATAGAAGAGGCCAAATGGCGCATCACCTACTTCAAGAAATCCTGTCGAATCCTGGATATTTGTATAGAAGATCCCGTAGCCACCGCGAATACTGCTCTTTCCCTGTGAGCCAGTGATCTTTCCCAACCAGCCATCCCCTGACGGCGTGTAGGCGAAACCAAATCTCGGCGCGAAGTTGTTCCAGCGAATTGGAGCCAAGGTCCTCGGAATTCCCGGATCGCCTGGCACAAGGTAGCCTTCCGGAGCTCCTGGAAACAGGACAGATTGCACTCCTGGGACGATAGCTTCGAGTTTATTCTGGGTGTCGTACCACGGGGTGCTGATTTCGTAGCGTAGTCCCATATTCAGGACGAGTTTTGAAGTCGCACGCCAGCTGTCCTGTGCGTAAGCTCCAAAATAGTTGCTTCGCGAATCAAGCAGTTGAATACTCGCCTGGATAAAGCTCGCCGGTGCGCCTATCAGAAAATCAGCGAAGTCGTCTCCGGTCTCCTGTCCATTGAAACCGAACGATCCGTTTTCTCCGTAGTAGTTTCTCTCGTTGATCTGGTCGTAGTGATAGGTCACACCAAATTGCAGAGTATGCGAGCCAACAATCTTGGTGAAGTTATCAATCCACTGAAAAGTATTGTTGTATTGACGCAACGTATCTGCAGGGACGCCGAAAGTAAAGTTATTCAAGCTGATATTCGGTACCCCCTGGTAGGCGGGATCAATTGACCCAATACCGCCTGTAGGTCCCCACGGCGAAACAAATCCAAGAGAGCCAAGTGAAGTTCCAACACTGCCAGTTGGAATACCTTGGAAGTTCACATCTCGCAGGTAAGCAAAACGAAAATCGTTGACGGAATTATTCTTGAAAGTTGTTGTCAGACCAAGGTTCACCATCTGAGCTTTGCCTTGATTTGTTGAGCCAAAGCCAGGCGTGTTTCCTCCGCCGTAGGGGTTGTTCAGCGTGAACGAGTCCACGAAGTAATAACCGAATAAATTTCCAAAGCGGCTCGTCGCGTCAAATCTTGCACCGCCTTTGTTGTCGGATAATTTTTGAGAATTTGCGGCAGTGGCGAAGTTTCCATTGCTCGTATTCTGCGTTGGGATGTACGGTAAGAGCTTCGCGGCAGGGGTATCCCACGCCTGCATTGGTATCTGTCCGTTAGGAAAGACGCAATTGCTGGTGGACGTACACCCTGAATATGGTTCGTTCGGTGAAACAGCGTAGCCTAGTCTCTGCGAAAGTACATTAGCCCAGCTTGTGCCTTGGACTGTACCTCCGAGATTACCCTCCACATCGGAAAGATCGCCAGAACGATCTGCGGCGGAAGGAACAGGATAGTTCAGCGTCTGCCCCTGGATATTCCTTGTTCCCTGGTAGTCCACAAAGAAGAACATCTTATCTCTGTGAATGGGGCCACCAACGACTCCGCCAAAGATGTTCTGGATGAACACACCTCTCTCTGGTGCGAAATAGTTGCGGGCATCGAAGTCGGTATTTCGAAGGAAGTTGAAAGCATCCCCGTGAAATGCGTTGGTACCAGATTTGGTAACAACGTTCACTTGACCTCCGCTGAAGTTTCCATACTCAGCGTCGAAGTTGTTGGTGATGATGCGGAACTCCGCGATGGAGTCGAGATTGGGAATGATTGCGGCGCCATTGCTCACACCTTCATTGGAGTCTGCTCCATTGATCATGAATGCGTTTGACGCCTCGCGGCCGCCGTTCACTGACTGGTTGCCTGTATTCAAGTCTCCTGAAGCCGGAAGGCTTCCTCCTTCAGATGTGGCTTTGTAGGGGGACACTCCGGGCTGCAACTGCAAAAGGTCCGTAAAGGATCGTCCGTTGAGTGGAACGCCTGTCATTGTGACGCTATCGATCACGTCACCAAGCTGGGTACTCGTTGTCTCCACCTGGAGCGCATCCGCGTCGACGTGCTCTGTTTCTAAGAGCGAGCCAATCTGCAATGCGATATCTACGCGGACAGAAGAGTTAGCATCTATTCGAATATTCTCTTCTGAAAAATCTTTGAACGCTGGTACGTGAGCGGCCAGCGTATAGATCCCTACCTGGAGCGCGGGAAAACTATAAAAGCCTTTGCTATCGGACTTCGTGGTATTGACCACTCCGGTCAACTGATTGGTGACCGTAATCGTGACTCCAGGAACTGCGGCGCCGCTTGGATCAAGGATATTGCCGGAGATCACTCCATTTATGGCCGCGTATACCAGCGCTGTACTAAGAAAGATTAAGAATAAAAAGAGGGATATGCTTCTCCACATCGTCAACAGTTTCATGAGCACTTTCTCCGCGGAAATCTGTGTGAACTGCACTTGGATTAGCAACGATGGATCAACACCATCGCATTCAGTTGAATTTGATTGTTGAAATCTCGATCGGCACCTGTTTTCACTGATGCAGAATCGAGAGACAGTCACACCTTATGACTACAAAGAGCTCGGAGCTACTGCTACCAACAGTCCACGGGATAGAAATAAGTCAATGCCGCACTCGTATTGCGAAGGATATCCCCGCATGATGATCGGTGATCCTTGTATCGGATACGGACAATTGTCCTACATCTTAGTCATTTTGCAGCCACTTTTCTTACCTGCCTGGGTAACGGGCCCACAGTCTCTAAGAAATCGTGAACGGGCTTACCCTGTCGAGCCACTTCAAAGATGCAGGTAACGCATACGAAAACCTCTATACGAGAGGCGCGCCAGCGCTTATATTGTTGCTTACATCCAACTCTTGCTGTTGTTTCTAACGGCATCATGCCGAACATTCCGACTAGACAAAGCGGAGCTAATCTTCTCTTGAAAGTTGCCCAGTTCGTGCACACTTCTGCCGCACAATCACTCGGACGTATCGGCATGCCTGCGCCCATACAGCAACTAGCTTCGCAAAAGTGGGATGCTATCGTCGTGGGGGCAGGCCATAACGGACTGACCTGCGCCGCCTACCTGGCGCGGAATGGGCAGAAGGTTCTCGTCCTTGAAGCTCGTGAACGTATCGGAGGCGCATGCACAGTGGAAGAGGCCTTTCCTGGTGTAAGGATGTCCCCGTGCGCCTATCTTGCAGGCCTGCTGCATCCAACGATCATTGAAGAACTCGACCTACCCTCTCGCGGATTTTCCTGGACGCCTGCAGTCAACGGTCTCTTCGTTCCGTTTCTCGATGGACGCAGTATTCAGCTTTGGGATGATGACGCCAGATGTGAAGCTGAGGTTGTAAGATTCGCCCCTGCTGATCTTCAAGGCTTTCGGGCGATGGGCGACGTTATCCGACGTCTGCGCGATGCACTCCGCCCTCGTGACGATCGTGACGTGTGGATCGGTGAGGCGCCTACTCGTGAAGAACTCGAACACCGTCTGGGCGACGACAAGGAAGCGATTTCTGTCTTATTCGATTTGTCGATGGCTGAGTTCGTTGAGCGTTATCTTAGCAATGAACAACTACAGGTGGCATACTTGGGCCAGGGAGTCATTGGTACGAATGCCAGCCCGTTCGATAAGGGGACAGCTTCAGTCCGCTTCCATCACTCTTCCGGCCGTCTTGGCGGAATCCCCGGTATGTGGGGCTACGTTAAGGGCGGTATGGGTATGGTCTCTTTCTACCTTTGCGATGCTGCGCGTGGAGCAGGAGCAATCGTAGCCGCAGGAGTGCCGGTAGCTCAAATAATCCCAGGCGAAGGAGTCGTGCTGGAAGGCGGCGATCGCATCTCTGCACGCGTCGTCATCTCCAATGCAGACCCCGTCGTATCGATGCGGCTGTTGGGAACAAGTGCAGACTGCGCTTGGCAGGCGCAAGTCAAGTCCATCCCTATCCAAGGCTGCACTGTCAAACTCAATGTGCTTCTGCGTGAGCTTCCAAACTTCAAGGCGCGTCCAGGCATTAATGAACCCCATCATTACGGGCAGATCAACGCACCTCTTACCAAAGCAGAATGGAAGAGCGGATTCGCAGCAGCGAACGGTGGTGAGTTGCCCGAACAACTTTGGTGTGAGCTCTACTTCCAGAGCGTTCACGATTCAAGCGTAGTGCCGTCGGGCAAGCACACCATGAGCGTCTTTGCGCAATACGTGCCTCACACGTTTGCGACAGGTACATGGGACGATCATCGCGACACGGCTGGCTCCCTTGCACTCAAGTCTATTGGCCGGTTCTGTAGCAATTTTCCCGAGGCTGTCGAGGACGCCCAAGTACTCGGTCCTCCTGACATTGAAAAGAAAGTCGGTTTGACGGGCGGCCATATTTTTCAGGGAGAGATCTTGCCTCAATTCATGTGGAGCAATCGACTTCGTGCTCGCACACCCATGCCTGGCTTCTACCTCTGCGGAGCCTGCACCCACCCTGGCGGAAGCGTGATCGGAATGAATGGTCGCAATGCCGCCATGGCCGTTCTGAAGGATCTCGGAGTCAACGTGTAGTCCGCTCAATCTACTTTTGTACAGGGAAGGTGTCGGCGTTGCAAGAGACAACCAGTTCTCTTCCCCTACAACCCGAGTTGGCAGCCGGCGTAAGGCCGGAGATGAAGCGAGAGATAGGTTTCCTTGATCTCACCCTCTTCTATGTCGTGAGTGGCTTGAGCCTGCGTTGGATTGCGACTGCGGCAGCATCGGGACCAAGCTCGATTGTAGTATGGATCTTTGCATGGCTCGGCTTCTTCTTACCACTTGCTGCGAGCGTCCTGGAACTTTCATCGCGCTATCCCCAGGAGGGCGGCCTATATGTCTGGGCGCGCGAGGAGTTCGGTGATTTTGCTGGATTCATGGCAGCGTGGACATACTGGATGAGTAACCTTCCATACTTCTCTGCTGTACTGTATTTCGCAGCTGGTAGCGCCCTCTTTTCCGCTGGTCGCGCAGGCGAAACACTTGCCAATGAGAGCAGCTATTTCATGACATTCTCGCTGGTCGCACTCGGTGGCATCACATTGCTCAACATACGCGGAATCAAATTCAGCAAATGGCTGAATAACGCAGGAGCGATAGGCATGGCGCTGCCGGTCTGCGTGCTCGTAGCGCTGGCAATGGTCTCGTACATTCGCCTTCGTAGCGCAACCCACTTCACGCTGCCCAGCTTGATTCCACATGCAAACATCAAGAACGCGATCTTCTGGTCGACCATCTTCTTCGCCTTCGGTGGCGTAGAGTCCGGCTCCTTCATGGGGGAAGAGATAAAGGACGCTCGCAAGACCGTTCCCCGTGCTCTCATACTGGCAGGCGTACTCATTACTGCGGGCTACATTGGCGGAACGCTCGCGATGCTCGTAGCACTACCCAGCGAACAGATCAGCGGCCTGGGAGGATTCATGACTGCGATCGCACAGATGTGTCGGAACCTCAACGTTAGCTGGATGGTGGTGTTCATAGCATCCCTGGTCACACTGAGCAGCATCGGCGCTGCGGGCGCCTATCTTGCCTCGTGTTCGCGCCTGCCATTCGTGGCTGGCATTGACAACTACCTTCCCCGGGCCTTCGGGCGAATCCACCCCAAATGGAAAACACCCTATGTCGCTGTCTTCTTTTACGGACTGGCCGGGATGCTTTTCGCATTTCTCGGGCAGGCTGCAACATCTGTGAAAGGCGCGTATGACGTGCTCGTAAGTATGAGCGTCATTACCTACTTCATCCCATATTTATTTCTCTTCGCGTCGATGATTCATGTGCAGGCCAAACCTGTCTCATCCAATGTGATCAAGGTGCCGGGTGGCGAGCGGGTTTCCATTCTTCTCGCTATCATGGGGCTACTCACCACATCCATAACCATCTGCCTTTCGGTGCTACCGAACGACGACGAACCAAACAAGCCACTCGCAATCATCAAGGTCGTAGGCATGACACTCATCCTGCTGGCGGGTGGTGTGGCTGTTTACGCATCCGGGAAGCGTCGTCAAACACGAGTGCATCAGAAACCATTGCTGAATCATCCCGAGAGACCATAAGAATGGACGACAAACTAGTAACGCTGCTCTCTGCATACAACTCCGAGGCTCCGCTCAATGAAGCGCATACAATTCCTGCCTCCTGGTACCTCGATCCAAGGATAGAGAAACTCGAACAGCAGCAAGTATTCGGCAATACCTGGCAGGCTGTGGGACGAGTTGATCAGGTAACGTCACCTGGAGATTACTTCACAGTCGAACTAGCAGGTGAACCGATCCTTGTCGTGCGCGGAACTGATGGCGTACTACGCGCATTCTTCAACGTATGCAGGCATCACGCCGCAGCGGTCGCAACAAACGAGTGTGGACACGCGCAGTCTTTTCGCTGTCCATATCATGGGTGGAACTACGCTCTCGATGGCTCACTCAAAGGAACACCCGAGTTTACCGGGGTATGCAATTTCAACCAGGCTGAGAACGGCTTGGTACCTGTTGCAGTTGATACGTGGGAAGACTTCGTCTTCGTAAACCTCGCGGCCACACCTGTTTCTCTACATGAGTTTTTAGACGACATCAGAGAACGAGTTGAACCGCTGAATCTGAAATCACTCCACTTTCATTCCCGGAAGTCCTACGTCCTCAATTGCAACTGGAAGGTATATGTAGACAACTACCTCGATGGCGGATATCACGTCCCTCATCTGCACAATGGCCTGAACAGCGTGCTCGACTATACCCACTACACCATTGAGAATGGCAAGCACTATTGCCTGCAATCGAGTCCCATGGTTAGCAGCGCGGAACATGTTTCTGTCTCCGCTACTCGCAAAGGAGATCGAGCCTGGTACTTCTGGCTCTATCCCAACTTCATGATCAATATCTACGAAGGAGTTATGGATACAAACCTGGTGCTGCCCCTCGGCACTGGTAAATGCCAGGTCATCTTCGATTTCTTCTTTTCCGATGTAAACGCGGAGTGGCATGAATACAACACGGCGAGCGTTGCAACCAGTGACAAGGTACAGGGCGAAGACGTGGGCATCTGTGAATCGGTGCAGAAGGGGGTTGCTTCTCGCGCCTATGTGGCTGGACGACTTTCCGTACGTCGCGAAGCAGGCGAACATCTCTTCCACCGTCTGCTGGCAAAGAGTCTGCGAGGTCTATCAGCCCGCTAGGGATTCAATTGTCTGCACTTCTTCCGAAGGCAGAACAACCGCCGCACTCCCTAGATCCTGCGCCATGTGTTCTAGGTTCGAAGTACCTGTAAGCGGCAGCATACCCACTGCCAGCGCGAAGCTAAAGATAATCTGTGCCTGGGTCGCATGATACTGTCTCGCCCTGTTGATCACATACTCGTGGTTTAGTGCGTCTATGTTTGCGATCAACAAGGAAAACCCCTGGTACACAATACCAAGCTTCTGGCAAAACGCACGGGCCTCACGATCCCAACCAAGTCGTGCATAGCAACGGTTTTGAACAAATGCGGGCGCATCTCCGTGAGCCGTCACCCTCTGCCTGCATAGCCGCCCACACCTCGGCGTCTGCATCGGTCCAGTCATACACTCCTGCAGGACCGTGCAGCACATAGCTGTCGACATAATCAGTAACGAGATGTTCAAGTGAGCTTGCCATCGACTGAGCCACCTGAACAGAAAGACTGGCCTCAGGATTATATGGAAGTCGATGATCCTGACCGCGCATATAGGTAAATTTCGTTTGAATGAAGAGGTCGTTACGAGACACGATTCCGTCAGCATAGGCTGCGGCAATTCCTTTACTGACTGCAGCTTCAAAATAATGCTTCCGCTGATTCGCGGTATCAATCCCGCGGAACCCACTACGAATTGCAGCTTCGGTCAGTCGAGCTGTGCGTCCTTCCTTCCATGCGGTTCCGTAAAGGAAGTAAGGAGTTGGCTTATGCGAGTTCAAGGGCATAAGCCATTCTGTCATGCTCGCCTGCAAGATCAGCTAGCGAACATTGCTCACCTCGAAGGTGTAGCTGCCGGCAGGCAATAC
>Ga0302140_10007887_pt1 | contig 13289 bp, 11 predicted proteins | sample I_Bog_E1_1_FD_202095 | JGI IMG/M metagenome (GOLD analysis project Ga0302140, IMG submission 202095) | Peat permafrost microbial communities from Stordalen Mire near Abisko, Sweden - I_Bog_E1_1 | ecosystem: Environmental > Terrestrial > Soil > Wetlands > Peat | place: Sweden: Abisko, Stordalen...
TAAAAACCCCCCAAATAAAACCCTGCTAAAATTTAATTTCCAATATCCAAGCATATAAATAAACCCTCCAATTTTTCAAGTTCTCTTTCTATAAATTTCGATAAAATGGCCTCCCTTCCAAAAGACTTGACACCTGAAGCCTTGAAAATCTATGACCGTCAACGTTTCATAGGTCTTGATGTTCAACGTCGTCTTTTGAATTCTCGAATCCTTCTTCATCCTCTTAATGGGATTATCACAGAACTTGCTAAAAACCTAGTGCTTTGTGGTTGTAATCTCGTTCTTTATGATAATTCGCTTGTTTCTCAAGAAGATATCGAGACCAATTTCCTATTATCTCCAATTAATCTAGGCCAGCCAAAATCCATGATTCTCAAAGAAAAACTCTATCAAATGAACCCTATGGTCAATATTGAGATTATAGAGGAAATCGGAGATTTGAAAAGCTTTGATATTCTTGCGATTTCAACTGGAGAATTCAAGGAAATGCAGAAATGGGAGAAGATCTCCAGAGATATCAAGAAACCTGTTTATTTCCTATGGAATTGTGGGTTTTATGGCTTTTTCTATGCCTCATTAGGGGGTGATTATAGTTTCCAAAAGATCACAGAAAAGGACAAAGAAGGCGATATTTGTCTCGTTAAGGCTATAGATTTTGAAAAAAGCCTGAAAGCTCCTTTGACTAAGAGAAATAAAGACGTTTTTCTTGGGATTCGAAGTAATTTAAGCTTTTTTTCCTGAGTTTTTAATGAAATATATTGAAAAAGTGATGTATTTCGCAGAGGAAAACGGCTGGAAAAAGGAGGAATTATCAGAGAAATGGAGTGTTTTTATTGAAGAATTTAAGAAAAAACAAGAACTCACCCAAAATCAAGAGAAATTCCTTGAGAAATTCGTGAAAATATATGGAATTAACTTCATTCCAGTCTATTCAGTAGTCGGAAGCGTGGCTTCTCAAGAATTCATCAAAGTAGTTGGTAGAAGTCAAGAACCTGGAATCGGCTGGTTTTGCTATGATAGTGAAGAAGGATATGGGAAATTCGAGAAAAACTAACTATTTTTGTTAAAATATATAGAAATTAGACTTAAATTATTGATAAAACAAGCTTTTTTCATTAGAAATACTCTTATTAATATGCTTTTCATAGCTTTTTGCTTAAGAATTCTCTTATTAGAAGGCCTTTTAAATAGGAAAAAGCTCTTCTTTTCTCGATTTCGGGAGTTTTTATTCGATAAAAACTCTACTCAATTCAACGTATTGCAAGATTTCCTTCACGATTTCTTCCATTCCTCGAAATCCCATTAAAAACCCAACCAATTCCTTATAAAAGCCTTTGATTTCCTTCACATTCTTCCTCAAAAACATGAATTCCCCTTTATTTTCTTCAATAAACAAATCAGCAAATATCTGTTTTATCTTATGAATTTCCTTTTCTTCAATAAGTTTAGTTAAATAACGTTTTATTGCGATTTCAAAGCCTTTCCATTCATTTCTATTCATATAAAATATCAACTTTTCCTCTAATTTCGCGATATTTAAGGCTTTTTCCTCGAAATCGCTGCTATTTTCTTGATTTTCGCCTAATTTCTTAAAGAAAACCTCGATATTCTCGATGTTTTTCCGCTTATTCGTTGCCAGAGTCTTCCTATTTAAAGCCGAATTCTCAAAACCGCCGATTTCAAGGTCTTCAAAATCGATTTTCTGCCAATTTTTTAGCTCAAAATTAAAGAAAAAGCTCTGTTTCGGCTTAAAAGTGATAAAAGGCATTGATTCTTTATCAAAAAACACGTTTTCTATTGGAAATTCTTTGAATTCTGGGAAATTCTCGATATTTTCTTTAACTAAACTCATGATATTTTCCATTAAAACCTCGTTTTTACGCTGGATATTGAGAATTCGAAGATTTCCATCAGATTTTATCATCAAAAGTTCATTTTTCTCATTAAGTTTCATAAGGATTAGTTCATGAATGAATAAAGGATATTCAGCTCTTCGACCAGAAACCGCGTTTATTAGAAATAATAAGGATTTCGAGGTATAAAAGCATAAAAAACATGAATTATATTCAAATAAAAGGATTTCACCTTCAAGATAATCAGTCCAAAGTATCTCTTTTAGCAAATTTCTGGTTAAAATACATCGAATCCTAGTTTTTTCATTTAATCTTTTCTCGAATTCAAGGCTTTTTTCAGCTGAAATCGCTGTTATGAAGAAATCTGGGATCGCGATTCTCGATATTTGGAGTGGATTTGATATAGATTCTATGGATTTTATAGGAGTTTGGGGTCTTTCCTTTGTTCTTTCGGCTAATAAAAGCTTTGAATCTACAGTTTTCGGCTTAAGAATCTTCTTTTTCAAAGGCGAAATTCGATCATTAGGCTTTTCAAGGATTTCAGGTTTTTTTGTTAACAGATTTTCGGTTTTTTGGATGATTTTTATTGGTTTTTCATTGATTTTTATTGGTTTTTCTAAGGCTTTTTCGGTCTTTTCGAAATTATCCTTGATAATCAATTCGATGCTTTTTTCTTTGGGATCGGATTTCCCTTTTTTATCTTCATTAGAGAGCTTTTTCTCTTTTTTCTTGATGTTTTCCTCAGAAATAGCACCATCATCCTCGATTTCTATCAAATTCCGCTTTTTCTCTTCTTTTTCCTCAACAAGTTTCTGCATTTGAGGTATTATCTTCTTTTTTCCGTTTTCAACCACGACTTTTTGTTCAGTGAAGACAGTTTTCAAGTTTTCATTGCCAAGACTATTTTGATTGAGATTTATTTTAAATCCTTCTTCAAAAACCCCTATATTATCTTTGAGGTTTTTCTCCAAACGGAATTCGTTATTATTAACTCCTTGAAAAACTCTCATTTTCTCCTTATTAAAAAGCCTATCCCCGAATAAACCCCGCTTATAATCAATAGCATCATCGTTTTTTAATGGTTTTCCAAATATTTCCTCATCAAAAAGAATACAAGAAACATATTTCTTCATTGTAGTGGCCATTAGAAGATTTCCTTGTGAATTCCAACCCAAATCCTCGATTAATTCATTACCATTACTATGAGATTTGAATAAGAAAAAAGGCTTATCGTTTATTAATTTATCACCGAGACCCCAAACACTGATATTCCCATCATTATCGCCCATAGCGAAAACGCTTATCACGATTCCTGATTTCTCGAATAAAATAGGGTTGAATTTTATGCAATTTATTGAGGAAAAAGGACCCATGAACGTGAATTTCACCTCAAAATCCTGTCGATCTAAAGCACAAACCACAGGCACGATCTTATCATCGAGACTTGGACTTAAGACATATTTATAATCAGGAGACCAATCGATTTTGCGATCTTCTCTTTTAGAATGGAAAAACTCGATCCCAGGTTTTGGAGAGAAACTCAAATTAATAGTCTTGAAAACCTCGAAGCTCTTGGTTTTCCAGACGATTAGTTTATTATCAGCACATAAACCCATTAGATATTTATCCAAAGGATCCCAGACTAACCCCAGCACCTTAATATCTAAATTCAAGACTTTTTCTATAATATCATCTGATGATGTGAGGTCTCTAATTATGATTCTATGGCTTAATGAACTAGAAGCGATTCTCAAAGAATCAGGACTCCAAGCCAAAGCCGTGATTTCTAATGGATGATCCTTATAATTCTTGAATTCGATGAAATTCGGTCCATTTTCTGAGGAAATCGAATGGAAAATCAATAGAGTCTCACAGGCAGAAGCTAGATATAGGTCATTTGGAGACCATTTTAATAGAGAAATGGACTTTTTGAAGATCGAGTTCTTGTTTGGAGGAGTAAATATGAGCTTATCTTTGATTTCTGGAGAGGAATAGTTTTGAGGGATTGAATAAGGGAGGATTTGAAGAGTGGAGGATTCAAGACCTCCTGAGAAAGCGAGGCAATTGCCAGAAGATTGCAGAGAGATGTTTTTGATGATATCTGTATGGAAAGTGAAGAGCTGATATTTCACGAAGACTTGCATGAGGGACTTGAATTATTGAAATTATTTTTAAAAATTGGAAATTAGAGGGATTTTTTTTTTCAGGAAGTTTTTTGATGATGAAAATATTTTTTTTTCCCCCCAATTTTGATATTCTTTTGATAATTAAAAATATAAAAACTAAAAAGTGCTGTTTGTCCATGATTTTTTTACAAATGGACAAATAAAATTGTTTTTTTTGAAATTCCAATAATAAAATCTTTTAAAAATCTTTTCTTTCAAATTTTAATCTTCTTCATTATCAAATATGGACTTAAAAAGTTCCAAGCTGGGTTTCTTTTCCTGATCCTCTTCATTTTCTTCCTCCATTTCGCTTCCACTGACCTCATCTTTTTCCTCATCGACCACTTCCACTTTCTTTTTACCTTCTTCAAAAAGCGGTTGTATCTGTGATTCAAATACATTCCTCTTCTCAATCATGGCTTTTTGTTGATTCATTGGTGCCAACTTCCCCTGGAATGGTTGTGAGACTCCAAATCTTTTACACACTAATTTCTCAGGCACCCATTGTTGGAAAGTCCTCCTATGTTCATTGACCTTGATTTGGCTGATTTCTTTATTTTTCTCATCCTTTTTGTAATGTTTAAACATATCAAACACTTGTTCGAATTCCTTGATTTCCTGTTGAAGATCTTCTAGAGTCATGTTAAAGGCAGGTGGGATCCCCCCCACGATTTTGCCTTCTTTTTCATATAAAAAATTCAGATATCTTTCCTGTTTGGCCTTATCTTTGAAGATTGTTTCGAGATGATCCCCTTCCATGTCTTGAACTGTTCCTTTAACGAATTGTTTGATGTTCAGGATCTTTTGCTTGGTTTCATCGGAGATCTTCTTCAAGGGCTTATTAGCAACAATGTCGGATTTTTGAGTGTCCTTATCTTCAAGTAAGGCCTTGCGTTGATCAAGGGTCAGAGGGGATTTTGAGAATTGATAGGAAGATTCTTTCGGCTTGGTTGTGAGGCGATAAAAGGGATTATAATCTTTAGGGATTTGAAGAGATGATTGGCTTATATATTGTTAAAAAATAGAAATTTATGGAGAACTAATAATGTTTTTACTGTAAAGGAAGGACATATGGTTTCTGAGATTTCATGAAGTTTTCCAATGGATTATTCAATTGTTTTCTATTGAGATTCGTTTTCGAGATCGTTTTCGAGGGAAGTTCCAATTCCTCATGAGATATTTCGAAATTGGAATCTTAAAATAAGAGAAAAAAAGCCATTTTAAATAAAACAACCGTATAATTTACAATCTTCATCTTCAGGTGTTTCTGTGAAACCAGAAAATTTTATGCGGTTTTTAATCCTTTCTTTTTCGTCTTCTTCCTCTTGTTTATCATCTTTTTTGCTTTTATTTCGAAATAAAGCATGAAATTGGTTGGCAAACCAATCTCGTTCTCTATTTTCCTGCTTAATTACCTCAACTCCCAATCCACTATAATCTTCTTTATATTTAATACTCCTCTTCAAAGAAAATTCTATTATATAAAGAAAAAAAACCCTTCTTTTTCTACCATTAAATCAAAATCCTGCTTTTTCTCAGGTAAACTCGCTCCAATGACTTTCTTCGATTCTCCGCCTCCCGTTTTCATGGCTTTAAGAATCGATAGTCCAATGGAGGCTTTTTTTGTTGAAATCACCAATTCCTGAGGAATTTCAAACCCGAAATGATCTTTAGCCGCTTGTTTTGCGTTTTCCTTGGCTTTTAAGCCCAAAGTGTCACTATATTCATCATTAGTCATTAGATTTTCCCCCACTTTGGTTTGGCCCTTTAACATTAATATACAGAATATCAAGATTAAGTACAATTCATACAAGATCTTCTTCATCCATAAATTGCAAAATTGATTGTGGCTGGTATTTCGCTCTATTTGATCTAGAGGAAATGAATTGAGAAGGGGCCCAACCATCTTTGGAACCACAGGTGTTCTTATAACCGGCTTGGAAACCTCCAGTAAAGGCTCCATGAAAACGCTTATGGCCTTGTTCATCTCGGGCCTAATGGTTTTAAAATTTAAATAGAAAGGAATTAGGAAGGAATGAAAATAAATACTATTTGATTGTAGAAGTTCTGCTTCTTATCCTTTTCCTCCTCCTCGAAAAGAGTCCCTATTAGGTAAGATTCCATTATTAAATGGGAAGGATTTTAATATTTTTTAAAAGAAAAATTAATGAAATTTTGGAATTTTTCAAATTATTAATAAATTTTATTTAAATTTGTGATTTTTGTTTGAAAAATGTGTTTTTTTATATTAATTCTTCAAAATGCGACGTGTTTTATTAGAAATTTTTAAAATTTTCATTTTTGGTTTTTTTCGCAATTTTTGCATTGATTTTTCCAAATTTCAACTTATTTAAAAAATTAAATAAATTTTGCTTTCTTCATATTTTTTTCATTTTAAATAATTTCTTTATTTCAAATTTCCCATTTTCCTTTAATTGAATTGAAGAAATTTTCTTTCAACTCATTTCTTCACGTTTCTCCAGGCTCCATCACCTTGAGGTTCTTCTTTCTTCTTTTCAGCTGGTTTGGTTCCTACTCCTCCTGCTCCAGAGAATCTTGGTGCTTGTTGTGCTGGCTTTTCAGGATCTTTCGCCTTATTTTCAACACCTGGTGCTATTACTTTTCCAATGAATCTAGGTTTTTTCTGCTCAGTTTCAGGTTCTTTAGGTTTATTTTGTTCTTCAGGAGCTTTTCTTCTAAAATCATCTAATCTCTTTTCTTCTTTTTTAGGTGGTTGGTCTTTTTGGTCTTTTTCTTTACATAATTATAGAATATAAATAAATAACTTTCCCAAATAAAGGTCTTTTTTTACCAGCAAGAACTCTTTGCTTTTCTGTTCGCCAACCATCTGCTTCAACAGGTCTGTTTTGAGCCTTTTTCTCTTCAACAACAGGAGGTCTTTTTTCTTTTTTTTCCATGCCTCTAAAATCAAAAGCCTTGTCATCTAGTTCGGGTTCTTTAGAAGCTGTTGCTTTGGTCCTTGCGGTTCTCCATTTTTCTTCATCCACGACTTTTTCATTAAAAACCTTATATTTTAGCTAGAATTCCAATATAAATATACCTTCTTTCAATTTATTTTGCTCTATCAATCTAAGCTTCTCTTTTTCCTTTTCTTCTTCCAATCGTTTTTTCCTATCTTCCTCCTATAATAAAAAGTTTTTTTTTCTCTAAAAACCTCTTTTTTTAACCTCTTTCTTCTTATGTTTTTCCAATAGATCATTGGCTTTCTCTAAGATCGTCTCTTTAAATTCCTTTTCTATCTCCTTTCTAAATTTGGCTAGCTCCTTCTCATAAACCACTTTCCTTTGATCAAGATTCTCCCTGATATATTTCGCTTTAAATTCATTAGTTTCTAATAAAGTCCTTCTGATTTCTGACGTCTTTTTATATTCTTCTTCAGCTTTCATCTTGATTTCATTCAATTCCTGCAAATCAGATTCCCAAAAACTCTCAATGGTCTGAGCCTCAATCTCTCTTTTGGCTCTTTCTAGATAATCAATCTTCTGGAAAGTCCTTTTCTGTTTAGTTTCAGCGCTTTCCTTCTCTTTATTTTGAATCATCAACTTCAATTCATCAAGATCCTTGATATCTATATCTGCGAGTTCGTCTTTGGAGAAATTCTCAAGCTTCTTACCATTGATTTTCACGACTTGATTTCCTTTAGATTTGATCAATTCAGCCATGATTTTGGCTTTTCTGTTTAATTCGATGTCCTTGACTTCTTTTTCCTTTTGTTTCTTCATTTCTTCACGTAATCGTAACCTTTCGACTTCTTCTCTTTCTCGTTCTTCCATCAGTCTTTTTTCATCATCTTCCTTTTGTTTTTCCTTTTGATGTTGGCGACTTTCTGGCTTATTTATCAGATGCTTTCTTGATTCTAGTTGTCGAGAGGAATCATTGAGATATTTCTTGGCTTCTTCCTTTAAACCCACGAGTTTCTCTTTTTTGGATACATCAGAAACATTAACATCCAAGGAATTCCTAAGATTTTGAAGGCCATTAGCCAGAACATTGATATGTTCATTGAGGAAGAAGCCTGTGGTTTGTTCAGTTGAGCCGAAATTCAAGACATTGACTTCATGGTTGATTTTGACATTGATGAAATCCTGCACATGGGCCATCAAGATGATGTTTTCAATTATTGGTAAATCGATGATATGGAGGATTTTTTGCAATTTAGCGATCGTGATCGTCTTATAGACTTCTCTGAGACTCAGGAGGGTTTTATAGACTAAATTGACTTTCAAGGCCGGAATATAAATGGAATAGGTAGGGTTTTTATTCAGGATTGCAAAGAGATCTTCAGCTTTTGATGAGAAATTTAATAGATTGAACTCTTCTTCAAGTAATTTAAACGCAGTCTTGATTTCAGGGGTCACCAATTCCAAGAGATTCGTGCTTTTGAGGATGTTGATCAATTCATGTCTTTTGGGTAAAGTTCCTGATGAAGATAACAGATTCGCGATTTTCACTCTATTTTCCTCCTTTTGTTCGTTCTCTATAGTGAAAGGTGGGATCGACAATATGGAAAGGACTAAAAGGCTCGTTTTTGAGGTGATTTCTGCGGTATTGGCCTTGGAAAACTTCTTATAAATTGTGTAATGGGAATAGAAGGCATTGGCATGATATAGATAATATTCCGAATTCCAGAAGACTTTTGCGAGATTTTCGAAATAATTTGATAAGAACTTCGGCTTGAGAGAGGTTTTACGAACCTTGATAATGGCATTCATATCTTCACAGATCTTGAAGGCTTCTTGCCAAAGTTTCAGGTTCAAAGCCGAAATCATCTGTAAGGAGAAGATATTCAAATAGCAATCATTGGTCTCATTTTCCGTGATATCTACAGCGAAAGGATTACGAAGATAATCTGAATGTGTGGACATCAATTTGAAGACATAATATCGAATGGATTCAGAGAAACGTTTGAACTCGATTTTCCTCTTGAATTTCTCACAAAAAGCAAAGATCTTCTCAGCTGTCGACATCAAAATCTCTTCAAGCTTGTTGTTGGTCCTAACAATCTCGATAATCGTCTTATAGGCATCCCAGAGATTCTTCATGAAGCTTTTGATTTCATCCCTTTCGGATTTGGATTTCAGGTCAATTGAAAGCAGGAAAAGGCTTTCTGGAGAATCTTCATTGTCGATATCTTCTGTTTCTATGAGTTTCCCTTCTGAATATCTTGACAACTTCTCATTGAAAAGGGCCTCCATCTTATCTCTATAATAGATCAAGATCAGTTCCAATGAATTGATGTTCGATGCTTGAGACATATAACGATAATGGGTCAAACCTTCACGGATCAACAAGAAATTCTGAAGCTTTATGGAGAGATTTATATAGAGAGTCATGATCTTCTCGAAGATGATGGTCCATTGGCCTCTACGACGTGGGTTTATTATGAATTCGTGGAGAAGATGGAATGCCGTGGCTTCTTTACCAAGGGATACATATTCTAGAAGAAAAATGTCAGGAAAAAAGAAGGGGGATTAAAAATTAGAACCTTCTGCCTCCTTGAGTGCTTGGTCATGGGTAAGGTTTTTCGTGGTCATTTTGGGAGCTTTTGCGCGGAGTTTTGATAGGGTTTAGATATTTTCAATAAAGATATTGATTTGTGGGTTTTAATTTGAGAAGATGGGGTTTTATTCAAATTAAAGAAACTAAATTTCTGAATTTTTTAAAATAATTTTTTTTTTTCATAACTAAAAATTCTCATTTTTTTTTTCTGATAAAATTTCATTTTAACTTGAAAATATTAAAATTTCATAAAAGAAATATATAAAAAAACTCCAATTTTTTCTAAATAGTTTTAATCAGATTTGTTTTTGAAAAAAAAAAAATTGAACCCCACATTTTTTTGTATTTAAATAAACAAATAACTAAACTGAAAACAATTCTCACCTCATTATAATATAACGAAAATTATTTTGAGAGAATTCATTTTCATTTTTATCTAATCCGTAAAATTCCTTCTCGTATCATTATCATCATTGAACTTCAGAGTTTTCTCTAACATTTTATCTTTCTTTATCATTCTCAATTCTTGAACTTCCCTTTCTTTCCCCTTTAAAAGCATTTTCATTTGTTCCATTTCTTCATCAAACCCTTCCATTTTCTCAAATAATCCAATGTTTTCTTTCATCACACGTTGATATTCTCGATTAATAGCCTCAAAATCCTGACTTCCATTGCGAAATAGACCATTCATTCTATCAATTTCCCCAAAAAGCACATTTTTTGCATTTTTATTTCCAGCATTTTCGATTCTTTTATTGGAAAAATCAGTGGTTTTACTAAAAATCTCCTTATTTTTTGTTTCAAACTCTGGTCTTTGGAAAGACTCGAATTCAATTTTTTGGCTTTGAGACTTCAACTTTTCATTTTCTAAAGCCAAATTGCTGATAGTTTTCTCATAATTAGCTATATTTTTAAAGATCTTATTAAATTCCAAGGTTTTTTTCCCCAAAAATTCTATTTCCTCAGTTTTTTTCGATAAAATCTTCTGCAGACGCTCTATTTCGCACGCTGTCAAGACTAGATTTTTTTCCAAATCATTAATTTTTGAAAGATCTTTGAATTTAAACTCCAAATTATTCAAATAACGTCTTAAGGATTCTATTTGTTCATTTTTCCTTAAAAGTTGTGTGTTCATCGTTTTTTCGAAGCTTTTTAAATCCTTCACATCATTTTCCAACAATTTCTTATCATTCTTTAAAAGGGAGTTTTCTGCTTCCATTTCGATGTTTAATTCCCGCGATTTTGTCAGTTCATTAATGAGCTTTTTATTCGAAAACTCGATTTCTGCTATTTTCGCCTGCAATACGCTATTTTCTTGAGAAAGATCCTCGTATTTGAATAATTTAGCATTCAAACCCTCAGTTTCAATTCTCTTTTCTTCTAAAAGACTCTTTAATTTTGTGATTTCTAAGCGATTTTCACTAGTTCTCTCTTCATAATCATTAAGCAATTTGCCTTTATTAGATTTTAGCTGAGAAACTGAAAGTTCTGAAACACCCAACTTTGATTTTAAAAGCTCAATTTCGTCATTTTTTTCTTGAATAAGGCGAACAAATTTTTCGTTCATGCTTTCTGATGTAAACACATTATCATCATGGACTTGAGAAATTGGGGTTTGGAAAAAAAGAGACAGCTCTTTGGGGGGAGTAGTTAGTATTTCGTGAAGGTCGGGTGATTTGAAGAATTTGCTGCTGTTTTTGATTGGAATAGGTGGTTTTTGCATCTTTTTCCGTGAATAATATTAATTTAGTTTATTTTTAATTCCTCTTAAAAAAAAAGGAAGTATTTCCTCAAATGGAAATAAATATTCCTAAAACGGCGCTTTTTATGATGTTTCTGGAATGTACAAGAAATATTCAAAGGGAAACTTGTAAATATGAACCCAAGACACAATGCAATCACCTAAAAAAATTTGAATGCAACTCCGAGAAACTCTAAAAATTAATTCAATATTAAAGTGAATTAAATCACGAAGGTGTTGTTAATGGATAATCAAAGAACGAAAATGGAAAGACGTGCTCCCTAAACAACTCAATGAAGGGAAGACAAGGGGCGCAAACTCAATTGGATGATTTTCATTCAATAGGACATGCACTTTTTCAAGCCATTTGCAAGATAAATTGTTACAAAGGTTGCGCCCAACTAGACAAACCAGCTTGGGAACTCACATCAGAGTTAGACTTTAACAAGTTGTGTGATGACGTTTTGCCAAAGTTTATCCAATTTCAAGACAAAACAACAAAATTAGAAAAATTTGGCAATCGACTTCTTCGTGATGTTCTTGCTGAAAAATGGAGAGATTTACTTAAAGGCCTGTTAAAAGTAGAAATTAAATTGGACCCAGAACTTATCGAAAACTCTGCAAAAAAAATTGTTACTGTTGCGAACGTACAAGAAGAACAAATAGTGAAATTAAACAAACCACACACCCAAGCACAACCTGATAATAGTTGGTCGGGGTCGTCGGGCCCCATAATAATTCCTGGACAGCCGCCCAAACCTCCTGCTCGTGAAACCATTCCAAAAACTGATGATTTAGTCAGTTATGATGAAAAAATTAAAGCAAATAAACAAAATTAAAACATTTTTTTTTCTTTAGATTATACTTATATAAATAATAGTTTAATAGACCAATAAATTAAAAAAAAAACCTCTTAATAGCATTTTTTTAAATTTTTAGTAAATAATACATAAAAAAAAAAATTATTAAATTCTGTTTTAAAAAATGTCCTTCTTATATAGAATAATATAAAATTCTTTGATTTCTATTATCAAAAATTTACCAAAACTCTTCGTTTCTGCCTTTCCACTCAAAACCATCTTCTTCTCAATCCAACAAATTATTCAAAATAAAACAAAGAATTTCATTATTTTTCAGCAATGTCCAACAAAAACTCGAGTTCTCCAGCCAAGCGTTGTTATTACGAAGTCTTAGACGTTCCAAAAAATGCTTCCGAAGCCGATATAAAAAAAGCATATAGGAAATTGGCCATTAAATGGCATCCAGTAATATAATTCCTCACCCTTAACTTTCAAATGAATTTTTTGTCTAGGATAAGAACCCAGATAACAAAAAGGAAGCTGAAGAGAAATTCAAAGAAATAGGTGAAGCATATGCAGTTCTTAACAACAAGCAGAAGCGTGATACCTATGATAAGTATGGTTTTGCAGGTCTCGATCCTAGTTACGGGGGTGGTGCAGGTGGAGCTAATTTTGATTTTTCCGGTTTTGGTCATGCAGGCTTTACCTTTGGTGATGCAAATGACATATTTAAAGATTTCTTCCAAAATTTTGGTTTTGATGATGATGATGATTTTATGGGTGATTTTTTCGGTGGAAGAAAAAAAGCAAAAACGACCCAAAACAAAAAGAAAAGTCCCTTCGGAGGCTTTTTCGATGATGGAGATGATTTCTTCGGAGATGGCTTTAGTAGATTTGGAGGAGGATTTGGCGGATTTAATGGTTTTGACATGGGAATGGGAGGAAAATCTTATTATTAAAATGGGATTATACTTGGCCTAAATAAGCCCTGATGATGTGTTTTTTACCCCCTCGGGACGCAGCCCACCCCAAAAAAAAAGTCTATGAAATAAGTCCAAAAATAAATTTGAGCAAATCTAGCTTTTTAATTGAAAAAAAAGCCTGAAAGTTTGTTTTCTAAAAAAACAAAAACACTTCATTTATTGAAAAATTAAATTAAAAAAAAATTAAAGAATAAAAAATAAGCAAACAACAGTTCAAAAAAACTTGA
>Ga0302140_10007891_pt1 | contig 13286 bp, 20 predicted proteins | sample I_Bog_E1_1_FD_202095 | JGI IMG/M metagenome (GOLD analysis project Ga0302140, IMG submission 202095) | Peat permafrost microbial communities from Stordalen Mire near Abisko, Sweden - I_Bog_E1_1 | ecosystem: Environmental > Terrestrial > Soil > Wetlands > Peat | place: Sweden: Abisko, Stordalen...
TGATTCACGATGCGATCGATGTGCATGGACTCGAGGGCAATGGGACTGGCGCGGAATTTTTTCGGGAAGACTTTGTACCAGAAGGTCGCCTTGGCGATGGCTCCCGAAGGGTTGGAGGCGTAGACGTAAATCGGCGTGTCTACGGGAAGGTTGTAGGAGAAAGCGAAGAGGCTGAAGTACTGGCCGGGGTGGTTAGGCAGAGGGTAGCTGCGGAACTTCCGATCGCCGACCATGACGCCGGCTTCGGTCCACGCGCCGGAGGGGGTGAAGGTGACCATTTCGGATCCACCCTGATTGATGTAGTGCTGGACGCCATCGGCCACGACGCGAGGGGCGGTGGTCATGACATCGACGTCGAAGGATTGGGTGGTGGTCTGGGCGCGGAGGTCATTGGATACGGCGGTGACGATGACCTTCGCTTTGCCATCATGCAGGGCGGCATCCGACTGGCGGCCGACGTTGACGCTGAGGTCTTTCGGGGCGACATTGCGGGCCGGGAAGATGTGAGTCGCGGGCGCGGAAGCAACGGTGGAGACGTTGGTTTTGCCATCCTGCTCGACGGTGACGGTGAGGCTGCGGATGCCGTGTTTGTTGACGGCGTGAATGTGCACGGGCGTGGTGAAGCCGACGACTTTCACGGGCGGAGCGACGGTGAGCGCGGTGCCGGTGGAAAGAAAGTAGAGGCCGGCGGGCACTGCGATGAGCGCCAGGATGAGAACGACGAGAACGTATTTCACTTAGTTGCTGTCCATTTGTTTACCCAGTCGATGAACGTCTTGTACCAGAGGGCGCTGTTCCGCGGTTTGAGGACCCAATGGCCTTCGTCCGGGAAGATCAGCAGTTCGGATGGCACTTTGCGCATCTGCAGGGATGTGTAGAGTTCGAGCCCTTGTGAATAAGGGATGCGGAAATCGAGCTCGCCGTGAATGACGAGGGTCGGGGTCTGGAAGTCTTTTATGAAATGGCTGGGCGACCATTTGTCGTAGACCTCGGGGTTATCCCAGGGCATGCCGCCGAATTCCCACATGGGGAACCAGAGTTCTTCAGTGCTCTCGGCTTCTTCGCGGAGATCGAAGACTCCGGCGTGAGACACGAGGCACTTGAAACGAGTGGTGTGGCCGAGGAGCCAGTTGACCATGTAGCCGCCGTAGGAGCCACCGGCGGCGGCCATGCGGTCGGCATCGACCCAGGGGAGTTTGGCGGCGTAGTCGGTGACGGCCATGATGTCGTCATAAGGCTTGCCGCCCCAATCCTGATTAATGTCGTCGGTGAACTTCTGGCCATAGCCGAACGAGCCGCGGGGGTTGGGCATGACCACTACATAGCCTGACGCGGCGAAGACCTGCGCGTTCCAGCGATAAGTCCAGCTTTCGCCCCATTCGCCTTGCGGGCCGCCGTGAATCAAAAGGAGGAGCGGGTATTTTTTGGTGGCGTCGAAGTTGGGCGGTTTGACGACGAAGCTTTGAATCTGAGCGCCATCGGCACTGGCGACGGAGAAGTCTTCATAGGGCGTGAGCTGATATTGCGAGAGCAGTGCGTCATTGAGGTGAGTGAGCTGAGTGACGGCACCACCGCTGGAGACGGCTTTGCAGATTTCGGCCGGGCTGTCGCCGCTTTGACGGGTGAAGACGATGGTCTTGCCGTCGGCGGTGAACTGCATGTCATCGAGAGTGTTGGCTCCGGTGACGGCGATGCGATAGCCGCCGCCTTCGGGAGCGACGAATTGAATGGCCTGATGGCCGCGATCCTGGGTGGTGAAGAAAATACGTTTGGAATCGGGGGACCAGGTGAAGCTTTCGACGGAGCGATCGATGGCGTCAGTGGGGAGGGTGGTTTTGCCGGTAGCGCGTTCGAGCACGACGAGGCGGGACTTGTCACTCTCATAACCGCCGCGCGCTTGCGAGAGATAGGCGAGGTAGCGGCCGTCGGGCGAATACAGCGGGGCGGTATCGGCGCCGGGGTTGGCGGTGATTTTGTGGGACTCGCCGCCGGTGATGGCGACGACAAAGAGGTCATTATTGGTGCCGGCAGCGGGGACTTCATCGGTATTCATGGAGTAGGAGACTTCTTTGCTGTCGGGGGAGATGGCGTAATCGTCGGGACCGCCGAGGGAGAAGGGCGGGACTTCGCGATTGCCGGGGGTGAGGTCGACGATCTTGTTGTCGGTCAGGGAAACGGACAGGATGTGGCTGCGGGTGTTGCCTTGCCAGGTGGTCCAGTGGCGATAGAGGAGGCCGGTGATGAGGCGGGCTTTGACTTTGCTGTTTTTGTCGGCGTCGACGAGTTTTTTATTGCATCCGTCGTCTGCTCCGCACTGGGGAAATACGCGGCTGGTGATGAGGAGGTATTTTCCATCGGAGGAGACGATTTCGCCGTCGGCTTCGGTGGAGATGTTGGTGACGGCGGCGGGGCTGGTTCCGTCGGGGTTCATGCGCCAGATCTGAGATGTGCCGCCGGAGGATCCGACGTAATAGATGATTTTGCCGTCGGGAGACCAGCGGGGGCGTTCGGCTTCGTCGGCTAGTTTGTGAGGCGGACCTCCTTCGAGGGGAACACTCCAGACGCTGTGGAGACTACGGTTGCCGTCGACGTCGGGAAGGCTGACGGAGAAGGCTACGGTTTTTCCGTCGGGGGATAACTGAGGATCGCCGATCCGCTGGATCTTCAGCATCGCCGCTGTATCGAAGGGTTGCTTCTGGGGCGTTTGGTTCTGAGCCAGGACGGCGGGGGAGAGCGCGAGGGCAAGCCACGCCAGACTACGCATGACTGAGATTATCGCGTAACGGGGTGCGGGGGCAGTGGGGTTTGAGTGCCGCTCCTTCACAGTCACGGTTCGGTAAAGAAAGAAAAGAGGAAAAAGAACAAAGAACAGAAAAAGAACGCGAGCTGGGTTCAATGGGTTCATTTTGAGAACTCGGCCTCTGGATTCAAGGGGTTGGTGGGTTCCAACGGGATCTGGGTGTTGCGGAGCTTCAGAAAAGTGCGGAAGATGTGGTGGTATTGCCGCTCATAGCGGGCCTCATACCGGTGGATGAGTTCGAGGGAGCGGGACTGATCGGTCTCACCACGGAATGCGAGGTAGGCGCGGGTGGCGGCGTCTTCTTCGGTGTGGGCGGGGTCCTGAAGACGAATCGCCCGCTCGATGCCTGCCCGTTCGAGCTCCCAGAGACGCATCTGACGCCAGCGGGCGACGGCCATGGTCTCGACGAGAGAAAGCTCGGTTTGGTTCTTTGGCTCGAGGTCGCGGGTAAGGGAGCGGAGCAAGGCGGTGAAGCGGGGCAGGGATTCGCTGCTGAATACAACGGTCTCGGCGAGGAGTCCGTGGCGGATGTTATTGCGGTTGGAGTTGAGTTTGCCCTCGGCGGTGACGGGGCCGCGGGATTTGGCTCCATTGGCGCGAGCGGCGGCGAGTTGTTTATCAGTCAGCATTGAGAGTTTCCTTTGTTCCGGCCTTATTCTCAGTCACGCGAGTTGCGAATTCGGTCGAATTTTCTGTAAAGCGCTGAGTATTCACAGTAAATAAGGCTCGAAGTCGCGTGATCGCCCTGGCGCGAGGGGTCGATTTGGCGAGAATGCGTGGTATCACACTGGCGTGGGGCTGACATTCGATCGGGGTGAGATACGCGCTAAGACTGAACGGCGCGCGGAAGTTCCCGATGCGGTGACGTTCGCGATCGAGAGGCTGGGATTTGAGCCGGATGAGCGGCAGGCGGAGGTACTGCGGAGCGATGCGAAGCGGGGCATTCTGAATTGCACGCGGCAGTGGGGAAAATCAACAACCGCCGCGGCGAAGGCGGTACACAGGGCGTTCGTGAAACCGCGGAGCCTGGTGTTAGTAGCGACGCCGACACAGAGGCAGAGCGCGGAGTTTATTCGCAAGGCCGGTGACTTTGTCTCGAAGCTGAAGATTGTGCCGCGCGGCGATGGGGACAACGCGATTTCGCTGTTACTGCCGAACGGGTCACGCATTGTGGGATTGCCGGGGACGGAGAGCACGGTGCGGGGATTCTCGGCAGTGTCACTGTTGCTGATCGACGAAGCGGCCAGGGTGGAAGACGCGATGTATAAAGCGCTGCGTCCGATGCTGGCGGTGGGTGAGGGCGACCTGTGGCTGATGAGTACGCCGAATGGGCGGCGGGGATTTTTCTATGACACGTGGGAGACGGGCGGCGCGGAGTGGATGAGGGTGACGGTGCCGGCGACGGAGTGTGCGCGGATCGGGGCGGAGTTTCTGGAGGAGGAAGAGCGGACGACGGGGAAGATGTCATTCGGGCAGGAATATATGTGCGAGTTTGTGGACAACGGGGAGATGGTGTTCGAGCGGGGTCCCGTGGATGCGGCGTTCGATGGCGGGGTGCGGGTGCTGGGGATTTAGAGAGATGAAGGCAGACAAGAAAAAAGGCAAACGATGTTTTATGTTGGGCTGGATTTAGGGCAGCGCAGGGACTATACGGCGGTGGTGGCGGTGGAGCGAATCCCGGTGAAGGTAGGCCACATTCTGCATGTGCGGCATGCGGAGAGGGTGGCGCTGGGGACGGCGTATCCGAAGGTGGTGGAGCGGATGCGGACCATCGTGCAGCACCAGGAGTTGAGGGGGAAGTGCGCGTTGGTGGTGGATGCGACGGGGGTGGGGGCTCCGGTGGTGGATATGCTGCGCGCGGGGCAACTGGGATGCGAGATTGTGGCGGTGACGATTACGGGAGGCGAGCGCGAGCATCAGGGGGCGGGGCGGTGGAGCGTGCCGAAGCGGGATCTGGTGGGCGGGGTCCAGGTGCTGCTGGAGAAGGGCGAACTGAAGATTGCGGCGATGTTGAGGGAAGCGGAGACGCTGAGGGCGGAGTTGTTGGCGGTGAGGCAGCAAGCGGGCGTAGGGGGAAGAGTGCGGATGGGGGCGGAGGAGGGTGAGCATGACGATCTGGTGATGGCGTTGGCGCTGGCTTGCTGGAGGGCGAGGCGGAAGGTGGTGGGGTATCAGGCGGGGAGGTTGCTGGGGTGAAGGTGGAGTGGCGATTTTGGCACCCGGAATGTGATGCAATGCATATACAGGATCTATGCCAAGGCGAGTGACTAAGACGGGCAAGAAGGCAGGTAAAGCGGCGGCGAAGCCGGTGAAATTCAAGAGTGAGCGCGAAGAAGCGGATTGGTGGGCGAGCGCCAAAGGGCGGGCGTTCATGAAGCAGAAGTCGGCTGAGGCGAAGACGGCGGGAAATCAGGCGTGGGGGTCAAGTTTGATAGCGAAGGCGAACCAGAAGCGCAGCGTGCAGATCGCTATACGTCTTCCGGAAGCCGATTTCACGCAGGCGCGGAAGCTGGCTGAGCGAAAAGGGCTGGGTTATCAGACGCTGCTGAAGATGCTGGTGCATGAAGGTCTGGCGCGTGAGGCGCGGCGCGGGTGATCAGCGCGATGACTCCGGTCAGTCAGGCGGCGTAACGGACGACCTCCAGTTCGGCGGATCGATCTACCGTGGAGAGGAGGTAGTCTACCTGGGCCATGGCGACGCTTTCCAATTCTGTTTCGCCGCATTGACGGCATTGAAGGGCGGGGAGGGTGCGGACGATCACGATGGAGGTGTCACCGATTTTGAAAGGCAGGTCGGTTACGCGTGCTTCCATCGCGCCCTGGCAGATTCGGCAGGTCACTTTGCCAACTTCCGCGAGCGCCTGATTGGGGCCATAGGGTCAGCGGGAATTGGCGCACTCAGCAAGTCCCGAGTATAGAAGGTGCTGAGAATTCTGAGCGAGTGGGCGGCGCCGGGGGAATAATCCAGGCGGATTATGGAGGAATTTTGCGTAATCGTCGCAACCGAAAAATAGGGTATGATACGAGTGCTATCGATTGAGTGCGTGCACTCAACAATCGACCGGCAAGTTTCTCCGTGGAGGAAAAGGTATGGCCATCAAAGAGGCCACGCTGGTCGAGCGTGTCGAGCTTTCTTACACGCAGCTGTTCTCGGCTGCAACGAGTCTAAATATCGCGTCTGACGAATTAGGCAAGGCTATCTCCGTTCTGGAGGCGGCCCTCCGGAACTTGGGCCTCGGCCTATCAGCCTGGACAAGAATTACTGGCGGAAACCATGACGAATCTGGCACGTGGTGGCACCGCGATATCGGGTATACGCAATTCAACGCCGAGTGGATGATTGCCCTTCGCTCCGTTTCCGGGGACCGTAGTTTCCCAAATGAGGATTCTGAAAATTTGTGGCGTTTCGGTGAAGCTCCTCGTTGGATGCAAATCGAGGCAGTAGCGAAAGTTCCGGACCTCATCGAAAAACTAACTGAGCAGGCTGAGGAGACGAGGACAAAGCTCAAGAATCGAACCGCACAGACACTTCAACTTGCGGCTGTCATCGAGGAGGTGAACAAGAGGGAACAGGACTGGCGGGGCAGACTTAACTCGGCGATGATGGAGGTTGGCCTCGCCTTCTCCGCGGACGCTATTGCACATCCCGACACAGAGGTCGCGCTGATCAAGAATGAGTTGAAGATCAAGGCGCCCTTTGAATTCCAGCTTGAACTCGGCTCAGAGGAAATCAAGATGGCGCTTAAGCAATTGGGACATCCCGATCTTCCTTTCAAAGTCGTTTTTGTAAAAAGACCCAGAAAGTCCCCCGAGGCGAAGCAATGACCGAATTGGTTTCGTTGGTTTCCAGCTTCGGCCTGCCAGCAGTCGTCGCTTCCGCGCTGATATACATTTTGCTCCGTAGCGAGTTCCAGTTCCGATATCCGAGGTCCGGGAAAAAATAGGGCGCGCACCGATATCGCCCCCCTTTTTTGTGAGGATGTCCGGAATTTCGTAGAAAGTAAACGACTCACCCAGAGCCGTGATAGGCTCCGGGGAACTTTTCCGTGCCCATTACGGGTTACATCAATTAGGGTAGTCAGATTTCGCAGGCAAGCGCGCGCGTCAGGCCCGGATAGCGAAAGCGAAACAGGACCCGAGGCCGCCTTGCGGAGTCTAACAGGGTTCTACAGAACCACCAATTCCGCATGAATCGGCATTTCATCCCAGGTTCGACCTTCCAGCGCCCGGCCCGTTTTCTTTTTGTGAACGCCGCCCCACTGTTTGAAGAAGAACGGTACGCCGACATCGAGGCATTGATCACGGATTTCTGTTACCCACTCAGGATCTATCGGGCGTGCGCCTGGGCCCGACTCGCCTCCGACTATTGCCCAGTCAATCTCGCTCAGATCAAGCTTCCCCAGCGGCCCCAGTAGCGGCTCTAGTGACAAAAATTTAACTTGCGCTCCAGTCTTTCGCAGGTCACCGATGCGGTATGTATGTTTCTCGTTTTCAACGCTGACGCCCATCCATATCTGTGGCGCCCAATTCAGTTCCTTATTCAATTGGAGAATTCGCTTGGAGCGTTTGGATAGGACCTGATATTGATGCCAATGAGCGCGTCCCATGACTTCGAACACCTGCTTGATGTACTCCGTCGGCACAGCCTCGTGAAAGAGATCGCTCATGGAATTTACGAAAATGCGCCGTGGCGACTTCCACTTAAACGGCAACTCCAGCATTTGTGGTTGGAGGGTAAGGTCAAAACCATTTCTATAATTTGCCTGTCCCATCGCTTTCAGGCGTTTCGCCAAGCGTTCGGCGTAGCAGTGTTTACAGCCCGGACTGACCTTGGAACAACCCGTCACCGGATTCCAGGTCGCATCGGTCCATTCGATATGTGAGTTGGTGGCCATTTTACAGACCTTGCCGTTTCCGGTATTTGTTGAAGATGTCATCCACTATGCCGGAGGCCACTGGTTGCTGGGAAGCGAAGTAAAGGTAGTAAATTACTGAGTTGGTCTTTGTTCTCATTGGCATCGGTTTCGAGACAAATTTGAATCCTGCCTTCCTTTTTAACCTATCCCGGAAGGCTTCCTCGAACTCCTCATTGGACACCTTTTCGGGGTTTCCGAACAGGTTGCCCGCGCCGCTGAAGGCGGCGTCCTCCCATGTCTCATCGCCCCAGAGACGCGTGAGTTGGTCTATTTTGCTCTGGAGTGCTTTGTCCCGGTCACGGCGCAGTGCGTTGCGATTGATGTCCATAATCATGAGATTCAAGAACACCTCGATCGATCCCATTTGCCCGGCCGTTTCAATGACCTCCCATTTTAAGTTGATGTTGTACGGATCGAGGAGACATAGCGCGCGTTTGTAGTCTGCATACTTGGCTCGCGGGAAAACATCCCTTAGTAGTACATCGTTGCAGTCCTCGCTGTAGACGTGGACGTCGGTTCGAGGCCCTGCGATACTCCGAAGTTGTTTGGCGCGGGCCGGGTCCGCATCGATGAAGTGATATTCCGAGAAAGCTGGACTGGTTTTGAGGGCAATCAACGGGCTGCCATCGACCACCTCCCCGGTTCTTCGTGAGAGGTGAATTCCGGGGCCGGCGAACGCGTCGATATACAACCATTTCAGGCTGAACATGGATTCGCGGCGTTTAGCATCGAGAATTCGAGCGTACGCCGAAGCGTACTCCTTAATGATGGCAAGCTTTACTTCTGACCAGATGCCGATTTCATCGTACTCGAATGCCACAACAAAACTGTATCAAAATGTTTGGGTATTTTACGAAGAGTTGTAAAAGACGATAAACAAGTTTCTCCAGAACTACTGGGCGTTGACTGAGGAATAAGGCGGCTATTTCGATTGGTTAGCGTCGGAGACGTCAGCGACCCTGTAGCGCGCCTTCGTTTTCTCGCCCTCCTTGATGATCTGGTTTTTGTTTAATAGACCGGAAAGAATCGACCAGGAGAGCCAGCCCTTTTGTTTGCCTTTTCGATCAGAAACGATGCCGAGTTTCCGCTCGATGGCCGTGTTGCTCAGTCCTTCCGGATGACCATGCAGGAGTTCAAGCATGGATTCTTCAAGTAACTGCAAGCCTTTTGTGGCTTTCTCTGATGGCGTCATGTCGATTCGGAATTGTACCAACTATTTTTGATGTCGAGCACGGCCAATTTCAGCGCTGGGTGAATTAACGACGTGAAGATTTCCTGCCTTGGGTTAGAGCTATCAGGCTGTCTACATCGTGGCCACTGATCCTTTCGCCGTCGATTTCACAATCCAATTCGCTTTCCAGCTCGCTCAAGGCATCCCAAAAATGGCGCTGGCTTTCCGTTGCGGCGAAAAGGAGTGCTTCTATTCGTTTGCGGTTGTATTTGTCTGGCACGGTGATTCCTGTGTTTATTTAAATGCGTGGCTCGACTGCGCCTATCACCACCTTTCGGCGGCCTGTGGCAATGTATATTCAAAGTATATCCAATGCGTAATGAAACGACAGTCTCGAAGTGGGGGAACAGTCTCGCGATTCGAATTCCTCAGGCGGTTGCTCGGGAGGCTCATATCGGTGAGGGGGATTCACTGGAAATCGATCTCGATCAGGATGGCTCCCTCATTCTGCGTTCTGCCCGTAAGCGGTACGAATTGTCAGAGCTGGTGGCGAAGATTACGCCCAAAAATCGTCATGGAGAAACAGATTGGGGCGGACGGCAGGGTAAGGAATCCTGGTGAGCGTCGCCTATGTCCCAGACGCGGGGGATTTTGTCTGGCTGATGTTTGATCCTCAGGCCGGTCGCGAACAGGCGGGGCGGCGTCCGGCACTGATTCTGAGTCCACGAACCTATAACGCGCGATCGGGTCTGGCGATCGTTTGTCCTTTGACGACGCAGGTGAAAGGGTATCCGTTTGAAGTGGTGTGGCATGGTCAGCAACCGGGGAATCGCGCGATGGGGGCGATTCTGTCTGACCATGTGGAGAGCGTCGAGTGGAAAGCCCGGGAGGCGGTGAAACTGGGGCGCTGTCCGGATGAAGTTATGGAGGAAGTTCGAGCGAGGCTGGCGCCGCTGCTCGGATACTGAAATCTTTATTCGGACCCGGTGACGCGAAAGCCCTGTTGAAAAATTGATAGGCGCTGGCAACCGAAAGGGGTTTTGGAGTGCCGCTCCTTTACAGTCACGGTTCGGAAAGGGCTTGGGGTGCGCTTTCGAGGAGCGGCTCCAGCCCCCACGCTTCGGAGGAGGCGAGCCGGACAATGCATAGAATAGGTATATGGCAGTTTCCAAGCCGACCGCTCGCGTAAAGAAAGCCGCTTCCTCGAAGGTTGTCAGGGGCAAGCACGCCGGTAACGCGCTTCGTGAGGTTCGTATCTGGATCCCGGATCTCAGTCCGCGGCGGCTGCGTGCCGAGGCGCATCGTCAGTCCCGCAATGTTGCTGAGAGTGCGGCCGAGCGCGAGGATCAGAAGTTTGTAGAATCCCTTTCTACGCCCGAATGAAGCGTGGAGAGGTTTGGACGGCGACAGGCAGCGGCGACTATGCAGGCAAACCTCGTCCCGTGGTTATTCTGCAGGATGACCGATTCGACTCAACGGGATCAGTGACGGTTTGCCCGCTGACGACGAACCCGGTTGATGCACCTCTATTCCGATTGCTGATTCAGCCGAGTGCCCAGAATGGCTTAAAAGTAGCAAGCCGCCTGATGGCGGACAAAATCACGACGGTTGCGCGGATCAGGCTCGGGCTGCGAATCGGACGTCTCACTTCCGCGGATATGGCGGGACTCAGCCGCTCGATTATTATGTTTCTCAACTTGCTGGACACTCTGCAGGGAGAACATAAATGACAGTAATTCGTTACGCCGCGACTAGCCGCAAATCCGGCACGTCAGCGGGTTTCAGCGCTGTCTCTTCGGGGCTGGCCGTTCGAGAGCAGAATGCAGATAGTGGAACCGAATCAGGTAGATATTCTCGCCTTTGCCGTGCCGCGCGACCTTGAGCAGATCGTCTGCGCCGAGGAAGCCGGACTCGCGCGCGAGTTGCGAGGTGACCTGAGAAAGCTCGATGGGTTCCACGGAGTCGATTTCGATCTGGCCTTCGTCCATACGGTAGCGGGAGCCGACCTTGACGTGGGGATGAGTCCAGATCCGAATACTGCAGGTAATGTCTCCCCGGCGGACTCCTTCGCGAAGACGTTTCGTGAAGACCATGTCAGAGAGATTACACCGGCCTGGGCTTTGTCTTAGGTTTGGTTTTGCCTTTCAGATTGAGTGCGACGGCGGCGCGGATGAGATCCTTCAAGGCCGCTTCATCGATCTTTTCGCCTTCGTGGATGTCGATGGCGCGGCGGACGTTTCCGTCGAGGCTCGAGTTGAAGAGGCCGGAAGGGTCCGGCAGCGCGGCTCCTTTGGCAAAGGTCATTTTGACGACTTGCTTGTAGGTCTCTCCGGTGCAGACGATGCCGCCGTGGGAGAAGGCGGGAGTTCCCCTCCACTTCCACTCTTCGACGATTTCAGGGTCTGCCTGGTGAATGATTTGACGGAGTTTGGCGAGCGTCTTGCCGCGCCAGTCTGGCAGTTGTTTGATTCTTTCGTCGATTAATGCGGAGGCAGATTCCACGGGAGTGGGGCTTTTCATATACGGCTTTTACTCTCATCTATTTTAGTTGTGATCGAGGTGATTAAGCTGGCGAGCTGCGCTCGCCCGAACAGGCTGAAGCCTATTCCACATGCGCTTCACGCGGTCTTCCTTTCTCTCATGATTCGACGCCGAACTTCAGGGCGTCGCCGGCAACGAGGCGGCCGAGGGGAGTTTCGCTGAGAAGGTGATCCATCACATCGAAGCAGATGTGCCAGCCGGCAGCGCCCATCGAAATGAAGCGGCGATCGATGTTGTGCCAGAGCGTGAGGCGCGTGCCGTGCCCGAGCGGATCCAACTCCCAGCGGAGGTCGCCGCCACCCCAGTTGTACTCGAGGACGCGGGGAGCGTCGGCTCGCGTCACGGTGGTTCCGGCCGTGGCCAGGCTCGCATCGGCATCGAAGGGCGCCCACTCGCGGAGGTGCGCCGGATCTGTCAGGGCGTCCCAGACTTTTTCCGGAGAGTGGCGCAGTTCTCTGACGAGGACGAGCGTCCACTTTTCCCCGTCCTTATGAATGTGTGCGCCGCTGGCTGGACCTGTTGTGTACCGATCGCGATCGGTCATCTCTTTCTCCTTTTCTTTTTGCCTTCTTTTTTCGTTGGGGTGGATTGATCCAGGCGGTCGAGGTGGCGTTCGAGGGCGTCTACGTGGGCGGACCAGAAGCGGCGGAACGGATCCAGCCAGGCATCCAGTTCCTGAAGCGGTTCCGGTTTCAGGCGGTAGAGACGGCGTTGAGCGTCGACTGAGGATTCGACGAAACCGGCCTCGCGCAGCACGCGCAGGTGCTTGGACACGGTCGGCTGCGGCATGCCAAGTTGATGCTCGATCTCTCCTACAGACTGTTGAGACGAGACCAGGAGGCTCAGTATGGCGCGGCGGTTCGGCTCGGCAATGATTTCGAAGACAGATTCCACTCTTCTGATATACCGCTCAGAGTATATACGTGTCAAGGCATATAAAGAGCCAGGGAGGAAATTATTGTCACCGGGCCGGCGACAGGTGTGCAAAATGCGACACCGCAGTGTTCAATCCGAACGGTCAATATCTGGGTAAGTCAACGCGCCGGCGTGGTCAGGCACAGGGCCTTATCCGGCTATGAGGAAGGGAAACGGGCGGGAGATGAAAAACTGAGCCGCGAATGAACACAGATATTGTGAATCTGTGTTCATCCGCGAACTGAAGTTACTTAGCGATCGCGAACCGGGGACTCGCCATGCAGAGCATGCTCGAACTTCGAAGCCACCGGCGGGGTCTTCATATGGCCGGTAAGAATTTCACGATTGGTTACATCGTGGCCGTAAAGTTCATGATCCGATTCTCCGTCAGGACGAAGCGTCGCGCCTTCGAGAGAAATACCCGCGAACAAACCGCGTGAGCGGGAGTAGGAAAGCATTTCCGCGTGCATCATAGCGTCGGTCTGAGCAGCCGCATCACGGCCAATGGGACCGGCAGCGGCTGAAGCATCGCCACCAACTGTGAACTTATCGGACAAAAGGTGTTTCATACCGCCGTCATTCATAACCAGAAGGACGATATCGGTTTCCGAAGCGCCGATTTGGAAGCCAACGCTTCCACCTTCAACGCGCATGGCAGCCGGAGCGCTCCAGCCTGAGCGATCAGCTTCGCGGCAGGTGGCAAAGCCGCGGCCGTATTTGGCGCCGAAAATAAATCCGGCTTTTTTCATGCCTGGAATTACGACAACGCATTTCGCTTTGTCGAGCAGGTCGTGGGGAATGCCGTGGTCAGACGCATGCATCATGTCAGTCAATGTCTCGGCCGAAGCATCTAACCTGTCGTCGACTTTAACTTCTCTGTCCGCCGCGAACGCGACGGTACTAATTGCACCAGCAAATGTCAAAATGGCTATGAATGTTTTTC
>Ga0302140_10007894_pt1 | contig 13285 bp, 16 predicted proteins | sample I_Bog_E1_1_FD_202095 | JGI IMG/M metagenome (GOLD analysis project Ga0302140, IMG submission 202095) | Peat permafrost microbial communities from Stordalen Mire near Abisko, Sweden - I_Bog_E1_1 | ecosystem: Environmental > Terrestrial > Soil > Wetlands > Peat | place: Sweden: Abisko, Stordalen...
ACGTTTTCACCTCGTCTTCACAGACTTCACTTGACATAGAGAGCAGATTCGGTAGTTGTACTCGTATGGCAGAAAAATAAGCACACATTTGATATTTAAACGTTTACCGATGTAGTAGCAATCATGTACATATTGAGCTAGCCGTTTATGCTTGTAGAAAGATTTTCTCCTCTTATAATTATCATTTACACTTCTCACATTATATACAAGAGCTTCTCGCACTTTTCAATGGCCATAATGCCTCCTCCCATTACCATAAAGTCGTTTTCCATTTATTTTCAAATTGTCATAGGGCCCTGGTTTCTTTACTGGCGTCGGCGAAGTCAATGCATGCCACATATCCATAATCCCTGCGCGGCGAGCTGGCAGCATGCTGTATTGAAGGCTGTACAGATTCTTACGGTGGATTGGAGGCACGAATTTGCCAGTGGCTAGGCAAAGTAGAACGCGGGGTGAGAGGTAGTGTTTACGGATGCGATGGCCAAGTTGAAAGTACTGGTGAAACATCGCACGGAAGGTGAGAGGTACAGACTGAAGAACGTTAGATGGGCAAGCCAGAAGAGATGAGGTCGGCTTGCTTACCTTGAGGAATATGTACGAGGTTGGTGGGGGAGTAGGGGCATTAGGAGAAGGATCCGAAAAGTGTAGGGTATCTCGAAGTTCAAAGCGTATGCCACCTTCTCTTCGTCAGCCAAGAACCTTATAAGGGACCACAGGGACATACCAGGCAGTCTTTGAGAGTCTTTAATTCGTAACATGAGAGCAAAAAGCGGAAAATGGTTCAAACATGCAAGCAGGGTATCCAGCGCCGCCTTGAGGGAGATGATTGCCATTCGTGAACATGCAAATGTGAGATAAAATACAACTACTGTTGGTAGGAGGAAGAACAGTAGAGTAAATAAGATGGTGCCGAGAAGAAGTTGATCAAGGTCGTAGTCGCAGGAGTCGATTCGTTTTCTGAGGACATTGTGCTTTTTGCCACGAAAAAGTTGGAAGAGTGAAAGAAGTATGGTGTACTGCCAGTTGAAAATTCTGGCCGAAGCTAAGTAGAAGGAGTAGATATGAAGAGTCAAGATTGACAGCATGTCCGAGAACAGTGCAATTGGCATACTGGCGCCAGCGAAGCTTGAAAAGCCGATGAACCATATGATGTGAGGCAGTGCCGGTCGTAAAGCTTCTATACAATCTGGCCAGTGTCAGCAGAGGAGATCAAGTTCGGACGCCGCTACTACTCACTTGACCAATGATCAATGACCCAGAGGAAGAGGTCACCGAGAAAAGCAGCCAATTCGTTGTTAAGTTTCAATCCGGCAGGCCAGTCCTTTGATAGATCAGCAACAGGTTTACGAAAGATGAGAACAGAATTTTTGTACCATGAGCCAGGAGATTGTGCGTTGCAGGGCAGCAACTGAGTACAAGCTGAGCATGTCGCTGATACATTCTGCGAGGTAGCTGGCATTGTCCAAGATATACGAGCCAACGGCGATGCCAATTATGACCTGATGAGTTAGTTCTGCATTGGCAAGAAGAAATGGGAAAGCTAATACATCGTTCATAACCAACCAGAGTGAGGTGTAGAATCTGATATAATCTGCATGGCTGTCTGTGACACTCTCCCAATCGGTTTTCCGTTTTCGCAAGGTGACACTAATTCCCCGGAAAACCAGCGTTAGCATACTTCTTTCAGGGGCATTTGAGGACACAATGTTCCGGGGGTTGCAGAAGATGAAAATTTCTCGATATAGAGAAGTGTCAAAGGAGAAGATCAACCCAAGAAATTTACTCACTATTGCATTGGCCTTCAACGAATCAGCACTCAATTTCTTTGAGGGAAATGGAGGGAAACTCACCAGTAGCAGAATTGCTGAAGACGAATTTCAACCTGTTGCGCCGTTGCTGAGATATCTTTCAACGCTGCGTAGTCTGGCTTTGCTCTCCACTCCAGAATGCGGAGCAGGGCCTCGGCAGCCACTCGGTGACAGAGTAAACCGACGACAAACCCTCGCCGTACTATGGGGTAGATGTAGACCGTGATGACTTGCCAAATCGCTGCCAGAACGAAATCTCTCATCGTGGTTGCTGATTCTACAACTCTTTCTGACACGCTCAGACTCCGGCGCGAACGTCTTCCAACTAGTGATATGTTCTTTTCGAGCAGTTTATGCAATTCCCACGAGCAATTGATCTGATTGACGATTCTCCGGAGGGCAAGCTCCTTCTGCGAAGGACGATGATTTGTGACGGTATGGAGCTTTAATTTCCCTACCAGTTTTTTGGTCCTCTGCCTATTTTTCATCTCTTCTCGTTCCTCTTCGGCATCTACACTTCCTGGGGCATGAGTTGCCATTTCGGATTTGTCACCCAAGGCCAATGATATTGGATCCAAGGAGATATACTGCATTCTCGTTGGGAGCGGCCGATCGAACATAATAATTTGGATTGTGGTAGCTCTAGCACAAGATATCTGGGGCATCCTGAGGTTTGGTCGAGTTGTTGCATGCATTTGAAGACTGTCGACCTCGACCCCTGGGCTATTTGCCAGTCCAAGAACATGCATTGCGGACTGCCCACAAAGAGCGTAGATTCGTTCTATCGGATGGCTCGCATTTCGGAATAGAGTTCCCACCTTTAAGGCATTCTCCACGCTGCGCGCCTGCTTAAAGTCAACAACCATTCTTCCCATGAATAGAGTTACTAACGTCAACATCCTCCAGTATGGCCACCACGAAGACATCAAGACCCGAGTTTCTCCATCCGACTATTATCCCAGGCGAATTGGATCTCGGAATGTCCAACGGCCAAAATATTCTCATAAGGCCATCATGCTCGGGCATGACAGATCTCTGATTCGCAATCCCTTCCTAGAAGGATCCTCGCCGTCGCAATTGTTCCCTAGCAGATATCCCCGCACTGCCAGACCTGGGATGCTGCAAAGTCGTTAGCAGTGTTCCTTGCGCCAAAAAGTATTGTCCCACCAGCTGTGTCTCCCTCGAAGCGAGTCTTTCCACTGGGATTATGAAAAGAAAGAAGAATATCGATAGAATGGCAAATCCTTTCGCTGTGCGAGTCTGCACGAATTAGTTTAGAAATGATTTCTCTTGCGCCAGAACGCGGTACTTACGACTACTCCGTGATCCCAGGCGAAGATTGCTAGATCATAAAGTCGAGTGACCAGATCCCACCTTGCTGTAATGTAGCCGGCTACGAAGATCCCAAGAGCAAGAATAGAAAAGGGGTGCATTAATCCTTTACTACCGCTGAAGCATCACGGGTTTGTGCGAGTGTCGATGGTGGAGCTGGGGACGCGACGGAGAGAACAGCTTGTCGTTACAGGGGGCGGCGTCGTATTTGGATGATTGAAGAGGTGAGGGCCAGAGTAGGACAGGAAGTGAACTCTCGAGGATTATCGAAGAGCGAGCAAACTTATTTTCATGTTCTCAAGCACTGCGCGACGGTGAAGAGGCTGCTCAATTTCACTGCTATCTCTCGACTAGGATCATCAGAAATTAAGCTTCACTGGCTGGCTGCATCACGTGTCAAGCTAACCCCGGATCTCCTATTTTTGGTTCTTCGGTACTTCTCCTGAAGAAACATTTGCCGGAGCTGAATTCCGTGATGTTGAAGTGGACACTTGCTGTAGCATCTTCTACGGAGTGCTTTTCTCTTTAAGTGAATATCTAACACTACTTGTTAAGGTCTGGCATGGCAAACTCTTTCCGGAAGTTCTGTTGTGATCTCTTGCACCTCTTGCTTGCCCTATGTATGAACAACGATTTGGGTTTCTCATTATTATTCTACAAGCCATTGGAGAAACCCAGGCAGTATTAGAGGAGAAAAGTAACCTTCTGAGCCAGAGCAGAGTCTCTTAAAATGCGTCACCCCAAGCGCCGTCCATGCCAGTCGTATTGTACAATCATTACAATGGCCCTATTTCTGCCCTTAATCAGCCAAGACGCCCTCTATCTAGTTTCACTTCAGAAGGCACTCACACTTTCGCCGCAAGTTTGCAGCATCGTTCTCCTTGTGATCCTCACGGGCTTCCTCAAGCATCTTATCAATGCCACGATCTTTCAGAGCATTCTATTCCGTGATCAGAAATGCTTGGCTGAGTAAGGTCAACGGAAACTGACTGTCAAGCAATGTTTGTAGTCCTTGAACAACGCTGCACATTCATCTGTTGTGCCCTTTCCCCGGAGATATTCTTGGCCTAATTAGCTCTGAGCGCTCTCTTTTGGGAGGCGAATGACGGACTTTCGCTGTACCACTTCAGAAAGCAAGAATCGTAGCGTCTAAAGGCGGGGTTAATACTGGTGGTGAAGAAGATTAGATAAGGCTTACTCCTTCACCTCATTACATTCGGGGGCTAAGGACGACGACATCTTGGACAATGATGTTGTGTTAAAGATCTGAGCAACTCGAAGCACCACTTCTTGGCCGCCTTGACAGGGGTAGAGCACGCTAGCGCAAACACCGACCGCCGCCGCCAACCACAAAAAAGTTGACAAGGGTCGAACCTTTTGGGAGAAGTTCGAGCTCGACTTCAACAGCCAGCCATCACAACATCAACGTGTTGACCATGGATCAAACGCAAGACTTTAAGTCCTTGCAAGACCAGATCCAGGCCGCTCTCATAGCTACGACCCGGACTACAGGCCAAATCTCCTCCGAAGATCTCTCTTTTCATCGATCCTTCAATTCTGAGGTGAGGACTGCTCTAGATGAGCAAAGTGAGCGCCTGCTTGCCTTGGCTGGTGCATTACTCAAATCCGCGGCCTCCATATCCGAATTACGTGCGCCAATTCTCCAAGATGCGGATGATGTGGAAAGCAATTGGCGGGGTGTTGTGGATGTCATTGATTCCTTACTAGAGAAGTCTGATACTTGCCTCGACGAATATACTGGGGTAATCAAGCGGAAAGAGCCTCCAACAGGCGAGCAAATGGGACAGGTAACGATCACAGCTCCCTTTACTTGATAGCTTGAAGCTTAACCATAGTAGCCCGCTTCAAAGTCCAAGAAACATGGCTCTTTAGGGAATGCATTCCGCACCCAAAACCTCGTCAAACCGCAACTTGCTTTCGAACATAAACCAAACAACGATGACAACACACCTTGGAAACCTCTTCTTACCTCAAAACCCCATGCCATCGTACCTCTCGAAGAATCCCTAGGCAACCCTGCGGATCATTCAGAACAACAACAGTATGACTACAACCATTTCCTACCACTGCTCTCTCTTCCGCCAGCTCCAACTAAACCTGAGGGCTTAAGCAAGTCACAGAGAAGAACGCACAATAAGCACATCAGTCAGCTCAGGAATATGGGCAGCACAAGGGCGAAAGACCTTTCAGACAATACTGACAACTACTTTAGGTATAAACACCCTTACGAAACTGAAATATTGCACCTAAAATACCCGGATTCCATCTACCAGAAAAATGAACCAATACCATATCTTCCAGTTGAGAGCACATCTGCGATATTCGTGGATACTGAAGAAGGGGTGCTAGAGATGCTCAGTGAGCTGAAGGGTGCCACCGAAATCGCCGTCGATCTCGAGCATCATGATACAAGATCATACGTTGGGTTGGTATCATTGATGCAAATCAGCACACGAGATAAAGACTGGATCGTGGATACCTTGAAACCCTGGAGACAAAACTTACAAGTACTCAATGAAGTATTTGCGGATCCAAGAATAGTCAAGGTACGGCAGTTCGTTGTCTTGTGCCGCCGCCACCAAATATCTAACAATGCCAGGTGTTTCATGGAGCATATATGGATATCGTCTGGCTTCAGCGTGACCTTGGTTTGTATGTTGTTGGACTCTTTGATACTCATTGGGCTAGCCGAACTCTCGGATATGCAGGAGGGAGTCTTGCCTTTTTGCTAAAGAAGTTCATCGACTTCGACGCAGACAAAAAATATCAGATGGCTGATTGGAGAATACGGTAACGCTCAATCTTGTGGCTGAAATTCAAGTTGTGCTAATCGCTGGCAGGCCTTTACCGGAAGAGATGTTCTTCTACGCGCGGGCTGACACGCATTTCCTGCTTTACATATATGATCACGTGCGCAATGAATTGGTCGAAAAGACAAATCCCGATGTTCCAGAGGAGAATCGGATTGAAATTGTCCTTCAGAAATCCAAGGAGACCTCACTTTTGAGATATGAGCGAGCCAACTACAATGCTGAGAGCGGACGAGGCCCTGGCGGCTGGTATTCATTACTCGTTAAGTCACCAGCGCTATTCAACAACGAGCAATTTACAGTTTTCAGAGCTATCCATGAATGGCGGGACAGTATTGCAAGAGCAGACGACGACAACCCAGCGTTCGTGATGCCACAGCATGTTCTTACTAGTTTGGCAAAACTGATGCCTATGGATATGGTGGCTCTCTTAGGGATTGCTCATCCTGTATCTCATGGTGTGAAGTCACGAGCCGGAGAGCTGCTCGCTCTAATCAAGTCAGCCAGATCTCGGGGCAAGAACGGTCCAAGCATGATTGACGTGCTTCGTCCTGAATCTCTAGGTGCTGTTGCCAAAGCAAACTTGCTTGCTGTTGCAGCAAACACAGCACCGAAAACATTGGTAGCTGTATTTGATGATACCGAACTTCGAAGCGACAGTTCAACTTTCTGGGGAGGAGCTTTCGGAAGTAGTCTATGGGATGGCCCAAACTTAACACACAGTGAGACTTTGAGACTTGCAGTACCATTACCTGCGTTGTCGTCAGAGATCTTTGCGAGCTCGAATAGGTTAGCAGATCGGTCTGTGGCTCGAGAGCTTCCGAGTGAGCCAGCAAGATATATGACTTCAGAATTGAAGGTAGACGAAGCGTTTGTGATCAAACGTGGTTCAAAACGCAAGAGTGATGCAACATCAGACCAAGAGGAATCGGAGAGAGCACCCAAGCGTACTGATAAAGCTCAAACCACTCGTATTACCGTTGAAGACATAGAAGCGGCGCGAATAGGGCGAGAAAAAGCCGCTCAAAAAGCTGCACGCAAAGCTGAGAAGCGAGCTAAGAAGGCAGCGAAGAAGGCGGCTGCCGCGGGAGCCGGAGCAGTAAATGGCGAGGCCGAAGCAGATGATATTGCAGAACTCGATGACGAGGAGGCTTTTGATTACAGCAAGGCCGATTCCGTCCTCCATGGAAAACGACATGATGGCGAGAAGGGAGGCAAGAAAAAAGAAAAGCCATTCGATCCTTACCGAAAGAGCGAAGATGCCCCGAAAGGTATGCGGAGGCTACAGACGGAGAGGGCTGGGAAAAGCCATACCTTCAAGGAGTGAGGGATAGTTCGATGTTGTATATGTATGAAGAGCCGTTACGAAATGGCTAATACCCTGGACCACGATCGTTGCAACCAGGCTTGCTGAGAGTTGCACGCATAGCAAGATAGCCAAAAGCTAAGTTGCAACTACCTAGCATGCCATATCAAGATACACCAGGAGAATGATCGATGAGCACAGCTGTTGGCACAGAAGAAATTCTGGTTGGCAAATCAAAAGGCTGATTGACCTTGAAACCTAAGCGAACACGTCTTTCTTGTCCATAGAATCGATTCTTCGCTCCATTCCTGGACCTTGTGCCATGTTCTAGACTATGCCAACTTCCTTGATGTTCTTCATCTGAAGCCAAATGTTTTGATTATCACCAGAAAGTTCTGCGCTTACAGGGCCGTCCATGGGATCTCCGTTCCATTGTTGGAAAACCTCTAATATTCCCTACATATTCTTGTAGCATTGCCTTGCTTTATCTTCGGCTGGTAAGATTTTCGAACGTGAGTGTTGGAAGTGAAAGTTGAATCTCTTCGTCTAGAGTGAACGCTTTGAACCCCCCTCGGAAGAAAATCAGGAAATTTGTGTCATTCACTCCCAGGAAGCGGCACGCCATCGTTGTAGGTTAAAATGAAGTCCGAATTTCTTCTCACATGATAACTGATTTCCTCGAGGCCACAACCCGCACATCGTCAATTTACGTCGTCGCCCAACAGCAAGCATGGCTTTCACATGCGACTTTGCAGAGTAGGTCACTGTCCAAACAGGTGGTAAAACGCAATAGCTGATTGCTTCTTTCGAGCAGAAAAGTTGGCACCGAAGTTGTCGACATCTACGTTGGCCCAAACAAAAAGCGATATGTAGTTCACAAGCAGCTGCTCACCTCCCAAATAGAGTACTTCGAAAAGATTTTGAACGGAGGACTCGAAGAAGTGCAGGAGAATTCTATCTACTTGGAAGAGGATGATCCAGACGCGGTCGCCTTGCTGATAGCGTTTCTGTATCGAGGGGCCATTTCGGGTTCTGATAGGCAATGTGCTTCTGCTCCATCAGATCGCCCGAAATCTTTCTCAAACCTTCGCCTACCAAGTCAGTTTGCCCCGACTCATGAACCAAACTTCTTCGGCGCTTCAAAAGGAGAGCAAGATGTATTCCAACATATTTGCTTTCAGCCTTTCTTCTCGACTCTTTTACCTGAGGAAATTCGCCTCGATGACTACGATTATGGAGACATTGGAGAGAAATACGGAAAAGAGATGCCGAACACCATGAGCCTTTTTGGATCATGGTACTTAGAGAACTTATGTGCCTCATACGGTAAATCTACCCTCCTCTCAAGTATTTCGCACTCGTCACCCGCGGCATTAGCTGATCTTTCAGAACCTCCAATGTTAGCACCCACCACGGTTGCGTCAACATCGTTGGGCAACGCCACACCGAAGTTTTCGGGTAGCGGTAGCTTTTTGAGACCTTCGCAGACGAGCAATCCTCCCCAGGCCAACGCTCTTTTCGGGACTGATGCCTCCTCGTTATTTCGAGCTTCTAATACTACTCAAACTCATTTCGGAAACACGGCGTCCAACTCAAGAAGCATATTTGGACATCTTGCCACTCCGACTTCCTCGGACTTTTTCGCAAGCGCAGGTACCCTACCTCGAGACCCTTCCACAGTTGGAGCGCTCTCTGCCTTCAACGCCAAGCAGCCTTTCTCCGGAAACAAGTCAGTAAGCTCTGAAGGTCTATTTTCAGGTGTTGGAGGCCTTCCAGAGTCATCATCCAAGAACTTCGCCAGTACTGGTAGCACCATTGGCGAAATCAATAACCCATCACCGGGACTTTCAACGGGGCAGGCTACAACAATGGAGGCGGCTTGGCGAAACGCTCTCATTCATCTCCTCGTCCTTGCCGAGAAAGTCCGCTTTCCAGCAATCTTCAATGCAGCCATCAGGGCCTATGTTGAAAGTGGAAGCCGGCTGAGCAGACCTCTTTTAGTCGAGCATGCAAAGCTCATTTACACGAGCACGAACGACAAATGTACATTGCGCCAGATGACAATGGATTACACTTCTCGTATGGGTGCAGACGACCGTCTCAATTATATGCGACTAGCACAAGACAACAAACAATTTGTGGCCGACATCTTCAGCAAGGTCCTGGCTGCTAAGAACACCCCCTTCGAAGAGAGTGTTGGTGTTCTTGCAACCAAGGGAGCCTATGATATGGCTGTACCATTTCAAACTGCTACGATGAAGGCAGACATTCGCGGATTTCAATCGGGAAGCGGGTCTGCGCCAAGTTGATGAAATTGATTGCAGCATGTCGGAAGGCTTTGTGAAGTACTTGTTGAGGAGGCTCCAATTCATCGTCGGAATGTCTCGACTTAGCCTATACGGCTACCGTAGATGTGTTCGTGAGCGCTGGGGTGTTTTCAGGAGTGAAGAGATTGTATCCATGAGTCGCGAGCTTTGGGATCTTGTAGCCGCTGCTACATTTGCAAAGCTATTGATTCTTTGCTTGAGCTGAGTTATAGAATACAGCTCAAGTAGTATTCACGCACGTCATGATTGTGTCACTCAATCTCTGCAGTTCCATCAATTTCGTATCCCAAGAGGATTGTGTACATAAATAGGGAGTTCGTTCTGTGCCGCGTGAAATGTTCCCATGGAATCGCTGGTAGGAGCCAATTCAGGGGCTCGCTACTTGACAACCGAGGCCGAAATGGCCGCTTTTAGAGTAATTTCTGATCCTCACGAACAGGAGAGACTATCCGCACTCATGAAATTAACATTCTCGCCCCTATAAGGAAAGTAAAAAAAATGGGATACTGTGAGCAAGCCTGCTCCTACCTATTTAAGTCTATAGAGAAAGACGTGGCTAAAGTGGTCAGCGTTGAGAGACAATCTATGGCACCTAAAAGCAGCCAGATAATGGAACGCGGCAGCAAGCACTTTACGCGTCGGAACGCGTCGCTTTTTAGGAACACTCAAACCTCAACATCGAGAACCAACTCCTTCACATCATCAACACAATGCCCCACTCAGTGTCGCCCGAAGATCCTGCTTCCCCCGATCAGGGTGCAGCTATTGAAGAAACCAGGATAGATGATGTCGAAACGCAGGAGAGCGAAGGTACCGCTGTTGCAGATAGCGTGGGTCCCCTTGGGGAGAGCCAAGTCAGCGATGATCAAGATATGACCATGGCTGATGCCGGAGCCGTCGAAGAGACGAGACCAGTCAAGGTGGAAACTGCAACAGAGGTCAAATTGGAAGATTTGTTCGCGGATATGGACTCTGACGAGGAGTTCCCAAGCTCAACGGTTCAGGATGTGAAGATATCGAGCTCACCAGACGCGCCGGCATCTCCTGTGTAAGTTCAGTTGACAGATTGCCATTTTATTGCTAATTTCTTAGGCACATTGGACCTACATCGAATGCATCTGATCCAGAGGTGATGAGATCGTTCTACCAACGACTTTTCCCATGGCGGTATCTCTTCCAATGGCTTAACCACTCTCCAACGCCTTCGACCGACTTTGGTCACAGAGAATTTGCATTTACCTTGCCAAATGATGCCTATCTGAGATATCAGTCATTTCCTACACATGACCTGTGAGTTTCAAACGATGAAAGCAATAGAAACAGACTGATAAATAAAGTCTGCGCAAAGATGTCCTCCGCCTTATGCCTTCTAGATTCGAAATTGGACCAGTCTACAGCACGAATCCGCGTGATCGCAAAACGCTCCGAAAATCGACTGCCTTCAAGCCAATTGCGAAAGAGCTATGTTTCGATATCGATTTGACAGATTACGACGATATCCGGACATGCTGTGACAAGGCAAATATTTGCAATAAGTGCTGGCAGTTTATCACAATGGCCATCAAGGTCATTGATGTTGCTCTACGGGACGATTTTGGCTTTAAACACATTATGTGGGTGTATTCGGGAAGACGAGGAGCCCACGCCTGGGTCTGTGATAAGAAGGCCAGACAGATGGATGACCACAAGCGGAGGGCGCTTGCTGGATACTTGGAAGTGACCAAAGGTGGTGCACAGGGTGGCAAGAGGGTCAATATCAAAAGGCCATTACACCCTCACGTTGCGTTAGTCTTCCTCCTCTGTCAAACTTCAAATAATCACTTACCAAAATTGCAGTCGAAGTCTCGATATTTTGAAATCATATTTCCAGACTGACATTCTTCATGACCAAGATCCTTGGGAAACAGATGAGAAGTTTGACCGCCTCTTACAGCTCCTACCCGACAAAGCCTTGAACGAAGCCTTGCGGAAGAAATGGAACTCTGCTCCGGGTCGGGCTTCAACAGCCAAATGGACCGATATCGATGCTTTGGCAAAGAGTGGCATGAGCAAATCGCTGGATGCGAAGGCACTGCTTGATGCAAAGCAGGATATCGTCCTCGAATATACCTACCCGCGATTAGATATTGAGGTTAGCAAACACCTCAATCATTTGCTGAAGAGCCCTTTTGTGGTCCATCCTGGTACGGGCAGAGTCTGTGTGCCGATCAACACCAAACATTGCGAAGACTTTGATCCTCTAAGTGTACCAACTGTGACGGATCTCCTTCGGGAAATTGATGAATGGACTGCCCCAGAAGAGGAGAAGGATGGCAAAGCCACCCAGGACTGGGAGAAGACAAGTCTGAGACCTTACGTGGAGTATTTTAGGTCATTTGTGCTCGGATTGATGAGAGACGAGAAGGAAGTGAGGGTGAAGCGTGAACGTGAGGAGAACGGAGATGCTATGGAGTTCTGAGGGGCTATTCTGGAAGTAGGTGGCGCATATGGGGTAATTTTGCATTGTATGGGCTTGAACGATTGTTATGATTGGAAGGGAGAGTACTTTAATGACTACATTACTTGGCATTGTGTAAAAGTGTCTAGGCACCAGCACATAATCGCTGAATGAGCTCAAACTAGAAGATTCTTTGCCCCCTGTCAACTGATCACGTGTGCCTGCCTTTAACATGCAGCCTCGCTAACCTTAAACAAAGTTCTTCGAGAGGCTTCAACTTGAACCTCACCTCTTTCCCCCACACAAAACAATTCCAGTCTCGATCAACCAAGATTCATCGCACGACTCGAAGCCTACCCATCAATTCGAATCCTGCGCACAAGCCTACGGTCAAAGATAAACCACTGCAACTCTATTGACGACGTTACCGCCTCGAAATAAACATCGCTCTCCTGCCCCTCCATTGACCAAGGCTCCGCTTGCCTTCCGCAGGACAGCTCCCCTACCGATCTTCCAAACGTTCGCGATACGTTTATGTTAGCTTCGTTACCTCGAGACTACCAATAATTCCCTACGGCTCACGTCTTCGATCTTTGACCTCGATCTCGCACACCTCTGATCATTACACAACTGCGCATACACAAACATACCACGCCCACGACAATGGCTGACGCTTTAGCACAGCAACTAGATTCCACGAAGTTGAGGTGAATACTATGGGTACCAAGGTATACTTGCGAGCTCTAGCTGACCCAAGAACAGTGATGGGGCGGCATCAGAAGATTGGAAGCAAGGACTCAACATCCCCGCGAAGGACACTAGGCAACAGACTGAGGTATACGTTGAAGCCTACGATTGTGCGAGCTCTCTTCTGACTACATCAACAGGATGTCACCGCCACTAAAGGCCTTGACTTCGAAGATTTCAGCTTGAAGCGAGAGCTGCTGATGGGTATCTTCGAAGCTGGATTCGAAAAACCATCACCCATTCAAGAGGAGGCAATCCCTGTAGCTCTCACTGGACGAGATGTCCTGGCGCGCGCGAAGAATGGTACTGGCAAAACCGCAGCCTTCGTCATCCCCGCTCTTCAACGAATAAACCCCAAAAGTAACAAGGTCCAATGTCTCATCCTGGTTCCAACCCGAGAATTGGCGATGCAAACATCTCAAGTGTGCAAGACTCTCGGCAAAAACCTTGGCATCAATGTTATGGTCACAACTGGTGGCACTCTCTTGCGAGATGAT
>Ga0302140_10007896_pt1 | contig 13282 bp, 8 predicted proteins | sample I_Bog_E1_1_FD_202095 | JGI IMG/M metagenome (GOLD analysis project Ga0302140, IMG submission 202095) | Peat permafrost microbial communities from Stordalen Mire near Abisko, Sweden - I_Bog_E1_1 | ecosystem: Environmental > Terrestrial > Soil > Wetlands > Peat | place: Sweden: Abisko, Stordalen...
CTGCTTCCTCTCCGGCTACCACATAACTGGTCTTCTTGCTCACTGATTCGGCGGTCTTTCCTCCGGCGGCCTCGATCCTTCGTTTGGCTTCGTCGCGCGTCAGCGTGGGCAAGGTGCCTGTGAGTACAAAGGTGAGTCCCGCCAATTGCGCCGAGCGCTGCTTCTTCTCTGCGGTCATATCTACGCCCGCATCTTTCAGGCTCTGGATAAGCGCGAGATTTGCAGGTTGCCTAAAGAACTCCAGAATGGCCTGCGAGATACGCGGACCAACATGCTCCGCACACTCCAGTTCCTCGGCGGTTGCCTTCATGAGTGATTCCATTGATCCGAATCTCTGAGCAAGGGACTCAGCGGTCCGCTCGCCCACGGCAGGTATTCCGAGATCCACTAACTGACCGGCAAGTCCATTTTGAATTGAAGGCTCGATCCTTGTTTGCCAATTCTGAGTCTCGCGTCTGGCTAATGGCTGTTCCACTCGCGATGTTCGAAGAGCGTTCCATCGTATTTGACCGCCGCATTCCCTTGCCGCAGCTGTAAATATGAGGAGAGCCCGCGTGCAGTCACCGAGAGCGCGATGTGTGTTTTCCTCGGGCAAGTTCCTGATTCTTGCCAAGTCCGCGAGACGGTGGCTTGGCAGTTCGGGCCAGGCGCGTCGCGCCATCTGCAAGGCGCATGTGTACGGGTTGTTGATTGAGATCCCGTGCCTCCTAGCGGCATTCTGCAGGAACCCCATATCAAACGATGCGTTGAAAATGACGATGGGCAAGTCCTGAATGAATCCAACGAATTCAGCTAGCACCTCCTGTAGATGGCGACCCTCGCTCTCGACCATTGCCTGCGAGATGCCCGTCATTTCAGTGATGTGTCGGGGCACTCTACGCTGCGGTTTTACGAGCGATTGAAAAGGGGTCCGCGCGCCGGTCTCATGATTGGTGCGAATCGCCCCGAATTCGATGATTTCGTCCGTCGAAGGATCGAGACCGGTTGTTTCAAGGTCCAAAACCACGAACTCGCTCGGGAACCCGGGAGGGCAGATTGATATTGCAGGGATTGGAGCCGTGGCGGCCGGTTGCTCTCTCGATTGTGAGCGTGCCAATTTCCACGCCTGAAAACGGATCGCAGACTCGTGCAGTGCGATTGGCCGGGGTGGGGCGAGCGACGGGCTGTCACCGGTAGGAGGGTTCCGGGATTCGGCGGCCCTCGGGCTATCCGGTGCTGAAGGGGCGCCGATTCGCAAATCTGAGCTTCGAGCTTCACGGCGAAAATGCACGGCGAAAACAACTATAACGATTGCCAGAAAGACAAATGTTAGCAGCGCCACCATGGTCTTTCCCTTCTGAGCGGATAGTTAGCAGCTTAACTCGCCTAGGGCGTGTTGTGCTAAGTCTTCCTATTCTGAGGTCGATCCTGATTCAAGCAGCGTCAAGAGCCCATCCTCATCAATCACGGGAATATTTAGGTCGCGAGCCTTTTCGAGCTTGGAACCAGCCTCCTCTCCTGCCACAACGTAGCTGGTTTTCTTGCTCACCGATCCGGAGACCTTCCCACCCGCACCCTCAATCCTGGCTTTAGCATCTTCTCGGCTAAGCGTGGGCAGTGTGCCGGTGAGCACAAAGGTGAGTCCGGTCAACTGCGCTGAGCGCCGTTTCTTCTCAGCCTTCATGTACACCCCAGAGTCTTCCAAGCTCTTGATGAGATGCTTGTTCGACTCTATTGCAAAAAACTCGATAATGGCTTGCGAGATGCGTGGGCCGACTTCCTCCACGCGCTCCAGTTCATCAGCCGAAGCGCCTTTGATGTTCTCAATCGAGCCAAATTCCTCTGCAAGTTGTTGGGCTGTTCGCTCACCTACGAAGCGGATGCCAAGCCCCATAAGGACACGAGCGAGGCCGGCCTTCTTTGATTCCTCAATTTGACTGAGAAGTGTTTCAACGGCCTTTGGGCCAAGAAGACGCTCTGTTTTCGTCTCATCCAGGCCGGTAGTCTTGTTCTTCCGAGTGACATCCTTTTCAAGCTTTGCGAGCGACCCCTCATTCAATGAGTAGAGGTCCGCGATGCTTGTGACCAGTCGCTTTTCCGCCAGCTGCTGCACAACTGCATCGCCCAGCCCTTCAATATTCATAACGCTGCGGCGCCCAAAGTGGAGCAGGCTTTCGCGCAGCTTGGCGGGGCAATCGGCGTTGACACAGCGGTAGTCCACTTCGCCTTCGGCGCGTACTACCTCGCTCTTGCATTCCGGGCATTTGGTGGGAAAATGAAACACCTCGGTTCCCCTGGGGTGCTCGGCGTTCGCAATCACTTCCACCACCTTGGGAATCACGTCGCCGCCCCGCTCCACGCGCACCCAGTCACCGACCATCAAGCCGAGACGCTCAATAAAGTCAGCGTTATGCAGTGTGGCACGGCTGACTGTTGTGCCGCCGATGAAGACCGGCAAAAGCTCAGCTACGGGCGTGAGCTTGCCGGTGCGGCCCACCTGCACCGTGATTTCGCGAACCTGTGTCTCACCCGATTTTGCGGTGAACTTGTAAGCGATGGCCCAGCGCGGCGCGCGGCCCGTGTAGCCCAGTCGCTGCTGGGTGGCGTGGGAGTCCACCTTGAGCACGACTCCGTCGATCTCGTAGCCAAGCGTGGCGCGTTTGGCTTCGGCCGCATCGATGAATTGGATCGTTTCGTCAATGGACGAGACCAGTTTACGGTGCGAATTGACGCGGAAGCCGAGGGCGGCAAGGGTGTCGAGCGTTGCCTGCTGGCCGTGTGGCCAATACTCGCCCTCGACAAGCAGGAAGTAGGCGTAGAAGTCCAGCCGGCGATTGGCCACAGTCTTTGGTTCCAGGGTGCGCAGTGTGCCCGCGGCTGCGTTGCGCGGATTGACGGCCGGCGCCAGGCCCTCGCGTTCGCGCTCTTCGTTCAGGCGCAGGAAGGCGGCCTCGGGCATCACCGCTTCGCCGCGCACTTCAAAAGCCTGAGGAAGGCTCGCTGCCTGCAAGCTGTCCGCGGAGATGGTGAGGGGAACGCTGCGGATGGTGCGAATATTCGAGGTCACATCTTCGCCGGTCTGGCCATCGCCGCGAGTAATTCCTGCGCCCAGGCGCGCGCCGCCATCCCCTGCCGCTTGATAGTGCAGTGCGATGCTCAGCCCGTCCATCTTGAGTTCGGCCGTGTATTCCACAGGCAGCAACCCGGCCAGTTCGCGCACGCGGCGATCCCACGCGGCCAACTCCTCCGCGTTGTAGGCGTTGTCCAGGCTGAGCATGGGGCGCGAGTGGCGCACCTTCCTGAAGCCTTCCGCGGGCTTGCCGCCCACGCGCTGGGTGGGCGAGTCGGCGGCAAGCAGATCGGGGTGCGCAGCCTCGATTGCCTTCAGTTCGTTCATCAGCGCGTCGTACTGGGCGTCGGAAATCTCCGGCGCGTCAAGAACGTAGTAGAGGTGCTCGTGGCGGCGCAATTCCGCGCGCAACTCTTCGGCACGCCGGGCCGGATCGGGGTTCGGATTGGCTTGATTGCCCATGGGGTGGATTATAAGAGCCTGCGGGGGCAGTTTAGTATGGGTTGAAGGTCGCAATGGAACCAATTACGCACTTTCTTACCGGAGCATGCATTGGCCGCGCGGGCCTGAACCGCAAGACGGCTTATGCCACGCTGGCCGCGGTGCTGGCTGCGGAAGCTGCGGATATGGATATTCTGTGGTCGCTCCGCGGGCCTGTCGAGGAGCTGAAGCACCATCGCGGCATTACGCACACGTTCATCGGCGCGCCGGTGGTGGCCGGAGCGGTGGTTGGCGCCATCTGGCTGCTCGACCGCTGGGTGCAGGCGCGAAGGCGGCGCAAGCTGGCTGCGGCGAAGCCTGTTGACCCAGGCGCGCCGGGTCAAAAACTGCCGCAGCCGGTGCAATGGGGTTGGCTCTACGCGACTGCCTTGATTGCCGCTTTGAGCCACCTGCTGCTGGACTGGACCAACAACTATGGCTTGAGGCCGTTCTTTCCGTTCAACCCGCGCTGGTATGAGGGAAGCTTTGTATTCATCGCCGAACCGGTGATTTGGGGGCTGCTGGCGCTGGCGTTAATTGTTCCGTCGCTGCTGGGACTCGCGGACGGCGAAATCGGCGTGCGCCGAACGGCTTTTCGCGGGCGCGGCTGGGCGATTTTTGCGCTGACCGCCATGGTGGTGCTGTGGTGCTGGAGATGGGCAGAGCACGCACAAGCCCTGGCGATTATAAATAACACCGAAATTGCAACGGCCACGGTGACGCGGGTGGCGGTGGAACCCTACCCGATCAACCCGTTTCGCTGGCATGCCATCCTGGAGACTGAGGAATTTTACCAGACGGCCGAAATCAATACGCGGACAGGCCTTATCGACACCGATCCGGAGATTGACGTCATCTTCAAGCCGACTTCAACCGCGGCTACTGAGGCGGCCAAGCGAACACGGCTTGGCCAAGCTTATCTGGATTGGGGAACGTGGGCCGTGGTGCGCGATGTGGGCCAGAAACCCGTCGCCGGAATGGCCCCACCTCAGCTTCCGCCCGCTCAGGCCGCCAATTGGACCACCGTTGAGTTTACGGATCTGAGGTTTGCTTACTCCTATTTGGGAACCGGAAGGGCAACGGGCCAATCGCCGCTGGGCGGCTGGGTCTATATCGTGAACGGCAACGAAGATGCCGGCGAGGCCATGGGCGGACGGGAGCAGCGGTAAAACTCAGTCCGTTGCCCCGCCGTCCAGAATGCCGTTCGCTAGTATTCAATCGCTGGGCCAGCTATTCCTGACTGCGGCAAGTTGAAAACCCTGAATGGTCAAGGCGACCTGGGTGCGGCGGAATACGTCGTACTGGGTAAAGGTCACGGGCGATCCGGGACATAAGTATCTAGGATTTCCGCTGGGGTAATTCGGGTAACCATTCGAGAGCTGGAAGTTTGTCTGCCGCACTGAAGATATACCGAACTGCGCTGGTGCGCGGTCGAGCGATCCTGCCCATCCGGCGCCTTGCACTCCCGGATCGGGCTCGGTGTGGGGAGTGGAGCAGGAAGTGTTCGACCACACCACGCCTATATAGGTGAGCGGAGGCTGGCGCAACGCGCTGCGGCAAACGATTCCTGTAGCTTCATCGATTGGAGTCCTAAAGCCGGAAACCGGCGAGCAGACGCCGAAATCGGGAACGGAGAAGTCATGGATAGAAAGCGGGATGCGAGTTACATTGCTTACCTTTGCCTGAGTAACTGCCAGGGTAAGATGCACGGTGATCGGCTTGCCTATCAGGCGGTCGTAAACTGCGCGAGGCATGAAAATAGCTGAATCGCCGGCGCTCCCGATGGGAAGGAAGGTGGGCGTGGAGGAAGGCTGCCACGGAGATACCCATTGATAGCCGTCCGGGGTCTCGAATGCGAATCTGACATTGTCGGGAATTACCGCATATCCATCTGCCACCCCGGTGCCTTTCAGCGGGATATGAACAAAAATCTCGCCTTGCATCATGTTAGTCACGAACTCCCGCTCGCCTGGTGAAAATGGGAACACCGATAACTTGACGGGGGCTGCATCCTGGTTGGCGAGAGTTGGATAGTGGCGGTCGATGAGCGCTTGGTCGTTGGAGAGACGCGCGAGTACCGGAGCGGCCATGATGAAGAGTGCTGGAGTGCCAAACACGAGAATACGCGCGATCCATACCTTGCGCCGTGAGTATTGAATCAACACGGCCGCGATGCCTGCGCACAACAGGATTGAGTAGCTGAATACCGCACTTTCAGGGAGGCCGGCAACAACTGGGTGTCTGGGAAGCAGACGCGACGAAAAGGAGCCGAGGCATAACACGCCAACTACGGCCGCAAGCAATGTGAGCGTCATGCGGGCGAAGTTGGAAGTTACCGTTGCGAGCGCGAAGATTGGCAGGACAATAACAACGGTGAGGAGAAATAGACTGTAAAGCAACCCGGGGATATAGGAGAAGGGTTGGAAGCCCGCCTCGGCCAGCAGCATGCACTGTGCGGCAAAGATAGGGAGATAGAGGAAGACCAACACGAAAAGTAACTTCGCGGAGAGCAGGTTCTTCCACTCATAGGGGCGCGTGAGCCAGAACTGGCGGTCGCCCACCAGTCTTTCCGAGTGAACTACGCGGGTAACGAAGAGCCACCAGCTTCCCGGCACAAGATAAATAAGAATGCTGCCGAGAAACTGAGCAGTATAGGGAACCAGCAAATGGTTTCCCATGACTGCGTGCATACGGTCCGCGCCAGTCCATTGATAAGGGAAATACCACACGAAGGCTGCAGTAATCGCGACCGAGAGAAAGATTTCTCCCCAGAACTGACGAACGTCTTTGACGAAGATATGCAGTATCTGCTTCATGCTTCTTTCTCCTGGGAGGTAACTGGATTGCCTGCAGAAGTGGCGCCGGAGCGGTTGGACCTGGCAATGGCCAGAAAGATGGATCGAAGCGACATAGGATCGAATGTTATGTCGCGGGCAGCGGGAAATAACTCGGCAATTTCTCTTTCGCTTGTGTGTTGCTTGTAACTGTTCAGGACGAAGCGCACCACACAATCCGCTGCCTGGGGTTGAAGCCATGTTGCAGGCATGTTAGCGGGCAGCGTTGCCGGGTTAGGGAGCGTGACTGTAACTTCGCGGAAGCGCTCGCTGAGCACGGACATTTCTTCAGAGAACAGAAGGTTGCCTTGCTCGAGAAAGCCGACATGGCTTGCGAAGCTCTCAATCTCGGCCAGGTCGTGCGAGGAAAGAAGGATAGTGGTCTCAGGCGCGCGGTCGAGCAGGCACTCGATAAGTTCGTCGCGCACGAGCGGATCGAGGCCGGAGAACGGTTCATCGAGGACGATGAGCGCGGGGCGATAGGCCAGCGAACTGGCAAACGATGCCTTCATCTTCATGCCGCGCGACAGATGCTTGAGCTTGCGCCCGAGGGGCAAATCGAACTGGCGAACTAACTCCTTTTCAAGCGCCCGGTCCCAGGTGGGATAGAACGCCCGGAAGTAATCCATCATTCCGCCGGCCGTCATTCCATCTGGCAACTCTTGATTTTCGGAGACATAGCCAATGCGCTCGAATGCGCGCCCGGCGAGTCGCTGCGAGTCGACGCCCAGAATCTGGGCACTGCCCGCGGTGGGTCGAAAAATATTCATCAGGAGCTTGATGAGCGTCGTTTTTCCCGCTCCATTTGCGCCGACCAGCGCATAGATAGCGCCCTCGGGCACAACGAGATTGACGCCGGCAACGGCGAGGGTACGGCCAAATGTGCGAGAAAGATGTTCCGTGCGAATGGTGGATTTCATAGCTCCTTGGTACCTCCATCTTTGGGCTCTGCGACAAGCCTGTCTTCGGGTTCGGCAGGTCTGGCATCCCTTGCCGGCCGTTCAATGCTGAGGCGTTCCCAGTGAGCAGCAATCGACGAGAGCATGTCCGCGAGTTCGATTCCCAGCCGCTTGCCTTCCACCACAAGCTCCTCAATCTCGTGGCCCAGCAGTTGGGTGCGCTCTTTCCGGCTGGATTCGGGGAGAACGGCAACTACCGTGCCGATGCCGGGACGGGTCTCGAGCAGCCCTTCATTGACCAGGTAGGCAACAATCTTGTGTGCTGTGTTGGGATTGATCTTGAGTTCTTTGCTTAAGGCGCGGACGGAAGGGAATGGGTCTCCTGGGCGCAATTGACCGGAGACTATGGCTTTTTTCGATGCGTAGACAACCTGCTCGAAGAGCGAGACGCCGGCGCGAAAGGTAATGCGAAACGGGACCATGTGTGTACTATAACAGATAGTACACTAAATGCAAGGACTTTATTAAGGTCTGCAGCCTGCGATCAGAACCCCGGACTTGTCCGTGCCATCGACGCCTATAATGATCGCGGTTGGAGAATCAAAGGGATTGGGCGCTGACGAAGGAGATTCCGGTCGATGTCTGAAATCAAAAAGGCAACACGCAGAGAATTTCTAGTCGCAGGATCCACCGCGGCACTGGCCGCTGCAACTGCGGCTGCGGGCGCGCCTGCAAAATCGTCAGGCTCTGAAGCCCCTGTTGTCCCGGCGATTGAAGCGGCTCGTTTCACTTCGGAAAGCCTTCTGGAGAATGCGCCACAGCGAACGTTCAGCGGAGACAGAGCAACTCAAGTCTCAATGCCCCTGGGGGGAATTGGCGCCGGCTCGATTTGCCTGAATGGCTATGGGGGATTGCAGGATTTCTCCATTCATGCGCGCCCCGAAACATCCGCATTGCCCTCCGTCTGGACTTCCAATTCTCCTGAGGCAGCTTTTGCGGTGCTGCATATCAAGGCAGATCCTCCCGTGACCAAGCTTGTGGAAGGCCCATTTCCGGCTTTCAAAATCTTCGACCAGGGCCTGCAGGGACAGGGACTGCGCCGGGGAGGATTCGAGGGGTTTCCACGCTTTGGAAAATGCGTATTCAAGGGGGAGTACCCATTTGGAGAAGTCCAACTCAGCGATTCGAACGTTCCACTCGAGGTAAAGCTTACGGGTTGGAATCCTTTCATTCCCCTGGACGACAAGAACTCGGGGATTCCATGCGTCATTCTGGAATACACGCTGCGTAATTCGTCACAGCGACCGGTTGAGTATGAGTTTTCCTATCATCTCTCGCATTTGGCGCCGGGATGCAAAGGGGAACAACAAACAAGCGTCAACACGGTTATTCCCGGCAAGGGCGTCTTCCTGCACAATACCGAGGAGCCGAATTCGGAGGCATACGGCAGCGCCAGCCTCACCGTGATCGGCGATACGCCGCGCGACAAGCTACGAATCAAGGGCATGTGGCTGCGCAGCCCGGAGTGGACTTACGGTTCCTTAACCGCATTGTGGCGTGAAGTGTCCACTGGAGCATTCACCGAGAATGAAGGATCGAACAGTGTCGATATTGAAGGCCGGAATGGAGCGTCCATTTTGCTGGCGGGCCGGCTGGCGCCGGGGCAATCCCGAACCCACACCATACTCGTCGCGTGGCACTTTCCCAACTGCTATGTTCAGGCCGGTGGCAAGCCGGGAGCTTCAGCCGTGCGAGGAAACAGCGGTTGCCGCTCAATGGCGGACGGACTGCAGCCTCTTTGGCGACCCTACTACGTGACCCAATGGAAGGACGCGCGCGAAGTGGCACTCTACGTGGAGAAGGAGTATGTCTCGCTGCGCGCACGCACCACCAAGTTCAAAGAGGCGCTTTTTTCCTCGACAATACCGCCATACGTCCTGGATGCGGTGTCTGCGAACCTGGCCATTCTGAAGGCTCCCACGGTTTTGCGCGAGGAGAATGGCAATCTGTGGGGTTGGGAAGGCTGCTTTCCAGACAGCGGTTGCTGCGAGGGATCCTGCACTCACGTCTGGAATTACGCCCAGGCGTTTGCGCATCTTTATCCGCAACTGGAACGAACACTTCGGGATCTGGAGCTTTTCCGTTCCATGGATGAGAGGGGCCATGTGAACTTTCGCGGGGCGATTCCGGACGGGCCGGTGGATCATGGCTGGCATGCGGCTGCCGACGGGCAGTTGGGCGGAATCATGAAGGTATTTCGCGACTGGCAAATCTCAGGAGACTCAAAGTGGCTGGCCAGAATGTACCCGCTGACAAAGCGCAGCCTCGACTACTGCATCGGCACCTGGGATCCAGATCATCGGGGAGGTCTGTTCGAGCCCCACCATAATACTTACGATATTGAATTCTGGGGCGCAGACGGAATGTGTACCAGCATTTACCTGGGCGCGCTTTCGGCCATGGCCCAAATGGCGAAGGCACTCGGCGAAAAGTCCGACGCGGGATATTATTCGGACCTGGCCGAGCGGTGTGCGCGGTTCATGGACGAAGAGCTGTTCAACGGCGAATACTACCAGCAGAAGGTTGAGTATCTGGGCTTGCACGACAAGTCATTCGCCGATTCGGTGGCACGTGTCGATGACAGCAGCAGCGAAATGCAGCGACTGCTGAAGCGGGAAGGCCCGCGTTATCAGTATGGAAGCGGATGCCTTTCTGACGGCGTGATCGGCGCGTGGATGGCCCAGACCTACGGAATCGAGACCCCGCTTGCCCGCAATAACGTCCGCTCCGCCCTGCAGGCCATCTTCAAGCACAACTTCAAGTCCGATCTCAGCGAGCATGCCAATGCACAGCGTCCTGGCTATGCCATGGGAAGGGAGCCGGGACTGCTGTTGTGCAGCTGGCCCAGGGGCAACAAGCCTACACTGCCCTTCATCTATTCCGACGAGGTGTGGACAGGTATTGAATACCAGGTAGCCTCGCATCTCATCCAGGAAGGTTTTGTGAATGAAGGACTCACAATTGTGAAAGCTTTGCGCAGCCGCTATGACGGCCGGACGCGCAATCCCTGGAACGAGTATGAATGCGGCAATTGGTATGCCCGCGCAATGGCGAGTTATTCGTTGCTCGGGGCACTTGCGGGATTCCGCTACTCCGCGGTAGAACGAACGCTCTGGTTTGGACCTCGGTTGAGCATTCGGCCATTCGTGAGTTTTTTTTCTACGGCCCCTGGATTTGGCGTCATCGCACTCGACGACCAAGCGATAAGCATTCGGATGGTCGAAGGTGAGCTCCCGGTTGAGAAACTGGTTCTGACCGTTGGAGGGAAAACCAGCTCGATTGACTGGAAGACCACCGCCCGGCCGGCGGCTGCCGCGATGAAAACCATTTGACCCGTTTGGTCTGTTTCCGATGCAGTACGTCTTGAGAGGCGGCTTTTTACGAGGTTCACCAACTCTGGATGCGCCTAGGAAGTAGCCGGGCGGACCTTATCGGCCTTGCTGCCCGCCGCTTCCATGAGGATGCAGAAAGCCTGGCCCTCGGTGGAGATTCCCGGCCGGTCAAAGTTGGGCGCGCCGCAGACACCCTGAACATAGCCGAAGTCGTCCATCTTTTGCCGGGCAGCTTTGCGCATGGTATCCGCGTGGCCTTGGTACGTAGCAGGAAGCCAACCCTCGGTCACTCCTTCGTAGACGGCGTAAGCCAGCATCTGCGCCAGGTTAGTCTCAATAAATGTAGCGGGCTGGTCCACAACGTTATGAAACAGTCCATCGGGCCGCTGGTGCTGAAGGCAGCCGTCGACGATTTCTCTTGCAAAGTTGGCCAGGTGCTGGCGGTATTCGCGGCGGTTGGATGGCAGGCTCCTGATCACGCGTGCCAGTCCTGCAGCTGCCCAGCCGTTGCCGCCGCCCCAGTAGTTGGCGTCCTTCAACCGCTGGTCGCCGTCGTCCCAGATGTGCGATAGAAGTTTGTTTTCCGGGTTCCACAGGCGCTGTCGATAGCCTTCTATCTGGGCCAACGCTTCGTCATAGAAGCCCATCGCCGCAAGAAACGGCGGTGCCGCGTTGAGACCGTCCGACCACATCTCGGGTGCGTGGAAGACGTGATAGAGAACGCCTTGCGAGTTGCGCGGAGCCTTGGTTCTGATCCATTCGAGCAACCCGTCAACAGCGTGCTGGATCTCGCGGTCGCCTGACCATTCGGCCGCTTTGGCGTAGGCCGCGCCACCCATCGCGGGATCAGTTGGACTTCCCGATACCTGCACGCCGAGGCGTCCGTCCGGCATCCGAAGCACAATGGCCGCCTTCGTCAGCAAGATCACTTCTTCGCGGCGGCCGGCTTCGAGCATCGCATGCGCGAGAATGCCCTGCTCCCAGTCGCGGCGCTGCATGGCCATTGCGGCGGTAGTGGCTTTTTCAATGCGGCGCGCACTCTCAGAGAGTGTTTCGGCTTTAGTCTTGCCGCTGGCCAATTTGCTCACGGCATGCGCGAATAAGCCAGAAGTCGGGGCCATCGGACTGGCCAATGCCGCGCTTGCCTGCAAAAATGACCGCCGATTCATTCCATCTCCTTGCCAAGGCGCGTGGCTCAAGACCTGCTCAGGGCTTCACTTTCCACTGGTCAGGTTTCGGATGATCTCTACTTCGCGCTGGCGGTATGGGGTACCGTCGGAGCGGAACACGTCGTGCTGCCACACCATCGGCTGATCGCTCACGTAGGGGCGCTGCCACGAATCCCATGGAATCCAAGTCTGGCTCTTGCCGGCCACAAGGCCCCAGTTGATGGCGCCTACGTGGTGCTCGCGAGCGATGGGCAAAATAGTGTCAAACGTGCTGCCGATGTTGCGGGCCATGTACTCAGTGCAGATTATGGGGCGATGAAACTGCTCCAGTAGCTTAACTTGATGCTCAAAGTCCTCGGGCCAGCCGTAGTTGTGAAAGCTGATAATGTCTGACTGCTCGGCCTGGATGCGGGCCACAGGCGGCATGGTTGCCAGGGAGGTTAAGTCTCCATGCCACAGCCCGCTGGTAAGGGGCTGCGTGGGGCTCGCGGCGCGAGCCCATGCAAATACCCGCGGCAAAAGGGCGAGGATGATTTCATTTTTGTTGCGCGGGTCGCCCTTTGCGTACGAACTATCGTTGCCATTGTCGGGCTCGTTCCAGAGGTCCCAGGCAAGAATGCGGGGATCGTTGGCAAAGGCGCCAATTACTCCTTCGACGAAGCGTTCCAGGCGCGGATATTGCGCCGGGTCCGAAAGGACTTGAGTACCTGGAGCCTGCACCCAGCCGGAATTGTGTACGCCGGGAATCGGCGGATGTTGCGGGCCGAGTCTGGGATTCGGGTCCCAGCAGGAATCGAAGAGCACGAAAATGGGCCGGATGTGATGGCGTGCGGCAATGGCCAGAAAGACGTCGATACGCTGTTGAAACCCTTTGGGGTCCTGCTCCCAAAGCAGGTTGTGCAAGAAAACGCGCATGGTGTTCATGCCGATGCCCTCGGCCCAACCAAGCTCGCGGTCGATGGTGGCAGGGTCGAAGGAATCCTGTTGCCACATTTCCAACTGATTAATGGCGGTTGAGGGAAGGAAATCGGCTCCCACCGGCCACTTCTGTTCGGCATACCAGGTATTGGCCTGGGCTTCGGTCCAGCGGGCTCTTTGCACATTGACGGCTTGCAGTTGCTGTGCCTGTATGGCTGAGAGAAGCGCGAACAGAAGGAACGCCGAAGAAAAACGGCAGCATTTCGACAAAGGCTCGGTCATCGGAACTCCTCGGACCAATCATGCGGAATCCGAATTATAAGTCGCAAGCGCCAGCAGGGGCCAATTTCCCGGGATGCCGAACGCCCGGAGTTTCGATGTCGTGAAAGCAGGAGCGGAGAATGAAGCAGTCGCCGACGGAGCTCGATTCTCTTCGCCTTCTCGTGAATCGCAGGGACGCTTACCCGGCAAGCCTTGAAGGAGAGCCACGATTGACTGGTGTCAAAAAAGCGAACCCCATCAAGAATGATGGGGTTCGCCG
>Ga0302140_10007908_pt1 | contig 13265 bp, 11 predicted proteins | sample I_Bog_E1_1_FD_202095 | JGI IMG/M metagenome (GOLD analysis project Ga0302140, IMG submission 202095) | Peat permafrost microbial communities from Stordalen Mire near Abisko, Sweden - I_Bog_E1_1 | ecosystem: Environmental > Terrestrial > Soil > Wetlands > Peat | place: Sweden: Abisko, Stordalen...
TAAAACCTAAAACTAAAAATTTATGTTCGAAAATATTAAAAAATTATAATATTTTAAATTTAAAGCATTGATGTAATTAATGTGTTATTCTTATTGATGAACTAACTCTTAATATTTTTTTTTTTTTTAATTCCATTTAAAACATTTTTTTTTGTATGAACTCAAGAATTTCTAAATAAAGCTTCTTAAATAATTTCTGTTCTAACCAAGTTTAAACAATTTAATTTTTCATGAATCAACCTTTCACTCCAAAGCCACCTATTTCATATTTTGAAGATGATTGGGAATTTTTCAAAAAAGGTGCACAAAACAGATCCAACCTCTTTAATCATCATGTTCTCAGTTTTGACTTATCCAATCGAAATCTTAAAAAAGCAGACTCTCTTCTGAGTTTGCCCTCTCCAAAAGATCTCCCTCTACAAAGTCCCCCAAATTTCACATTCCAAGATCATCCAATCAACGATTTGGTTCGTGAATCATATGAAAGCGTTCAAAGAAAAGACCCAACGATCTTAAGATTACCCAGAGTATTTTTAGAAATAAAGGAAGAGATGACAATGAATGAGGTTTGGAAGAAATCTAACCTAAAAATAATTGTTTTATGTCTAAAATTCAAGAACAATTTGAAACAAAAAACTTTGAGTTACATGTTGAAGAAATCAAAACCATTGCAATTAAATATGGTTGGAGACAAATCGTTTTTTGTGGACTCATACCTGGAAATTTCGAGATTGCTTTGGCATAAAAAGCTCGAGTTTTTAGCCCTGGAAAATAGTAAAAATAAGAATCTCTTCAGGCCAAGACCAATCAAAACCACAACCTTTAAAAAAGCCGCAATGCAAGAGACCCAATTCAAGGAGGTTTTTCAAAGATTCCTGAAAAAATTAATGAGATGCTTTTTTTACAGCATGGCATTCATGATCAGGTTTATGATAAAGTTCATCATTCATATGAGGCCCAGTCTAAAAACAAGAATCTTCTGGGATATCACCGTCATAATAATTTTGACAACACAAATGTGGTACATTCCAGTTTTTGCGAGCTTCTCGATTGCTCAGGAGGCACCCTCTTTGAATATGTACTTTCAAACAGTCCCCTTGATAATTTTCACGATTGATATATTTTTTAATTTTGTGACTGGATATTACTCGAAAGGCTATTGGGTTACTGATAAGGTGAGGATTGCGAGGCATTATCTCAAGAAGGAATTTTGGATTGATGTCATCACGTTGATTTCTTTGTACATGTCATATAGCGGAGATGGGGGTGATTTATGGGCTTTGTTTTTTATGTTGAGGGTGATTAGGATTAGTAAGATGTTCCGGAAGATTGAGGATCATTTTCAATTACAAGTGAAATATTCGAGTAGTTTGAGCCTTGGAAAATTGACAATCACATTATTATTTTTTGTTCATATTTTCTCCTGTTTTTGGCATTTTGTTGCCCAGGCTGAAACTTATTTTGAACCAACATGTCAAACCTGGTTGGTTGTAAAAGATTTGGAAGCTGAACCTTGGTACATCAAATATATGGCTTCTTTTTATTTTACTTTGGTGACCTCTGTAACAGTGGGATATGGAGATATTACTCCTACGACTTCAATAGAAAGACTTTGTTCTTGTTTGATTATTCTTTTCGGATGCGGGCAAAACGCATATAGTATTAATAGCATTGGAGCAATATTCCAGGATATGTTTAAGGAAGAAATGGCTTTAACGTAATCATTTAAATAATAATGTTTTATAACTATAATTTAAATTTAGACGACAAATTGCTAGTCTTACAGCCTATATGAGCAAAAGAAATGTCGATAGCAGTCTACAATTAAAAGCGAGGAGATATTTGGAATATGTCAGTCAACAAGAGAAGAGAGCTTATCAGAAAGGAGAATCAGTTTTGGGATCTTTGAGTTCCTCTTTGCGGGATGAGATCTTAAAAAACATTTATGGCAAAAATTTTAAGAAAGACATCCCTTTTTTTGCAGAAAACTTTTCAGATAATTTCATTGATGCTTTAATGCTTCGGGCAAAAGAAGTTTCCTATGCCCCAGAAGAATTGATTTATTACCAAAATGATAACGATAACCAAAGTTTATACTTTATTATCAAAGGGAAAGTGGAAATTTATTTAAACTTTAGACAACAGTGTTTGCAAATGATCAGCTTAGGACAAGGCAAGAATTTTGGAGAAAAAGAATTTATTTTAGGAAATGCCAGGCAATTTTCAGCAAGAAGTCTCGAATGTACAAGATTAATTTATGTCAAAAGAAAAGATTTTTTGGAGGTTTTGCAGGGTTTCCCAGAAGATCATGAACGTTTCTTAATGATTAAAGACAGAACTATGCTAAATTTCGGGAGCTGTCCAAATGAAATTTGTTATTTCTGTGATAAAAACCATAATGTGTCAAAATGTCCCTTCATAAGTTACCATCCTCAGAAACAATTGGTTTTAGGTAATTGGACCCTAAGCATTCTCCAACGAAGAAGACGTTTTCTAAGACAAAGAGTGTTCAAAAGCTGTTCTTTAAAAAAAGCTAGGGAGGTGAATAATTGTGCTGAGAAATTTTATCAAGGACACAAAAATGATAAGGAATTTCGGGAAACCCAAAGTGTGCTGTTAGAAGAAGAGTTTGATGCAAAAAATGGGGAATTTAGTCAGGACCAAAATAACTTTGAAAGCAGAATATTTATAGAAAAAGTGGAAATAGACAGAGGAAAAAACTACAAATGGTATTTTCCTGGGGATAATCTTGATCAATTTGTTTTGAATATCAGAAATCAAATTTTTCCTTCAAAGAAATTTACTCATAAAAAGAGAAGAAGGTATACAAGTCCAAAAAAGGCAGGACGTGTCAATTCAATTGTTGAAAGAAAAATTTCATCATTTATTAGAGCAAGTGACTTTCTCAATAGAGGCTGTGTTTGGTTTAAAAAGCAATGGCCTTTAAAAAAATAAAAAGAAATATATGAAAATATTAAAAATATGCAAAACTTTCTATTTTTTTTTTTTTTTATAATTTGTATTTTTTTCGAATTTTGTTTAATTTATTTTTTTAGATATTTAAAATCAACTTTTTAAATTCGCTCAGACTAATCTTTCCATCCTTATCCAGATCGAACTCCCAAAAAATCATGTCCAAATCCGGTTCAGTCAGGCTCATTGGTAGTTTAATCGATTGTATCAACCATCCAAATTGACTTCTATCTAAATCCAGTCTATCACCCCTTGCAGAGGTGAACAATCTTTCAACATTGGAATTCGTCTTTTGCAAATAATATCTGATTTGGGTTATAAAATCGCTAATGTTTTTGTTATAATTAGGATTAGGTCCTTGCATTTGCATTGGAATGTAATTATAACCCTGTTGATTTTGTGGGAATTGGCCTTGGTTATATTGATTAAATCCTGAATGCACTGGAGGGTAAACATCTTGAGTCCCATAACCACCTTGTTGAGAATGCATGTAATTTGGAGTCGCACTGGTATAAGGATTATAAGGTGTAGATCCTCCCATTTGATATCCAGTATCTCCCGTTGTATATCCAGTTTGAGGAATGTATTGAGGAGGTTGATTATTTGGAGATCCTCCCACAGGATATCCAGTCGGAGGAATGTATGGGGGCTGATTATTATTATATTGAGGTGCCTGACTTGTGTTGTATTGGGTTGGGATATAAGGTTGTGGAGGAGGAATATAAGAGGGTCCTTGCATATAACCTGGAGATGGTTGTCCGAAGTTTTTCGAGCCTTGCATATCATTAGAATTATGCATTGGATTTGGAATTTGATTTGCTTGATAAGGACATGGATTTGACTTTTGATTTGGATTTGGGGAAGCCATGTTTTGATTATATGAATTGTTTGGTGCTGGATTGTTTAGATTCATAGGAGTTCCTGGATAATTTAATTGGCCTTTCGGAGGGGATTGCGAATTATTCATTGGAAGACTTTGATTTCTTTGAAGATTTCCACCACCTAGATTGAGGTTCACTTGGATTGGATTGGCTTGAATGTTATTAGCTTGATATTGGATGGGTGTTTGAGTAGTTAACCATTTTCTAAATTCATACAAACTTATTGAATTGTCACCATTTTCATCAATGCTATTATAGATAAATTCAATTTGTTCTCGGCTGACTCCATCGTCGAGCTTTTTCATTAATTCTGCAAATTCATTCATTTCTAATTGATTATTGTTATTTTTGTCAATAATTGAAAATAGTTTATAAAGATCGATGTTTTTTTCGATGATTTTAGCCTTCAACATCCCTTGATAATTCAATGCTTTCTCTTTTAATGTTGTTCTTCTTCTTTTGTAATCAAAACAATCATTGAATAACAGATGAGAAAACACTTCATCCCACGAAAGTCTCTCAGTTTCCTCCAATTTTAATGCTCCTAAAATAAAAGATTTACTTTCTTCGCTAATTTTCACCTCTGGAGGAAAATTTGGAGGTTGTTTCAAAATCTTGTTCACTAACTCGTATTGTGTCTTGGCATCCCAAGGGGTTTTCCCAAAAAGCATCTCATAATAAATCAATGCAATTGACCAAAGATCACTTTTTGTTGAATATTCCTGTTGTTGTAGAATCTGAGGAGACATATAAAGAGGCGTACCTACGAGAGATTTCATAAGATCTTTGTTGAAATTTTCCACGCATTTCGCAAAACCAAAATCTGCCAATTTGAACACTCCTTCATGCATCAAAATATTATCTGGCTTCAGATCTCTATGAATTATCCCAAGTTTAAGCATTTCATGATATCCTTTCAAAATTTGAGTGATGATGGTTAATGCTTCTGCTTCAGGAATCTTGCCTCTTTTCTTGAGATAAGAAGTCAATGTGCCTCCGGAGCAATATTCTAGGATGAAATAATGGTTATTTGAAGAAGAGAGCACATCAAAACAATGGATAATATTGGGATGATTCAACAACTTCATCACCTGCATTTCGTTCATGAGACTTTCTTGCAAGGCTGGATCGGTCTTAATGAGCAAAACAGGGATGACCTTTATGGCATAAAGCTTGTCTTTTTTTTCGATATCGTGACCCAAAAAAACTGTGCCGAAGGCACCTTGACCCAATCTATCATTCATACTATAGAAATAACGATCGATGCGTTTGGTGCTAGGACTTGTATCTGGTCCGAAATCCACCATGACTATAAGGGGGCTGGAGAGGTTTTTTGGAAAAAAAGGGAATTATTTATTTGGAATTATTATTTTTAAGAGATGGATGATTTTTAAGAAACATATAAAAATTTTATTTGTTTTCGTTTTTTCAAATAATCGTAATTCCTCTAACTATTAAACAATTAATGATTGAAATTTCCATAGCCCAAATTTTGATGCATAAATTGAGGAGGAAAAGGTGGAGGATTATGATGAATTAATGGTCCTCCACTGTATCTCAAAGGCAAATTAGGATTTAGTGGTGCGTTCATTGGTTTTGGTGGTATCATTGGAGGACCTAAACTTGGTCGAGGTATAAAGGCTGGTTGTTGCCAAATTTTGGGTGTATTAATAAAATGGGTGGGACTTTTATACGGTATATATTGAATATTATTTTGTATGGGTTTTGGACTGAAATCATTTTTGTAATACAGAAGACTATTTTTTTTTTGAAATGTAGGTTTAGAACTAATATTTGAATTTGTGAGCCATTTTCTAAATTCATAAAGACTGATCACATTGTTTCCATCCTCATCAATTGAATTAAAAACGAATTCAATTTGTTCCCTTGATGCTTTGCGGTCTAAGATTTTTAGTAGCTGTGCGAACTCATTGATTTCAAGTTGATTATTCTTGTTTTTGTCAATGGCTGAAAATAGTTTATACAAATCAATATTTAATTCAATAATTCTTTCTTTCAACAAAGCTTGATAAGTTAAAGCTTGTTGTTTTAGCATTTTTTTCTTCGCTTTATAATCAAAAGCATCTTGAAATAATTCATGACAAAACACTTCTTCCCATGAAAACCTTTGATTTTCATCAACCTTTAATGCTCCGTAAATAAATTTCCTGCTTTCTTCACTAACTTTCACATCCATGGGTATTATAATTGGCTGCGTCAAGATTTTATTAATAAGTTCAACATGAAATTTCGCAGTCCAAGGGGTTTTCCCACACAACATTTCATAATAAATCATTGCAAATGACCATAAATCTGTTTTAGTGTTGTAATCTTGCCCCTGAAGGATCTGAGGAGACATGTATAAAGGGGTTCCAACCAAGGATTTTAAAACATCGTTTTTAAAATTTTCGAGACATTTGGCAAAGCCGAAATCAGCTAATTTGAAGACTCCCTCGTGAATTAAAATATTATCAGGTTTGAGGTCTCTATGGATAATTCCTAATTTTAGCATTTCGTAATAACCCTTCAAAAGTTGAATGATGATTTGAAGTGCTTCTTGTTCTGATAATCTTCCAAACTTTTTTAAATATTGAGTTAAAGTTCCGCCGGAACAATATTCCATAATGAAATAATGGTTGTTGACCGTTGAAAGAACATCGTAACATCGAATAATATTTTCATGGCTCAGAAGCATCATGACTTTCATCTCGTTGAAGAGATTTTCTTGAAGTTCAGGGTCGTTTTGAATCAATGTAATAGGAATAACTTTTATTGCATAAACTTTGGAAGCGTCATGAGTGGAATGGCCTAAATAAACTGTTCCGAAAGAACCTTGGCCAAGCTTTTCATTACGGTCATAGGAATATTGCTGGATGAATTTAATGTTTGAAGATTGATCAGATTTATTCGCCATTTTATAGAAAATATTAGTAATTTAATTTTTTTTTGAAAAATAATTTGAAATTTTTGCTTCATTACAATTTAAACAACTTAAAATGTATTAATTAAGCTGTGTTATGATTTTTTGAAACAAAAAGCTAAAGAAAAAAAGGAATAACAATCAAAACGTGATTTTTTAAAGAAGAGGGTGGAAAAACAAAAGAGAATAAATTTTTAAAGAAAAATAACTTCAAAAATTTCATGACTACATTAATATTTATTAAATTTTCATTTCTCCTATAATCTTCTCACAAATTATAAATCATGCAAAAACAATTAATCTTTAAAAATATTCACAAATTCCACTTCATGCACACATATCTTCGGAGGCATATTGACCTTAGTTTTATCTCTCGTAAATTCATTTTTCGGCGTATTATTTTTTGTATTCGAATTATTCATTCCCATCACACTTAAAACACCACCTCCTGTTTTTTTTTTCCACATATCATTCTTGATCTTTATCCTTTCTAACAGCTTACCCTTGATTCTAATCGAATGAGTGTCCGTCAAAGATGGTCCTAATTGATAAGTGAGTTTAACAGTTGGTGATTTTATAAATCGATATTTCTTTGTCATTCTTTTGCAAGTTGAATCCAAAGATTTATTTTCCTCACTTTTGCATAAAGCAGTTGTTGGCTTTAAAGGGGTTTGGAAAATTGTGGGTTCATAACCAATGTTTTTCTGATTCGATTTGAGAGAAGGCAAAGTATATGTTTTATGCATTTGTTTCCTTTGGAAATATTCATTTTTCAAGGAGATGTTTTTCATAGTTTTGGAGGCAATGCCTTTGTTGATGATTTTTTTGATTTTTTCAATTGAAAGCATATTTGAAAGTAGATCTGGAAGCTTATAAATGGTGTTAGGATATATTTTATTAAAAATCTCATCATTAAGAGTTTGTTCGGGTTTTGTAAGATGTAGTTCCAATCCTTATAAAAAAACTAAATAAAAAAATAATAATAAATATTAAATGAAACCCATATTATTTCTTAATTGTTCATAATCTTGATAGAAAACTTTAGCAAATAAGCCTTGTAGTTCGTTTTTCTGTAATTCCTCATATTGTTTCTTGAGCCTTTCTTTTTCCTTAATCACAGGGTCGTTGAGCATCTTTTTAAAAAACTCTTCACTAAGAAAAAACCCTTTATCCAATTCTTCATATCTCAAATTAAATGCGTTGATATAATAAACACAATTGTTTTCATCTTTGAGAAATTCATTATAGACTTTGGTTATCAGCACTGAATAGAACTTCTCAATGAAAATATGAATTTTATAGAACATATATTTGCAAAAATCTATTAGATTTGAGTTTTTCAACTTCTCTTGAAAAGTCTCTTCATCATCCACACTAACAAAATCACTGGAAGAATAGGCTACATCTCCATTGCTGATAGCTATATCATTTTGAGCTCTCTTATATAAAGGGTCTTCTTTCAAAGAGGGATTCCATTTGAATTTGAGTTTTGTGACTTCATAAGGAAATTTCTTTGATTTTATATATAGTTGTAAATATTGAATCTCTTTCCAGGAGGGGTCTTGTTTTCGCTTGATGATTTGAGTTATGAACTCCCTTTCACTGAGGATTTGGGTTGTTTCTTTAAATTAAACACCTAAATTTATTAGAAATCAAAGGGAAAACCATCTCCATATTTGCAAATGACTATTTCTTTTAAGTCACTACTGTTTTCTAATCCACCACCAATAATCGTTTCTTTTGGTTTCGCACGTTTTTCTTGGAAAAATTTCCTGATTTGATTCGAAGTGAGTTTTTCCTTCTGTTTTATGAACTTGAACTGTTTGTTTTGCTAAAAATATTGATATTTTTAAGAAATTTGTTAAAAAAAAACAACTTTTTGAGTATAAACAATGAATTTCGCTTCTGAATTCTGAAAAGCCACAGTATCTGGGATCATTATTCCCATGCTACGATTTACAGGCTTGACAATTTGTAATCTCTTCAAAATATACACGAAATCCTTCTCTTGATCATTGATCTTCTTACCTTGATCCTTCAAGATTTTCTCATCAAAAGGATTATAATCTGAGTCATAAGTTGTTTTTTTTAATTCTTCATTTTTCCTTCTTCATTTAATTTTTTAGGTAATATGAATATTTTTGTTTGAAAAACCAATTACATATATTCTAAATCCAATGAGCATATGTCACAAGGACATTTGGGTTGGGCAGTTTTGAACTTCTCATAATTGAGGCCTTGATTTTTGGAGTTCTTGTTGTCATCTCTGAGCAGACTATCGATTATTTCATCTTGGCTTTCGGCATTTTCACTAACACGATCTGTCTTGATGAAAGTTTTGTTTTTATGATTTTTAAAAGGACTATGCATGACTTGCTTTACAATTTATTAATAAATTTATCATTAATTAAGTTATTCTTTTGCTTAAAACATGAGCCTCCATCATCATTTCCTAAAACCGAATGCTTTCTTAATGAGAAATCATAAATCTAAGACAGATTTCTCTCTTGATCGATCATCAAAACTTTCAGATGTGAAAAACTTTGATTCACATATATCAAAAATCAACAAAGGACAAAAATCAAAAAAAAAAAATAAAGCTTCAGATTCTATCTTTAAATCCGCTTTCACTCTTCAACAAAGTGATAACCAAATCAGCAGCTTTTCAAAGGCCAACCGTTTCCCTAAATTCAAAGAAACTGATAATATTTCCTCATTAATTTCTTTGCCATCAACACTCACCATCAAAAATTACAATCTAGGCTATGGAAACAAGAATTATCTACCAAAATATGTTGAAATAAATGCTAGAGAAAATCCCAGTCCCTCAACTTATCTCTCTTATGATAAACTTACCCAAAATTTTCTTTCAAAATTTAAGAAAGGTCCAAGTTTTGGCCTTTCTTATGCTTATTATGATAAGACATATATTCCAGGATATAAAATTCAGAATATTGCGCGAAATAAGAAAATGCCAGGTCCTGGAAAATATGAAGTTGATCGTGAATTGGGAGATTTGAATATCACAAAGAAAAGAAGAGTGAATATCAAAATTAAGGGAAGAAGAGGAGATTTCATTGATGAAGAAATCAAGAAGGATCAATCACCAAAGAAATATTATTTTCCCAAGACTGATCTTGTGAGTGAGAAGAGATTCAATGCGGTTACTTTTGGCAAAGGAATGAAATTTGATTTCACACATAGTCCAACAATGGAATTCCCAGGTCCGGGACATTATGAGGTAAAAATGGCAGGCTTAAAGAAAAAAGCGAGGAATTTAAAGAGAAAATAATGACTTCTTTGTAAAATTTCGGTATTTTTATAAATTTAATGCAAAAACATTGGAAAAAAAAGGAGGTTAGCTTAAAGAAAAAAGCGAGGAATTTAAAGAGAAAATAATGAATTCTTTGTAAAATTTCGGTATTTTTATAAATTTAATGCAAAAATTGGAAAAAAAAGGAGGTGGTCTCCTTAAAAAAATTATGATATAAAATCAGAAGTAATTTTGATAATCATTTTCACAATACATTTTTAAGCGTATAAATGAAAATCAAACAATTCGAAAACATCTCGCCCAAAGATCCCCTCATTGATGAAGACACAGTGATCACCAGTTGTTCCAATCGTTTATTTCAACCTCTCAATCCAGATCTTTTGTTCCCTATGGAAATGTCTCACATTCTCCCACTCCCAATTGACAAATGTTTTATGTACACACAAAAGCATGTTTTACATTTTAAATGAACTTTTTTGTTTTTTTTCTAAAAAGCCAAACTTCTGTCATTCTCAACTTTGAAAACAACCGTTCACTCAAATCTTCCGCATCAATGATCCTTTCCAAGTTGCTTTCTCCTCTTTATAACACCGATCATGTAATTAAAATGAAACCAATTTCCGAGGAAGTGAGAAACGAATTGAAATTCAGACTAAATGGGAGCGATCGTTTGGATAAATCAAGCGAAAAAACCAAAAGCTATAACATCTTTAATAATGGCAATCAAATGGATACCATCATCAAACCGAATAATAATAAAAATAGGGGCATTATTTCGAAAATTTATCAAAGCAGCAAAACAAACAAGTTTCATCTTTTCAAATACGACGCCGTTAAAGGAGAAACCTCTGATATAATTTTGGATGGTTTTTTTTCCAATCGGTCTCCCTTGAAGAAATGTGCAATGGGCAAAAATTCAGGTTATTATTTCATTTACGACAATCAAGGGAGAATTTCAGTGATTTGTGAACATATAAAAATCTGCGAATTGAATTTGCCTGATTCTAGGATCGACCCCACCCTATTTGTTCATGAAATCGAGTTTAATAGATTAATACTATTTATAGCTGGGGGGTTCGCGATAAAAAACAGTGGAGCATTGACGCCTACTGACAGTATAGCGGTTTTTTTCCTGAACTTTAAAGATGCTTCAAAACTGATAATCAATGAACCCTTATTATATATAAAGATGAAATATTCAAGGATGTATCCAATTCTCTTATCACATAAGAATAATTCTGAAAAGATGTTGATAATAATTGGGGGAAATGTGAGGAATAAATTCAAAGAAGATAAGAAAGCTTTTGATAAGAAGAAATCAAGTGTTGGGATGTTCAATGAAGGAAATATGATGTGTGAGACAATTAGCATAAATAAAATCAAGGAACTAATTTATCAAGTTCATGGAGAAAATATCCCTATTGTGCAAACTGACGATAGTCTTTGTTTAATGATCAATGGGAAAGAAAATTATGAGACTGATACACGAAATACCAACATTCGATATTATCTTGGCAATGCGGGGATTCTTCAAATAAAAGATAGAAAAAAACATAAAATATCCTTTATTTTCGGATTGGGAAAATATCGACATGAGATATGGTTTATTGATATGTTCGATTTCGTTGAACATAAGGCCTATATGTATGAAAGCCAATCTTTTTTGAAGAAAAATAAGAATCGAATCATGTGTAATTCAATGCTCACAAAGGTGGGAGATGAAATCTATTATCTAGATGATGAAGAGACGAATCTTTATAAAAAAATCTCTATAAAAAGACTTCGAAGCAATATGGGTTTAAATGTTTGTAATATCTTTTAAGAAACCTTAATAATTTATAATTAATTAGCTCTTTTAGACTTGTTTAATTTTGGATAATATATGGACTTTTCTCACAATAGTTCGTATTATTACTCTTTATAAATTATCGGCTTTCTCGAATAAAATTCAAAAAAATAAAAATATCAAATTAATTTTATTGCAAATCGTTACGATCTTTCAATGGAAAACTTATGGCATCTTGTCATCGGTGGGGCATCCGGCTGCACTGCCACCATGATCATCCAGCCCATTGATATGATTAAAGTGCGTCTTCAGATCAAAAACGAAGAGTTTGGTATCCTCCGTTCCCAAGGCAAACCAGTTCCTAATATCAAATTGGGCTTCTTGCCAATGGCCAAAACCATTATTTCCGAAAGCGGTCCTGTTGGCCTCTACTCTGGTCTTAGTTCAGCTCTCATGCGTCAGGTGTTCTACGCAACGACCAGATTAGGACTTTTCAAGATCTTTTCTGAAAAACATAAGGAAAGAACTCAAAGTACTTAATTTCCAAAGAGCTTTTCTTAATCTTTTATTTAGAGGACACCATTCCTTTCTATTGGAAGACGACCTATGGATTGATTTCTGGTATTTTAGGATGTTTGGTTGGGAATCCCGCAGATTTGTGCTTGGTGAGAATCCAATCCGACACCCAACTACCAAAGGAACAAAGAAGAAATTACACTGGTTTCTTTAATGCCATTGGGAGAATCATCAAGGAAGAAGGAGTTTTGACTTTGTGGAGAGGAAGCACACCAACAGTCGTTAGAGGAACTACCATCACCGTGGTCATGTTGGCAACCTTTGATGAAGTCAAGGAAAGACTCAGCAAGTATTTATCGACGAATCCAGAAAATTTGGGCATCAGAGTCACGTAAATTTAACTAAGAAATTTTGTTGGTTTAAAAATTTTAAGGGGCTCGTTGGTCGCAGGGACTTTCGCGGCATTTTCTGCCTTGCCTTTTGATAATTGCAAAACCAAAATACAGAAAATGAAAAAGGGTCCTGATGGCCTTATGCCTTATAAGAACATTTTCGATTGTATGTTGAAGGTATGGTTTTTGTTGGAAGAAAACTAATATTAAATAATTTATGGTTAGACGGCTACGAGAGAAGGAGTCACTGGTTTGTGGGTAGGAATGAGCACATTTTACTTCAGATGCGCTGGACATATTGTGTTTGTGCTCCTCATTCAAGACTTCTTCACGATACAAGCAAAGAAAAGAGGGCTGATTGGTGGTCATCATTAAATAGAAAAAGCTATATTTACTTAAATTTTATTTGGAATACATCAAAAATTAAAATAAAAATCCATTTTTTAAAATATTTGCGTGTTTTTATATGATTAATGTTAAAGATGAAATTTAAAATAATTAAAATAATTTTTTTTTTTCAGCA
>Ga0302140_10007909_pt1 | contig 13265 bp, 17 predicted proteins | sample I_Bog_E1_1_FD_202095 | JGI IMG/M metagenome (GOLD analysis project Ga0302140, IMG submission 202095) | Peat permafrost microbial communities from Stordalen Mire near Abisko, Sweden - I_Bog_E1_1 | ecosystem: Environmental > Terrestrial > Soil > Wetlands > Peat | place: Sweden: Abisko, Stordalen...
TTCAGAGTGTTTAGTTTGAAACAAATCGAAACATTTCGATTTATTCTTCTGGATGTTTCCATTCGTTAATTGGCAAAGACTCATTTTCGGTGGTGCAAGAAATGTGGTTCGGAGAGTTGAACGGGTTATCATAGAAATCCTTCGCGTGAGAATCCTCGTCCTTTTTTGTTAAGACCTCTTCATCTAAATTAAAATTCGAATATTTAATTTCTTTTTCTTCATTTGGTTCCTGTTCTGAGCGCACCTTTTTCATATTTTTCAATTGAATTATTAAAAAAGTGACAATACTTCGAATTTATTGTCAGTTACTTTCACCTGACAACAACCCATTAGTTTCTTTTGGTTGATCTGATTAAAAGCAGAAAAATGTTTTTTAATAATTTAAATAAATAATTCAGTTAAACATTGCATTGAAAAGCCGCAGCTCTTTTAATTTTGGTTTTCATATATTTCAATATATATTTTTCTTCAAAAATGAATCGAAATAAAAATTCATCAAGTTACCATTATGAATCAGCACAGGAAAAAAAATATCCTTTCGCATTAGTTTGGACAGCTCTTCCATGCATATCATTTTTTTTCCCTTCAATAGGCCATACAGGAATATGCACGTGTTTTTTTACCTTATAATATCTAAAATTCATTTAATAATCATATCAGTTCTGATGGAGTGATCCATGATTTTGGAGGGTCTTTTTATATTGGGGTAAACAACGTTCAATAATTAATTTCAAGAACTCTGTTTTTTTTTTAGGTTGATAATTTTACATTCGGACACCCTTTAAAGTAAATTTAGCAAGTCATCATTTCTTTACCTTTTCTATTTTTATGTCTAGATATATAATTTTGGATGTTGATGCGGAAAAAAGAGACGATTGGGATAATTCTATTCGAAAAGCGGATCTTAAGTTCGGAGCAGAAGAACATGATATCATAAGGTTTTGTAATTTAACATATGAAAACAACTACAATAATTCTGCATTAGCAATAATTGCCATCATCATGTGGCAGATGTATTAAACCAAGTAAATTATCAAGGAAAAAACAATTGGGGAATATTGGATATTTGGTGGTTGTTCATTAAGAAAGGGAGATACATCAGGTGACTTTATTTTATGGAGAAATACTTATTTAATATTTACTTATTTATTTTAGTTTTTGGTCAATCATTAAAACTCAACTTCTATATATATTGTTGATGATTGCATTCATTGTGATCATTGTCTACTATTGCAGCAAATAAATGAAAACAATGGGTTTTAGTTAAAATTACACAAAAGTCAAGAGTCCTTTAATTATTAAATATTAAGCAGAATGATATTTTTCCTTTATAATTTCATAAAAACTCTCCAAATCATCAATGTTTTCCTCAATCCCAACTACTTTTTTTAATATATTTATAATCTTCCCCATTAAATCATATTCGTTTATCAACGAACTCAAATAAGACAGGATATCCTTTGAATTTTCTGTTGAAAACGTTTCCATTAATTTCTGAATAGTTTCATTTTTTTCCTTCAAATCCATCTTTATATTCATATAATCCTCCAAAATTTTCTTCAAAAGCTTCCATATTTGCTTCAAATTAGGCTTTTCATCGAAATACCCTTCAGGAGCGATTGAAATCATCATATTGGTGAGACTTTCAATGAATTGTTGTGTGCTTTTCTTATAAGAAGTCAAATCCTTATGAGTCTTTTCAACTGAAACATCATCGTAAGTTTGATCCATTTTGAAGCATTTTTCCTTTTCTTTATTCAAATCAACCAGATTCTCAATCCTTTTTATGAGGATTTCCTTTTCTTTTGTCAAATCCTCGATTATCATTTGATTTTCTTGCAACGTCGCCTTCAGGAAGTTTTTCTCTTTCTCGAAGAAATTCTTATGTTGTCTGAAAATTTCCACTTCACCAGTCAATTTCTTATTCATTTGGGCCAAATTCTTCATTTGATCGTTGAGTTTCTTCAGCATGTTTTTATCATAGGTTACATCCTCATTTTTCTGTTTTTCTTCCCTCATATAAGCTTCGAATTTCAGATCTTTCTCCATTAGTTTTTTCTTCAAATCCTGGTTTTCTTTAGTGAGTCTCTTTATTATTTGGTTTTGAGTTTCATTATTACCACAATTCTTCAAACTATTTGACCTGATATTGTTTTGTTTATCTAATTCCTTTTGAGTTTCTTTCAAGGTGGTTTGTAATTCGTTATGAAAAAACTTCATTTGACTGAGTAGACGATCCTTTTTATCTAGTTTTTCTTCGAGCTTTGAGCTTTTTTCCCTTTCGATTTCAAGCAAAAATGACAAATTATTCATGTTGTTGAGCATATTTTCATTGTTTTCAGTATTCATCGCGTTGAAATCGTTCAAATTAGTGCTTTTCAATGTCGATTTATCATTCAATTTGAAGGAATCAGGCTCTAAATTATCTATCATTTGGATTTCTGATATGTCCTCGAAATTATTGTTCGAAACCTCAACAAAGCCATTTTTCTTTATTGAGAGTCCCAAATGACTTGATGACCTTTGACTTGCATTAACATTTTTCTCAGGAGTTCCTCTCATTTGAAAAGTATGAATGGGAGTTTCATTGCCTTGATTCATAAATGGAATTTCTTTTGAGGCTTCACTCGATTGAGTTTTAGCACAATCGTTTAAAGTAAAAGTATTTACATTATTTGTTGTTGAATTTTTATGACTTTGATTTTCTTTCCTTGAATCCTCCTTATTATTGTCTGGTCTTATGATTTTGAACAAGTTCTTCGTCGAGATTTCCTGTGTCGGATTAAATCGAGGGGAACAAAACGCATGATCTTTTTTCTCATTAGGAAAAATATTAGTATTTCTCGAGATGGAATTTGGATGTTGTTCTTTAAGTCCTTTTTCAAGAACAAAAGAACCATGGTTCGGAATTGTTGCCGCTTTATAATCTTCATATAGATATTTGTTGATTTTATTCAGCTCTATTTCTGTTTTGTTTAATGCTGCAAGCACCTCGTTTTCTTTATTGTCAATGGTCAGATCGAAGCTGAGCGATCTGGAGTTTTTTTCGTTTTTGAACATAGAAAAAAACAATCAATCAAGTTTTAAAAAATTTAAAATTGTTAACAAATATTTTTCTAAAAAAAAAATAATTAAAAAAAATGTTTTCAAATTTTTTTTTAAAAACTCTAAATTCCCAAGATTTTTTAAAAAGGGTGTCTTGCCATTATTAAACTCCTTTTGAAATAAATTTTATCTTATTAAATAAAAAATTTATAAATTCCTTTCATCCAAACCTTCAAAACCCATGATTGCAAAATTGCGTTTCCGTCATCTTTACGGTGAGCCTTCCAAAAACAAGTACGAGAATATCAAGCCTACTTCCGCTACCTGCGAGTCCAATCTCATCAAAGGAAACAGTTTATACTGCGGTTTCTCCTGGTTCAGTTCTGGTGGTGGTACTTTGTGCATCTTGCCCAACACAAGCGCAAGAAAATTAGACGCAGGGCCTCCTCCGATGATCAAAGGTCATTCTGGCCCAGTTCTAGATTTCGATTTTTATCCTTTTGATGATAATTTCGTGGCCACTGCCTCTGAAGATACTACAATCAAACTTTGGCAGATCCCTCAAGAATTCAAGGAAGATCTCACAATTCCTTTGGTTTCCTTGGAGGGTCATGGCAAAAAGGTAAAGTAGAGTATTTTTCTGTTTTTATTTATTTTTTCTAGGTGAATCTGATCAGTTTTAATCCGGCAAGCGAATTCGTGTTGGCCTCTTGCTCACATGATAACACTGTGAAGGTGTGGAATGTTCAAAAACCAGACCAAAGTTTGACTTATGCTGGAGGAAATGACCCTTGTTTGTCATTGGAATGGAATTGGAATGGATCATTGCTCGGATCTGTTTGGAAAGACAAAATGTTGAGAATCCTGGACCCTAGAGTCAACAAGACGGTCGTGGAAGCCAAATCACATGAAGGAGCTAAAAGCCAGAAGTTTTCCTGGTTAGGAGAAGATTATTGTTTGTCTGTGGGTTTCTCCAAAGACATGCATAGACAATATTTCCTCTGGGACACGAAAAATTTCGAGAAACCGTATATTTCCAAATTTAAATTATTTGTCATCTAATTTTTTTATTAGAGTGAAACAATTGGAAATTGATCAGGCTTCAGGCACATTGTATCCATTCTATGATCCAGACTGTAGCATTTTGTATTTGGCTGGAAAGGTAACTTTAATCAAAAAAATATTTCAGGATTCATTAAATTTTTTTTTTTTCAGGGAGATGGTAACATTCGATACTACGAATTTGTTGATGGAGATTTGCATTATTGCATGGATTACAAGACCACTGTCTCGGGAAGAGGTTATGGGTTTTATCCAAAGAGATGTGTCGATGTCAGCAAATGCGAATTGATGCGAGGATTGAAATTGACTGACAACAGTGTCGAGTTCCTCAGTTTCATCGCTCCAAGAAAAGTAATTATAATTTTCCATTGAACTTTCATTAACAATTTTAGTCTGAAAGCTTCCAAGCTGATCTTTATCCAGATTGCGACTCTGAAATTCCAGCTCAAAACGCTGAAAGTTGGTTTGCTGGAAACACCATTCCTCCAAAGAAAAGATCAATGGCTCCTGGATGTATATAATTTAAGAGGGTTTTAGTTTGAGCTAACTTTTCTATTGTAGCAAGCCCAACTTCCGGAGGTGCAGGCAAATCCATTAGTTTCGCCACTGGAGAAGATGTCCACTCTTTGAAATTAAAAGTAATTATTGTTATAAATTTTAATCGGTGTTTTAATTGGGATGTTTAAAGGTTGCCCAATTGGAGAAGGAACTTGAGCTGAAAAACGATAAAATCGCTGAGTTGGAAGCCAAATTATCCAGTTTGCAGCACTAATTCCGCATAAATTAAATTTAAGAATTTAACCGAAAAATTAAGAAAAACAAATTACTAATAAATAAAATCATTTGATAAAAATTTTCATTTTTCTTAAATTTTCATTTTTAAACAATTTTTTGTTTTTTTTTGTTTTTTATATTAAAAAATGAAAACAACATGATTTAAAAAAAAATTTCCCATTTTTCGTAATTTTTGACAAAATTTAATAATTCTTATTTCGTTGCTTCCACTTTTTCTTTTTCCTCTTTTTTTTGTTTCGTTACTTCTTGTTTTTCAGTTAATTGAAGCCGCTTGCCTTTGTCTAAGCTTGATTCCTCAAGGAATCTCCCAAAATTCTCTTGTAAGTTATAATCGTTTAATTTTATTATATGATCAATCTGTGTTTTCTCCACTTTGGGTGTATGAACAGAAACATAAGGTTTGAGCTTAATTTATTGATTTATTATTGACGAAATTTTATAATAAAATGGTGTTAAAGAAATACAGTGAATCCTGTTAAATCAGGCACATTGAAAAACGGCATTTTCTTTTCATCAAAAACAAACTTGTCTATATATTTCTTATAAATAATAACATTTGTGTTTTTTTCTCACTTCCAATGAATTTCCCATAAGGATAAGGACTATTTCTTTCTAATTCCTTGAGTCTATTTTTTGCTTGCATTGATCGATCCTAATAAATAATAAAGCCAAAAACATTAAATGTCTATGTTTTTGGCTTAGGAAAAATACTTTTCGGAGCTTTTCCTTGAGATGAAGAGGTATTACTCCAGGTTGCTTATGGTATTGTTGATGTCCTATTTTATAGTTATAGACTCCCAAGCTTTTCCTAAAGCTTTTGCCTACTGCTCTTCGAAAGCAATTTAAAACAGAATCACCGAAGTTCATCCTTTATTTAATTTAATGGATTTTTGTTTTATTTTCAAAAAGAATATAAATTTACTCTCAAGTAAAATTTAAAAAATTTTGAATTAAAAGCTTTTGGATTCATTTTTCAGTTTATTAAATTCAATTCAAGACCCTTTAAAGTTTAGGAGTCTGATAAATGTTCTCCTTTTCATACTTCACTCTCACCATCACTTTCCCAATATTGCCTCCAGTGAGAAGTCTTTGCAAAGCCGAAGGAGCATTGTCAATCCCCTCGAGAAAATCCTCTCTGAATTTCAACTTCCCGTTTTTGACCAAATCCATCAAATCTTTCACTGCAGCAGGGATTTTCTCCTTAAAATCGAAATAAATAAATCCCTCCATCCTGGCTCTCTTTATAATTAATCTAGGGTAATTTCTCAACCTATAACTCTCATTGCTTGCTGTATTATAACCACTGATGGCCCCACAACACACTATTCTCGCATAATCTTTGACAATACTCAAGACAATATCTAAGATTTCCCCTCCAACATTGTCAAAATACACATCGACCCCATTTGGACAAAGCCTTTTCAATCCCTTCGCAACATTTTCCTTCTTATAATCAATGCAATCATCAGCTCCCAACACCTCTTTCACATACTTGCATTTCTCATCACTTCCCGCAATACCTATGACTCTTGCACCCCAAATCTTCCCTAAACCTACTACCAATTCTCCAACTGCCCCAGCAGCTGCTGAAACTACCAATGTTTCTCCTGGTTTCACCTGTCCAATTTCTTTCAATCCCATATAAGCCGTCAAACCACTAATACCTAAAACACCGAGGAAATGCTGTGGATTGGGATAATTTTGTGGCAATTTAGAAATACGAGAAGCATGCATTGCTGCGTAGGATTGCCATCCTAATAACCCAGAAACCCAATCCCCAGGAACGAATTTAGGGCTCTTTGAAGCCATCACCACACCTACACAAAATGCATTCATAACATCTCCGATTTCAACAGGATCCATGTATGTCTTCGCGCCAGACATCCAAACTCGCATTGCTGCATCGATTGAAATGTAACGATTTTGGACTATGACTTCATCAGAACGCAACTTTTGCTCGTCAGGAGGAGCGGTGTAAAAGAGCTGGAAAAGGTCAAGATTCTTAGGGAAGGTCGAGTCTGGACGTTTAGTCAAAGCAACCTTTATGTTCATTTCTCAAGATTAATTTTTCTTTGGATAATTTATATTGTTTTTTAAGAATTTAATACAAATTTAATGCTAAAAAACAAAGGGATTTATAATGTTGTTCGTTGACTTAAAATCAAAAGGACGTTCAAATAATTTCTCATATTAACAAAACTTTATAACCATTATTTTTTTATGAGAATGTTATTTATTCACCTTTTTTTCCTCATAGAAAAAATCTATATCAAATAGATTGCAATCGCCCTTCTTCTTTTCATTTTCTTTTATTGTTAAACTCAATAAATCATCATTTTTCAATGCAACTGGCTTTTTTTTCTCCTCTGGCTTCATATTCTTCCCCTTATTTTCCTTTTCCTTTTGTTCCTCCCCATCTAACCCCAAAAGATCCACATTTTCCAATAATTCCGTGATTTCTTTATCCATTTTATCATTCCATTCAGATTCTTCCTTTGAAAATTCAAAAAATTGTAATTTATTCCAAATTTCCTCGTCGTTTTGATTTTGAATGCTTTCTTTTTTCTTAATTTCAATGTTTTTTTCTTTTTTCTGTTCAACCCCAAGCTTATTCACTTCAACATCCTGCTTTTCCACATCAAGATCCTTGAATGCCTTCTGGACATCATATTCATTTCCTATTTTCCCATCTTTTTTCTTATAAAATTTCCCATTTGGGTCTTTATCTTTTTGGGTTTTCATGGCTTGTCCCAACAATGCTTCACATTGTAAACAGTTATAGAAGAAAATGCCAATTGAATTCATTAGAAACTCAGGCCGATCATCATTATGATCCCCTTCAACCAACACAATATTTTTGTCTCCTGAATAAAGATCATGCAATTGTTGCGAATGATGTGGTTTGATGAAATTATCATTTTTTCCTGCCACAAAAAAAGCTGGAATGTAAGATTTTTTCACATATTTTATCGGCTCTAGCTCCAAAATATCAAACCCAGCCTTTTGCAAAATGGTCTTTCTTATCATTTTCAATGCTGCATCTAATATAGTTTTGGGTATTTTAGTATGTTCCCGACATAATTCTTCAGCTAATGTCCTCAAGCTTGTGAAAGGACTATCTAAAACCATTCCTGCTATACTTGGATCTCGAATAGAATGCATAATTGCAGTAACAGCACCCATACTTCGTCCCCATAAACCAATAGAAGACACAGTATTGGTTGATCGCAAATGATCTATTATAAAGGAAACATCATCCTTCTCAAAATAACCGAGGGAGATGTATTCCCCCTCTGATAAACCGCATCCACTGAAATCGAAACAAAATAAAGTAATATTCAAAGGCAATAGGATTTCTATGCAAGCCAGGGCCTCTAAACGATTGGAACTGTTGCCGTGAAGATAAATGACACAAGGCAAAAGAGGAGCTATTCGTTTGCTAGGCTCGAAGTGGCTACAAACTAATTGCAAGCCTCTACGATTGCGGATGAGGAGGTCTGTTCTTTTGATTCTAATTTTGGAAATGATGAATTCTTTGGGACCTTGCGAAAATAAAGGTTAACAATTTTTAAAAAAACGAAGAAAACCAAGATCTTCTTCAGAATATTCTTCCTTGGGAGGACGAATTATGGCTTTCCAAAGCTCGGAATAACCTGAGCCTATTTTTTTAAACCAAGACATCAAAAAAATTTTGATTTTTTTTTTTGGTTTGTTGCTTTGTTGACTTTAAAGAACTTTGATGAGATGTGTTTGAAATTATTAGCAAAATTTCTGATTATTTACGAAAAAGTCAAAGAATTGTTTAATTTTTCTAATTACAAATTCAAAAAATGCCTTTTCTTTATTTTTTCATAAAATCCATAAAAAATATATAGATTTTTTAATTAAAGTAATAGTATATGGATATCCCAAATATAAGTCCTGAAGAGATAAATAATGTTCAGGAAAATGATAAAAAAGAAGCCCCACTTTCAAAAAAACAATTGAAAAAGCAAAAGCGAGCTGAAAAATGGGAAGAAATGAAAAAACTAAAAAAACAGAAAAAGAAGGAGATGAAACTTCTTGCCAAATCCCAGCCAAAACCAGATCTTTTGCTTGAACCCTGCGAAAATCAAATCCCACCTATAAAAAAAAGAATCAATAAATTGGAAAAACAAGAATATAAACTCGCAGTGCAAAACTCGCATCCTATTATCATTGATTGTTCCTTTCAACCTCTAATGACTGAAAAGGAGATAAAAAGCCTATGTTTGCAATTAGCTTATTGCCATTCAATTAACAGGAAATTCCCCATCCGTTCACAACTTGTCATAACTTCATTTAGGAACCAAATTAAAGAAAAATTGCTCAAAACCAACGCTGAAAGTTGGGGGGTGGTTCTCCAAGAAAAACATTATTTGGATTGTTTCGAAAAGGAAAAATTGGTTTATTTAACAGGGGATGCTGAGGAAGAGATGGGGGAATTGGAAAAAGAGTAATTATTTTTTCATTTTTATAGAAGAAAAAATGAAATTTTGTTATTAAAAGCAAAATTTACATTATCGGAGGCATGGTGGATCATAATCGATTGAAATTAGCCACCTATAATAAAGCGAAAGAAGAGGGACTGAGCATGAAAAAATTCCCAATTCACGCATTTTTAAAACTAAAAACGTCTACCATCTTAACTGTCAATCACGGTTTTTAAAAATAAAATCATTAGACTTTGTTTTCTCACTAATTTTCTTTAAAAATGAAGTTTTTGAAATTATGATTAGAAAAATGAATGGCGAGACGTGGGAAAATGCTTTAAAAAATGCAATCCCCAAAAGGAAGTTGGAAGATGAGCAGGAAGAGGAAGAAAATGAAGAAAATGTAGAAAAAAAAGAGGAAGAAAAAAAAGAATAGGGTGATAGAAAACTGGATCATAATTATCAATAAAATCAAATTTTTTATGAATTTGTTGCAAAATTCTGTGAGAAAAATGAGATTTTTAAAAATTTAAAATAATAAATCATGTTTTGGAAATCGAAATAATTCTCAATAAAATCAAATTTTTCTGAATTCCATAAAATTCTGTGAGACTATTTTTTTTAATTTTTATAATTAAATTTCAAAGAAAGAAAAAATTCGTTGAATAATTTTAAGGGATTTTTCCTTAAATAAAATCTTCTATTTCTGAATAAAATTCTGTTTATAATTCATTTTTTTCTTCAAGCTTAAAATCCTCATCCTCTTCCTCTTCAGTTGCTTCTTCCTTCTTAACTTTTTTTGCTTTTTCTTCTTCATTCATTTCTGAATTTTCTTCTTTATTCTCTTTGTTTCTATTAGGATGTACGGTAAATGAAATTTGCTCCTTCATCTGTTCCATTTGCTCATTCATTAGTTTTTGTTGTTTGAGATCCATTTCACTGATTACAAACGGCAAACTATTAATGTGTATTTGAGCCGATTCTATAAGGTTATATTTGAAAGTCCTAAGAAACGATGAGAATAATCATTTTAAAATGTATCCAATTTAAATTTTTTTTAAGCAAAATACACATATTCATTGAGGAAATTCAGATTCTTCACAGGGAGATTGTTCGCTTCATTTTTTTGGGTGGCTTTTTTAATTTTCTTCCAAAATTTTAAATTTGAAAATAAAAAAATTCCTAAAACCTCTAATATGAGCTCATATTTTTTGAGTTTCATATCTATTTCTGCTTTCGCTATATCTCTGCTATTTAATTTCAATTCTGGCTTCTCGCATACCTCTTCTAATCCTTGATAAAGCTCCTTTCCGCTTAAGCCTTTGATTTTTTGTAATTCCCCTTTGAATTTTATTTAAAATCTGTTTTTAAGTCTAATAATAAAATACTGGCTTTATTATAACAATGTTGGGCCTGTTCTTCATTCATATTAAGAGAACGAATCAATAAGGTGATTTTATGATTGTCCTCTTCTGGATTGAGATAACAAATGCCGAAAGATGGAAAAGGCAGATAATAATATAAATTTGCATGACCCATTGTCATTTTGAAGCCTTCCATAAAATGTTCCCATAGTGGAATATTTTCACATTCTTGAGGATGGTTTTTATCGAATGTTCCATCATAAATGAAAAGGCTTTCGGCTGATTTTCCTTTTAAAATTATAAAGAATTTAATTTTTTAAGTAAAATTTAGAGAAATACTATATTCTTGGGAAACGAGGGAATCTTGATCAATCAGATAATCAGAAAGAAAAGTTAAAGTATGGGTATTGATTTCAGATACATCTTTGATTTTTATGTGTTCCTTTATGGAAAATTGCCGACTTTTGGAATAATCGTCACTGATCAAATCCAAAAATGGAATTAAGTAAACAGAGTTATCTTTGATATAAATGTATTTTCCAATAAAATATCTAAAAAACAATCATATGATTTGATTAATTTTTTAAATATCAATCTCACTCCATGAAAATATAGTCACAAAGTCGAACATTTGTCTCGGGATTAGGGTATCTCATCATAGTATAAAGAATTTCTAAGAAAAATTATGAGATTTTTCTTAAGGAAAAAATGAAACAGCTACCTCGATTGTAATGAGTATAAAGTTCAATGTGAAAGGTATCAAAGGCTGTCTAAATTATTCATTTTTAATAATTTTTAATTTTCGCTTTTACCTTGACATAATTTCTTTTCATATTGAGGGTATGGGCATAATCTTCATGAATATTTTTTAAAATGTCCACTTCTTCATCTTTGAATTGCAAATATGGCGAAAACACTTCCTCTTCAAGTGTGTTGAGATAATCGCCGAATTTTGAGTCATTTCTTTGAGCTACATGAAACCAAAAAAGCTGAATAGCCTTCGCCTTCATGTCCTAATAAAATAATGACATTATGTTAATTTCATTAAAATTTCAAAATTAAAGACCCAAAATTTAGAATGACCAATTTTCGCAGAGACTGAGATCGTATGAACTAGGAATCTTTCTAACTTATCTATAAATTGAGAAAAATCCATAGAATCGGGTCTCCTTTGTGCCAAAATTCGATCCAATTGATAAATGAAAATCGGACTATTTTCTTGAATTTCTTCGTTGGATTTAATATGAATTCGCTTAAGAATGATTAGAAAATTTTTTAATGTTTTGCTAAATATTTACCTTGTTAGAATCTAATTCAAAAGAGAGATTTCGTCTTTCTGTTGTATTTGAAAAGTATTTTTCATAAAATTTGCTTAGGGCTTCAACTCTTTCCTCTGGAGTTTTGAGAAATGTGCCTGCGTAGGTGAAATCTTTACATCCTGATTCAAGAATTCCAGAACAATCAAAGGCCAATATAGAAAAAAGACTCGAGGTCAAAAATAGAAAAATTTGGATTTTCCTCATATTTGATTTAATTAAATTTTAAAAAAGAAGAATTCATAATTATTAAACTATTGATCACGTGTTATAATTTCAAATTCTTCATTAAAAATAAGTCAAATCAAAGTTTCATTTAAACTTAACAGGAAAGCAATCCAGGAGGATACAAGATTTAAGGCGGTTGTTCCCAGAAAGAGTGGTGAGTTCTTTCTGGGATGGAAAAGCCAGCCGCCTGGCAAATCAGAAGGGCCAGGGGAAAATGAAGAACAATTGGGCAGTAGGAGTCCCAATGGAAGCGGATTTAACTCCAAAGCCTAGTGGTGACAACACACAAGCCCTCAATTCTTTCACGGTAGAATTTGAGGAAGAGAAATACGCAGTGCACGAAGAACACAAATTAAAACAATGATGACACCAAAATGTTCACATTCTCGACATGGAATTTTTATCATCGATGTCGAATTCAGAATAACAAACATCGAATGTCCTCATCGCTGACCCCTCACAGCCTTTTAACACATCAACATCTAAGTGGATTTTTTTCATTTTGATTTCGATATCGCTTTCAAATTTTTCGAAAAACCATTCATTCTTTTTATATTGTTTCTCGGCCCATTTAATAAACTTTCTATATGGGCTCCTTTTCATCAAAGAAGCTTTGCCAGGATCTTATTGAGTTCATTAAATTAAACCAACATAATTGTTATTCTGCTTTTTATATTGCTCATAAAATGTCAATCGATTTGCCATGAATTCGGTTTATTCACAATTGGAATCATATTTTGAGGCTGTTTTTTAGTCGCTCTTTTTTGTAGTGTATCAATCTTTTTTAATACTTCTTGAATTGTTTTGAGTGGTATTGTCTTGTTGAAATCCTGATATATTTGACTGGCATTTTTAAATCTTTTTGGGGTCATAATAATAGTTTATAATCTTGTTTTTTACTTCTTCCATATATTACTGTAATAATTTTTTTATTACAACAAAACTACTTTGCAAAAGCAGTTTTTTTAAAAAATTCATTTTTTAAAAATTTTTAATTAAATTTA
>Ga0302140_10007919_pt1 | contig 13259 bp, 7 predicted proteins | sample I_Bog_E1_1_FD_202095 | JGI IMG/M metagenome (GOLD analysis project Ga0302140, IMG submission 202095) | Peat permafrost microbial communities from Stordalen Mire near Abisko, Sweden - I_Bog_E1_1 | ecosystem: Environmental > Terrestrial > Soil > Wetlands > Peat | place: Sweden: Abisko, Stordalen...
TCGTTTTTTCGCCTCGGCTTTGCTTACATTCAGGTGTAACTGTATAGCTTCCGTGATCTGGAACCCGCAGGTAAATACCGGGTTGAGCGAGGTCATCGGCTCCTGGAAGATCATCGCGACCTGGTGGCCCCTGATCTTTTCCATTTCAGATTCTGATAATTCGCAAAGGCTTTGGCCATTCAGTAGCACCTGCCCGCCAATTTTCGTTTGTTTCTCATCCAGCAAACGCATAATTGCGAGTGAAGTAACTGATTTTCCGGAACCGGATTCACCAACAATCCCAATCGTCTCACCTTTATTTAAATGAAATGAAACGCCCTTAACCGCCTCAAAAAAGCCGTTTTGTGTTTTAAACTTAATCGTCAGATCATTTACCTGCAGCATCAGCGGCCCACTATAGTAATAGCATCATCAGTTATTAATTCTTCGCCGCGGTAACGCCTTAACAATTGCGCCGTGGCAATCACGTCTTTCTCGCAATAAATACAAATCCGATCCAAATCACAATCTACCCAATAAACATGGCCCACCTGGCTGCCGTCGATATCATCTTTTGGCGTCGGTATATTAAATATCGCAGTGAGCAAGCTCAACGATGTGTAATTTTTATAGTCGCCAAATTTCCATAGCTCCATGGTATCCAAATGATTGATCTCCCAGGGTTTACGGCCGGAGATTTCCAGTTGTGGCGGTATTTTAATGCAATTGATCAGCATCCTCCGGCAGATGTATGGAAAATCAAATTCCTTTCCATTATGAGCACATAATATCAAAGTTGGCGGCTGGCTGTTCAGCAAAGCGGAGAATTCTTCCAGTATCTCTTTTTCGTCATGCGAGGAAAAAGATTTCACCCTTAAACTCGTCATTTTGCCCCCGGCAAATATCCCCACCGAGATACAGATGATCTTGCCAAACTCTGCCCAAATGCCCGCGCGGTCATAGAATTCCCTGGCGGTTTCTTCCTTGCGCTGGTATTGCGTCTTTAGTTCCCATAATTTCTGGAACTGTTCCGGCACTTTGTCAAAGCTGCTATATTGCGGAACAGTTTCAATATCTAGCACCATCAGGTTGCCCAGGTCGTATTGTTCAAGCATAAACCCCTCCAACCTCTCCTGAAGGGGAGGCTTTTAAATTTTTCTAAAATTAACATTTTGGATGTAATTATATATTGGCCACCAGATAGGTTCTTAAAGTTTCCCCTTTAGGGGAGATTATTCGCGTGTTGTTAGTTTTTTATGGCGCTCATGAGTGCTACGCAATTTAGAGGGGTTTGGGCTTTATTTCGCCAGCACCTCAAACCCCACATGCACCTCATTGCCATTCCCATCAACCAGCGTCAGCGTATGTTTCCCCGGTGGCGGATTTAGCGCGATCTGGTGAAAATCCTTCGTTTCGCCCACATAGTCATCATCCAGGTGCCAGAATATCTTAACACCCGCCTGCCGGTGGGCGGCATCGAATATCACCCGGCCGCGGGTGCCATCTGCCTCCAGCGGCACATATATCTTCGTACCATCCTTCGGGTAGATCACTTCCATCGGGTTACCGCGCTCGCCTAAGGCGCAGTCAGGTCGGAAGGGCGGTAAAATGTGGTATTCGTAGCTGCGGCTTTTATAATAGTATTCCATCGACGGCGGCAATACGAACCATTTTTTATTGACGATCTGGTTCGGCGGTACACAATTGCCGGTTACCTGCCATTTCCCGTCAGCACTTAAATGTACAATTTGGTGATAAGGGCAAACAGGAGCGTTCAAGCCGCCTTTGGGGACGAATTCATCATAGGTATCCTCACAATATTCTCCGGCCCGGTAGCCGCTTTGTTTGCACACTTTTATTTTCACCATTTCGCCATAGGGCATATCAAACCATTCGCGGCTAACCGGCAGCAGCCTGAATATTTCGAACATGGCCGGGGCAGCGGTACTGATGCCTGTTAAGCCAGGCCGGCCCTCGCCGTCGGTGTTGCCTACCCATACCGCAACCACATATTTTGGCGTAATGCCGATCGCCCAGCCATCGCGAAAGCCAAAGCTGGTGCCGGTTTTCCAGGCGACACGTTGCGTGGAGCTAAACCTGTTCCAAAGCATTTCTTCGCCCGGTCGCATCACCTCTTCCATGGCCTGCAGCGTATAGTAAATCGACCCTGCATCGATCAAACCGCTCTTTTGCAAGTCCGGTTTTTTAGCGGGCATTACGGTGTAAACAGGGTTATGATAATCCGCCGGGTCGTATTTGCCGTTGTATTTATTGTAGTGATCCAGCACCCGGGCCATATCGGCGTACGAGCCGGCCAATTCCCAAAGGGTATTCTCGCCGCCGCCCAAAATCAAGGACAAACCATAGTGCTCGGCGGGTTTATTGAGCGTCGTCATGCCCACCTTGTGCAGCAAATCGTAAAAACGTTCAGTTTTGTATTGTTGCAAAAGCCTAACCGCTGGCACGTTTAGTGATCGTGCTAAAGCCTGCGACGCAGGCACCGCGCCATCATAAACCAAATCGAAGTTTTTGGGGTGAAAGCTGAGGATTTGGGTTGGAATATCCGGCAATAAGCTATTGGGCAATATTAATCCATCATGCATTGCGGAAGCATACAAAAGCGGCTTAAGCGTACTGCCCGGGCTTCGGGGCGCGTTTACCACATCCACATCGCTTTGCATCAATGTGTCCTCAGGGTGTGCGATGTTACCTGCATAAGCCAGGGTCGCGCCCGTCTCCACGTCCAGTACAACCGCGGCAATATTGTTAATATCATTGCCTTTTAACTCCTGGTGATGCCGCTCCAGTATTTCGTTCACCTGCCGCTGCAAATTGGTGCGTATCGTCGTCCTGATGCGGGTATCCCCAAAACGTTTGGCCTGGCTGTCTACCTTAAAGCGCTGCAGCAGGTGAGGGGCGTATTGGGGGAGCGGTAATGGTTGGTCAGGAACAGGTTCTAACTTGGCCAATGAAGCAGTCGGGGCGTCGATAATGCCTTGCTCTTGCAGGCGGTCTAAAAGCTGGTTGCGTTTCTTAAGCAGGATTAACCTGTTTTTGCCGGGATTCACCAACGACGGCGCGTTGGGCAGCACCGCCATGGCGGCCATTTCGCCCCAGGACAGTTGTTCAGGACTGCGGCCAAAGTATCTCCATGAAGCTGCATCCAGGCCCACCACATTGCTGCCGAATGGTGCATTGCTGGCATAAAGGGATAGTATTTCGCTTTTTTTATAGCCGCACTCCAGCCGCATGGCCATAAATATTTCTTTTATTTTGTTGAGGACGGTCCGTTTATCCTTTGTAGCCAGCCGTATCACTTGCATCGAAATGGTGCTGCCGCCGCTCTCCACTTTTCCCGAATGAAAATCTTGCTTCATGGCACGCCCGAGCGCCAGGATATCGAAGCCCGGATGGTGCATAAAGCGCTTATCCTCAAAAGTGATGATGCATTGTTTAAATTTTTCAGGCACTTCAGCATTCGGCGGGAAGCGCCACTGGCCGTCCGAAGCAATGGCGGCGCCCAGCAATTGGCCGTCGGCATCGTCGATAACATAAGATGTCGGACTGTTGAATAGCGGCTTTGGCAGGCAAAACCAAAACAGCAGGAACGAAATGATTAAAAAACCCAGTATTATAATTACTTTTGGTTTTTTGAGGACGTTTTTTACCCGATTTAAACCCGGTCGCATTTTTATAATGAAGATAGAAAAGTTATCGATTATTATCCCTGCCTATAACGAAGGCAATACTATTCATTTGATTTTAAACAAAATTAAAGCCGTTAGCCTGGTCGAAAACATCCAAAAGGAGATCATCATCGTTAACGACTGCTCGACTGATCATACCGAAAAGGCAATTGCCGATTACAAAACCGGCAACCCCGAACTCAACATCAATTATATTGCGCACGAAACCAACAAAGGCAAAGGCGCCGCGCTCCATACCGGCATCGCCAAAGCAACCGGCGAGTACCTCATCATCCAGGATGCCGACCTGGAATATGACCCCGAAGAATACAACGACCTGCTGAAACCCGTTTGCAGCGGCTTCGCCGATGTGGTTTACGGTTCGCGCTTTATGGGCAACAACCCGCACCGTATCCTGTTCTTCTGGCACACCATCGGTAACCGCTGGCTAACCTTTGCCTCTAACATGTTCAGCAATATGAACCTGACGGATATGGAAACCTGCTATAAACTATTCAACACCAAACTTATCCAATCCATCAAGCTCAGTGAGCCCCGTTTCGGCTTTGAACCCGAAGTAACCCAAAAGATCGCCCGCGTACCCAAGATCCGCATCTACGAAGTAGGCATTTCCTACTACGGCCGCACCTACGACGATGGCAAAAAGATCGGCTGGAAGGACGGCGTGAGGGCGATTTATTGTATTTTGAAATACGGATTATTTCGTATGAAGTGATTAGAGATTGGAGATCAGAGATTAGTTGAGAAATATTTTACTAATCTCCAATCTCTAATCAACTATTTCACCACCTCCACCCACTGACCCTTCAACAACGCACTTATCGACTTATTATACATCGCCTCGCAATACACCGCCGGCAGGTAATATCTACCGGCATAGGCCGCGTTAAGCATTACATTGTACTTCAATTCCTTGCCCTCCGGCGCGCCAAAATAAGTATAAACACGGTCGTCCCTGATGTCGATATAATCGTAATCGGATGATGAGAAGGCATCTTCCGTTCCGGTCAGCCTTGAATTTAATATTTCCCAGCCGGAGGGGAACATCTGCGTTAAAGCCATATTGTAATAGTAGCTGCGTTTGCCGGGGTTTTTAATGATCACCTGGGCCACAAAATCGGTTCCCTGTTTTAGTTTAGCCGGGTCGAGCTCTTTGCCGTTTAAGGTGAAATAGCTGACGCGCATATCTAAAATATCGGGATTGATGCTCGTTTTGATATCATCACCCGATGACGGCTGGCCCTTTTGTATCAGCCTGACATATAAACAGTTTTTGCCGTTATTCCGGAGAACCAATTTGCCGCCGTTTTCAGGTATATCCGACTGCCACAAATACGACGGCGAATTAACCGCTGCTTTAGCAGTTGCAGCCTGGTAATCAAACATCAACTTGGCCGAGGTGTGATTTTTGCCACAAAACTCTGCTATCGCGATGAGTGAGTAGGCTGTGGTTTGCGTACTATACCAGTCATCTTCCGACAATCGCGCAGCCACCAAATGCAATTGGCTGGCCGCCTGCTGTTGGCGTCCAAGTAGGGTCAGCGTTTCAAGGATCATTGCATCATCCCTCAAATCGGATCCATAGGTGCCGTAAAGCGAATAATAGGGTTTGATCGAAGTTGCCAAACCAGCAATCATTTGCAGCCCGGTTTCCGGTTGGCCAGCAAGTTTGTAGGCCGCCGCAAGCCGCCAGCGTGCCTCGATGCTAAGGTAGGGGAACTCTCTCAGCCTATTCATCGCACCCATTTCCGGCGCGCGTGCCAGGGCCAGCAGGTACAGCCGGTAAGCCTGCGTCAGGTCCGACCCGTAAAAGCTGCGGCTATCGGGCGCCCAGGTTTGGGCTTTTTGTTTTTCGTAAATCTTCCAATGCTCGATGAAACCGATGGGCAGGCTATAACCTTTATCCTGCGCCTCCAGCATAAAATGGCCGGCATAATTGGTGCCCCATTCGTCGGCCTCGCCCGCGCCCGGCCAGTAGCTTAGCCCACCATCGGTGAGCTGGAAGCCGTTTAACCGGTTAATCGTGGCTTTAATATCACGCTCCGTTTCTGCCTTTTGCCGTGGCGTAAGGTCGAGCAATTGATCTAAAAACAATTGCGGGAATGCCGAAGACGTTGTTTGCTCCACGCAACCGTATGGATATTCGATCAAATAATCCAGCCGCTTCGTCAAATTTAGGGGTGGGATAGAGGCCACTTCCAGCGTCGACTTATTGGTGCCGTTAATGCCCAGCGCTTTGTAATCCGTGTTCCAGCTTTCGCCCGGCCCAAGTTCTTTTTCCTGTATTTGAGTGATCGGTGGATTTGGATTCCTTACATTCATTTCAACGTCGAAAGCCGAGGTCTCTTTACCGCTCTTTGCTACGATGTGTACTTTACCCACGCCCACAAAATCCTTTACATCCAAATCAAAAGTTACCAGCTGGTCGCCCGTTTTGGCGAATGTCACTGTTTTTTGGTCGTTACCGGCCAGGTTGCTGAACATGTTGGATGTCACCTGCAAATTCACCGTCTTAATATTATTCTCCATTGCAAAAACGGTTACCGGCAACTGTATTTTCTCCGACGGCCCGAGTACGCGGGGTAAGGTTGCCAATATCATCAACGGCTTTTTCACTGCCACATATTTATCGGCAAAGCCATAGCCGCCGTCATGCCCGGCGATCACCATTACCTTTACCGAGCCGATATATTGCGGTAGTGTAAATCCATGCGCCTGTCTCTCGCCTGCATTAAGGTGGAAAGGACCTAAGAACTTCACCACCGGCTTAAACCGGTTCACGGTTACATTGTGGTTCATGCCTGCCGATCCGTCGCCACCGATGCTTAAAATGCGTTCCAGTCCGGTACCATATGCGCCGATTACATAATCAAACAAGTCCCAGGTTTTCACGCCGAGCGCTTCGCGGGCGTAGAATGTCTCGTGCGGGTTTGGTGTTTTGTAATTGGTGATATCCAGCAGCCCTTCATCCACTATGGCTATTGTATAGGTCATTTCTTTACCCGATGCTTCCGAAACGGTCACCGTCGATGGCGTTTCCGGCCTGATCTTATCCGGCATGCTGATCACCGGCTTCAGTATTGTCGCCGGGTCATCAACCGTTAAGGGGATAACGCCATACATCCTTATGGGCAGGTCATTTACCGTTTGCGAGTGGCGCTGCAGCAGTGTAACGTTCACAAAAATATTGGGCGCCATCGTTCCGTCGATCTTGAAGGTGTATCGCGTTTGTCCTTTTTTCGTGTCGATCCAGGTAGTGCTCAATACTTTACTGCCATTTTCGAGGCTGATCAGCGCGCGGCCGTCCGACATTGTCGGGATGGTCAGTGTCGCATTGTCGCCAACGGTATAATTCTTCTTGTCCGAGGTGAACGACAGCATCGCAGCTTCGGTCGGATTGGTTTCCTGCAATCGTGCCGACCAGTTTGGCCAATCCAGGTACATGATCTTGCCGGTTGAATGCCCGGTCTGCGGGTCTTTTATCCGCAGCAGGTACCTGCCCCAATCGGCCTGGGGGACACGCAAGTTCCATTTGGCTTTGCCGTTTACCACTTTGATGGTCTCGCTTTTTACCAGTTTGTTGTACTTATCCTGTGTAAAATTGCTGAACTCCGTACCACTCTCGTCCCACCACCAGCGCCATTGTATCTTATAAAGCTCCAGCTCAACATCCCGTGTCCCATCAAATGGTTTACCTTTCGTATCTACATCGGCGATATCTATTTCATTATCGCGGTCGGTGATCAGCATGTCCGACCAGTCATTGCCTTTGGGTGTTTTTATGCCAACGTAGCCGGGGTAAACATTATAAGGCATACTCATCGACTGTATGCTGAAATTGCCGCCCGGTTCAAAAACTTTTACAAGGAAATTAGCCGAAAGCTGGCCCGGAGCCTGTTTGTCGATATTCAGGTCGGTATTTATAGTAGCATTTCCGTTGGCATCCAGGCTGCCGTCAAACATGGTCGAAGTTTGGGTGGTGAACGAAAGCGTCGGGTCATCGAAATTATAGTCCTCGTACCCTTTAAAAGTGGTTGTCCTGGGCGTTAAAAACGCATCGATCTTTGCTTTAAGGCTTTGCGCCGTACCGCCAAAAAGCCATTGCGCCGTAAGCAGGCCTTTTTGGTCATTCCCTTTGGTCAGCTCGGTTGCGCCGCCGAAGGTAAGGCCTATCTTCAGGCGGTTAGGCATTATGGTTTCTATCTTCACATTTTTCTCAAATTCGGCTTTACCCACTTTTACCTTAGCCGACCAGTTGCCGGTGGGCGAGCCGGTTTCGGTGGCCGTATGGAAACTGTAAAAGCCATCCAATGATTGTGTTTTGATAATACGCCGGTAATTCTTATCACTCGGGTCGTACAGGTCAAACTCAACCGGGTGATCTGCTGGAAGCGTTTTAAGCTTATCTTCCAGGATGAACGACATGAATATGGAGTCGCCCGGCCGCCATACGCCCCGTTCGCCATAAATAAATCCTTTCAGGCCGTTTTGCACTTCGTCGCCGCCAACGTTAAAGCGGGAGAGAGGCAGCGAGTTGCCATCGTCGAGCCGTAAATAGCCGCGTTCCTTGCCATCTTTGGCAACTAACAGGTACGGTTTGCGCGTCAGGCTGAATTTTGCGAAACCATCCGCGTCAGATGTGGCTTTGTATAGCACCTGTTTTTGAAAATCCAAAACCTCCAGGTCTACACCAGGCATTGGTTTGGCAGTTAAAATATTGGTAACAGCTACCATCATCTTGTTATCATTGCCGCGCTTGGCAATCAGCCCGATATTGGACGCAATAATATTTCGGGCAGCCCATTTGTCCTTGGTAAAATAGGAGTTAGTACAGGGGTTCTCCTTGTCCGACCAGTTGAAATCGTCGGGGTAATAGCTATCATACCGCGACCAGAAATCGTCGTCCTCGTCGCTTACGTCGGCGGTGTTACGGTGCCTTCCGCCTCCTTCGCCGTCGCTTTCGTCGTCATCACCGCCCTCGTCATCATTCTTTTTAACCGCCGGGCTGCCAACGGAACAATTATACAGCGAATATTCCTTCCGGAAACCGATGATCACCCTGTAAATAGCGCCAGGCTCGGTACGCATCAGCTGATCGATATCCAGCATAAAGCGGTTCTTCTTATTCAGGTTCAGGCCTTTGTCTTCGTCCAGCCTGATCGTCTTTTGAACAACGGGCCTTCCAACATAGCGTAGCTCGTCATCTCCGTCGAAGTTGTTATTTTGAAAATACTGCGGAACATTGTCGGCGTATATTTTGATAATACTTACATCCACCGCGTTTAAGTTGACGGCTTCAAAAGGCATCATCAGTTTGCCCGAGTCGGGCAGGATAACACCTTTACCGGGAATGGTGACAGCCGGCAGGCGGTTCTCAAAAAACACGTTGGCCGTGTAGCCTTTTTTTATTTTTTGATTCGAGATGTTTTCAACCCCCTCATTTACGAACACATTATAATTCCCTTCCAACTGTACCGGCGAATACACCTTTACCATACTCCCCTCGATGGTATAAGCCGGATCGGTAACATTGCCGAGGCCGATCAGGCCATTCAGGTCCTGTCCAACTTTTATGGCGTCGGAAAATTGGATCAGTACATATTGGTCCTGGTCCTGCGAGGCGCGTATATCAAGCACTTTGAAATCGCCGATGGCGGGGATAACAAACTCCTGGCGGCCTTTTTTATCAACGTCGATGCTGGCGCCATCCCAGTTTACGGTAAGCGGGTTTACCTTGTCTTTTTCACGTTTTAGCTGGGTGATGGTGAAGTTATGCGTTTTTGTGAGAGGATTATGCTGCCAGCTTACTTTTACCGGGAAGGTAAAGCTGTTTGTTATGAGCTTTTCCACATTGTCCGGATTCTCATTGTCCGCAGTCTGGATAAAACCCGTGAGTTTCATTTCATCTGTCGATGTATTCGTCGCCGTTTGTAAACCGTTAAATGTCACATTAAAATCGGGTTTAATGGTTTGAAAAGAGAATTTGAAATCCTCAAACTGGTCCGGCACATTCGTTATCTTGCTTAGTTTAAATTCGGCAGAATAACTTTTGTCCGGATCGAGCTTTTCTGCGGGCCTGAATTCAATGGTCCGTTCGTCCACCCAATACGCTTTACCCTTGATGGATGGCGAAAAATCAAAAATGCCATTGTCCAGCGCGCCATTCTGCTCGTGAATGGTTTGGACGTCTCCCGCCAGGCGTACACGGATCGGGCTTTCTTTGGAGACGATGCCCGTGGTGTACGACTCGATGTACTTGCTGAAACCGGGGTCGATCTCCGTTTTTTTGTGGTGGCGAAGAATAATAAAGGCAATAACAATTACAAGCGTCAGCACGACGCCGATGGTAATTAATCCTTTCCGCGATCCGGAAAGGCCTTCAGAAGTGTTCATGGAATTTGGTTATTTTAAGTACCGAAAGTTAAAAACATTTTTTTGATAAAAAATAATATTTTGCAAAAAATATTTTTTACAGACTATAATTGGTAAAATCAAGCATTTTACAGACTATTAGGCCTGATAAATTGCGTTTTGCTGACAATTTGCCCAGGTGCAGACTGGTTTAGGTGTTTAAACAAGCGCTTAAAATTCGGCCCAACAAATAAAGGTGCTAAAAAATCTTCCCAAAAACTTTATGGAGACACAAAATTTTGTGCTCTGGACCTTGATATACAATATTTCTGGATATTCAACGACACTGTTTGGGGAAACCTTCGGATATCCAATTTTTTTGCCGTATAACTCGCGGGCGATAACTGAAAATTATTTCTTATTTTTGAGTTATGCAAGTTCAAGTTGACATCGGATTCGATCAATTGGTAAAAATCGCAAAAAAACTCCCGAAAACGCAATGGCAAAAGCTAAAAACTGAAGTGGAGCGTAATGATCAGGGAACTATTGATTCGGGCGATTTAGAAGCTTTTTTGTTAAAAGGACCTACTTTTACCAAAGCGCAGCTAAAGGTCATTGAAGAAAACAGAAAAGCGATCAATAAATGGCGGACATTATAATTTTGGTCGACACATCTATCCTCATTGACTATTTCCGTAAATCAGATAAGGCCAAGTCAAAATTAATTTTATTAATAAGAGAAGGATACAAATTTCAAATATCTGCTATTACTGAATACGAGATTTATGCAGGTTCTACGCCGACTCAGCAGGGCTTTTGGGGAGACTTGCTCGGGAAAACCCAGGTACTTTCTTTTAACCAAAGCACTGCACAGGTTGCAGTTCAAATTAACAGTGAGTTGAAGAAAAAAAGCCAACAAATAGCTATCGCAGATCTTTTTATCGCTTCGACCGCTATAGATAACAATATTCCGTTTGCAACGCTAAATAAAAAACACTTTGATCGAATCGATCAACTTCAGATAGTAGAATAAGTGTTTTTTACCTTATCATCACCCCAACCTTATTTACCACCGGCAGCCTTGTAAAATTCATTTCTACAATACTTTCAGGCAGGAAGATAAATTTTTTGTCATAGATATCCCGGCCAATATAATAGCTGAGCCAATATTCATTGTTGAGGCCGAAAGTTTGCTCGTCTATAGGTTCTATAAGTTTGTAGGCGCCCTGCTCAACCAGCGGGAACATGTGCCGCAAGGTTGAGGTTTTCACCTGCTCGCCATTCTTTTCACCATAACCCCTGGAAGTGATCAACACATTCTCGATGGGCTCATTTTTCAGGTTGATCAGGTATACGTACCATAACTTATTTTCCGCGGTTTCTTTTTCCAGCGCGACAGCTATAGCTATATCCGTAACTTTATTTTCGGGGAGGTCTTTGATCATGTTTTAGTTGTAATGAGTTGTAAGGGTTGTAGAAGTTGTAATGGTGGGATTGGTTGTTCATTTTTTTAACTTTTACAACCCTTACAACTTGTTACAACTCATTACAACTTGCTTAACCTACTTCTTCTTCGCAAATTTCTTAATCGGCTTCTTGGGTTCTTTCTCAGCGGCAGCGGCTAATTCTTTACATTCCTCAAAGGTGAGTGATTTGGGGTCTTTTCCTTTGGGGATTTTTACATTTGATTTTCCAAACTCAATATAAGGGCCGAAACGACCGTTCAATACCTTTACGGTAGAATCTTCGTCAAAAGCCTTTATCACTCTTTCAGCGTCTTTTTTGCGTTTTTCAATGATGATCTCTATCGCTTTTTCTTCGGATACCAGCAAGGGGTCAATTTCTTTAGGTAAAGAATAAAAGGCATTATTGTGCCTGATGTACGGGCCGAACTTGCCGATGGCCACCGTCATTTCCTTCTCTTCGAATACGCCGGCTTTTTTGGGCAGCTTAAACAATTCCATCGCATCGGCCAGCGAGATGGTTTCAATACTCTGGCCTGCACGCAAACTCGCGTAAAGCGGTTTTTCTTCGGTATTTGCTTCGCTGTTGCTTTCACCAACCTGTACAAAGGGCCCAAACCGGCCAATGCGTACCGAAACCTTTTTGCCGCTTACCGGGTCGACGCCCAGCTCGCGTTCGCCGGTAGCCTTATCGGCTGTCTTAACGGTGCTTTCCACTTCTTTGTGGAATGGCGTATAAAAATCGCGGATCATATCTGTCCACTCCGTCAGCCCCTGCGCTATATCATCAAATTGCTTTTCGACGGTAGCAGTAAAGTTAAAATCGACGATATCCACAAAATACTGCACCAGGAAATCATTTACAACTGAACCAATATCAGTAGGGAAAAGCTTGCCTTTTTCGGCGCCGGTATTCTCCGTTTTTTCAGCTTTGCTGATGTGGCCGGCCTTGAGCGTCAACACCCGGAATATTCTTTGTTTACCCTCCCGTTCTTCTTTTACTACATAACCGCGGTTTTGTATAGTGGAAATGGTTGGGGCATAGGTCGATGGCCGGCCAATTCCTAGTTCTTCGAGCTTTTTCACCAAACTGGCTTCAGTATACCTGGCCGGTTGGCGCGAGAAGCGCTCGGTAGCAAGCATTTCCTGTAACTCCAGCCGCTGGCCTTTGGTTAAAGGCGGCAAAATGGCATTTTCTCCATCCTGCAGGTTATCTTCTTCCTCGTCACTTGATTCCAGGTAAACGGTCAGAAAGCCGTCGAACTTCATCACCTCGCCATTGGCTACCAATTCCTCTTTACGGGTCGATATACCGATTTTCGCTGTGGTTTTCTCAAATAAGGCTTCGCTCATCTGCGAAGCGATAGCACGCTTCCATATCAGGTCGTACAAACGCATTTCGCCCGAATCACCTTTAATTGTGTGCTGGCTAAAATAAGTCGGCCTGATCGCTTCGTGCGCTTCCTGGGCGCTGGCGCTTTTTGTTTTATATTTTCTTAGGTGATGATATTTAGCACCATAAGCCGACACAATTTCCTGTTCCGCAGCGTTCAATGCCGTATCAGACAGGTTTACCGAATCCGTACGCATATAAGTGATATGCCCTGATTCGTACAACTTTTGGGCGACCTGCATGGTGCGGGACACCGAAAAACCTAACTTACGGCTTGCTTCCTGCTGTAGTGTTGAAGTAGTAAAAGGAGCTGCTGGGGCGCGTTTGGTCGGCCTGGTTTCCAGCGATTTAACCTGGAATAACGCC
>Ga0302140_10007921_pt1 | contig 13256 bp, 9 predicted proteins | sample I_Bog_E1_1_FD_202095 | JGI IMG/M metagenome (GOLD analysis project Ga0302140, IMG submission 202095) | Peat permafrost microbial communities from Stordalen Mire near Abisko, Sweden - I_Bog_E1_1 | ecosystem: Environmental > Terrestrial > Soil > Wetlands > Peat | place: Sweden: Abisko, Stordalen...
CGTGTTTTGCATATTCAGTGAGACAGTGATCCATGATAGCGGAGATTAGGTTCAATGAATAAACTGCGGAAAACCAAATTCAGGCTTGCGGTTGTTTCAACCGTGCTCTTTTCTCCCTGTGTTGCATCGATTGCCTGGAGCCAGCAGGTAGCATCCCAAAGCGCACCGACAGTAAAATCATCGGTTGTACCCAAGGCTATGCCCGCTTCACCTCCGCTAGAGACCGTTGAACACTGGGGTGTCCTTCCGCTCGCGGGAAACAGCCTTCACACGCTGCTGCCATTAGTTGGCGAAAAAGACAGCCTGCCCACGTTTACTCGCGAGTTGCTGAGCGTGCAATGGCGGTCGAGTGATCCGATCGATCTCTACATTATCCGTCAGGAAGGCGCAGTCAAGCCTCCCGTAGTTCTTTTCCTCTATGGCTATCCGACCGATACATACAAGTTCCGCAACGACGCCTTTTGCCAGGATGTCGTCAAGCATGGGTTTGCAGCGGTTGGCTTCGTCTCGGCACTTACGGGGCATCGCTATCACGACCGCCCGATGAAGGAGTGGTTTGTTAGCGAGTTGCAGGAGTCGCTTGGAGCTTCGGTTCACGATGTGCAGATGGTCCTCAACTATCTTGCGACGCGCGATGATCTTGATGTGAATCACATCGGCATCTTTGGTCAAGGTTCTGGAGGAACCATTGCGATTCTTTCAGCGACAGTTGATCCAAGAATCAAGGCTGTGGATGTAATGGACCCTTGGGGAGACTGGCCTGACTGGGTTGCGAAATCGCCACAGATCCCCGAGAGCGAAAGAGCCGATTACTTGAAGCCAGATTTTCTAGCCAAGGTGGCTCCGCTTGATCCAGTGCGATTGATACCGCAGTTGAAAGGCCGACCGTTCCGCTTGCAGGAAAATCTCTTCAATCTGGCAATACCTGAACCCGTTCGCAAGCAGATCGAAACTACCGCGTCGGGGACCGCGCAGATTGTGGAGTATCACGACACCAAGGAGTATGGCGAAAAGGTCAGCGCCAACGGCAAGATGCTCGAATGGATGCAGTCGCAACTTCAGGATGCTTCACAGACAATCACACCGAAGGAGTTTCTTGAAAAAGCTGTTGCTACCGAAAACAAAAGTCGGCAAAAACAGTAGAAGCCGCCGACGCAGACTCTACACGCTGTATGCGTCCGCTCATCGTAAATCGGGCACGGGAGAGTGGCCACGAAATACCGCACCCGGGCGTTGGTGCTGGACTGGGAGTTCACTTCCATGCGTACAAACATTCTGTTCAAACCGCCGTTTTTACTGGAACTGCCTCCCGCGCGTCTCTTGCTACCGTTCGTGATTTTGCTGAGTGGGGCGTTGGGGTTTACGGCACGGACGCCTGCAACCACACCTCCGCACAAGCCGCTTCATTCGCATGAGCACCTCAGCGCAGTTCACTCGCAGACTCTGCAAGCAGCGCCCGTTCCGGTTGCGCCCTCCGCACCCGAATTGCCACGCTGGCCGATCAACGAAAAGCCGGTCCAGGCTTTCGTTCTTTGGGATAGCCACGGACTACGCATCACGGCACAGAACTCCAGCCTGCAACAAATCCTTCAGGATGTGGCCGCGGCCACCGGAGCCAAGGTGGAAGGAGTGGGCGCTGATGAGCGGGTCTTTGGTTCCTACGGTCCAGGACTGGTACGCGATGTGCTCTCCCAACTCCTCGAAGGCTCCGGTTACAACGTCCTCCTAATTGGAGATCAGGGTCAGGGAACGCCGCGGCAGATCGTTCTCAGCACACGTTCCACCGGACCCGCCCCAGCGGCGATAAAGAGCGCTCCGGCCACTGCCAGAAAAGAAGATGCCGATGCTGACGATGAACCTCCCCCTGACGTGAATCACGGCACCGATGCCCTACCGCGTACCCCACAGCAACTTATGCAAGAGATACAGCAGCGCCGTCAGGCGCAACAGCAACCCCATCCGCAGAACTAGCGCCCGCCGCCCGACGTTGTTTTGGCTGCTGCTATGGACACTTCCGTACTTGCAAGGCTCGCGTTGGCACTGTTCGATACCAACACCCTGATTGACTATTTCATCTCCCATCTATAGGCATATATTGAGTTTGACCGCCATTCCGACCACCCCTCCGCGTCCGAACGCGGGGCGTCGAGAGCCATCGTTTGAATTTTGGGAAATTGACTCCAGTAGAGATCGGCCAATGGTAGCGCCCAGACAATTCCTTCGTCGGATGCGTCAAAGTCGTTCCTTGCCTCCGAAATGTCAAGTATGAGAAAAATCGGCCGCTATCCTGCCAAAAGGCCACAAGACAAAGATATGATGGCTTTAGGGCGGTGACGCGCCGCCCTGGGGCGTCGAAACCCCGAATAGCACAAAGGCACGCCGCAAGGCGTGTGAATCTCCCTACCCTTTGGGTCGGGGAGCCTGTGACGTATGTCCAGGCTTCGCGGCTAAAGGTCACGGGGGCCGTGTGCTATCGGCTTTTCGAACTCCCCGACCATGGGTTTTAGGGTTGTTTGCGGGGGCGTACCGCAAACATTTTTCCCTGGCCTCGTTCGAGGAGCTGACCATGATTCCTCTTGAAGACCAACACGGGCCGAACGGCGCAGTCGAAATCGACTCTCAATTCCTCGCGGACAACTGTGGAGACATTCTGCGCAGCGTCGGCGCGGATCATGTGATTCACTGCGTCTCTCCTTCCGCTCTTGATATTCTCATCAGCAACATCGTGCGCGCTTCCGATATTGTCTGCCGCTGGGGTGGGGACAAAATTGCGATCATCCTTCCTGCCATCGATCATGCTGGCGTGGTCAGAGCTGCCGACAAGGTGCGCGGAGCGGTTGAGCCATTGCGTTTTCGCGCCAGGGAAAGCGCTGGCAGATGGGTATCCGTGACGACGAGCATCGGCGTTGCTACGGCGAAGACTGAGCCGGACTGCGTTGCAACAACGCCTCAGAACCTGCTCCTGGCAGCGGACAGGAACCTATACAGGGCGAAGCGCGACGGGCAGAACCGGATGGCGGCTGCCCTCGTCCGTTGGTCCATCAATGCTGAAGGTGAGTGTAAAACTCGCCTGTAAGCAACCAAAAGGCATTCAAAAGATGGGCGGCACTGGGGAGTGACCGCCCAACGGCACCGACGGTTTTAAATTCCCATGTCTGTGCTTGGGAACCGTCGGTGCCGACAATAGCATTTGCGAGATGCTTATGCGGATCACTCCCGCTTTGATCGATGGACGGATTTCTTCGCCGCACCCTCTGCTGACGACGGTTGAGTCGCGGGGGCGGATTTTTCGGCAGTCAGTCCGTCGATGGCGCGGGCCCGTCCGGGTGGGCCAATGATGCCGCTCCTGCCGAAGGCAGGAGCCTCGCAAGAGGGTGGGAAGACGGGCAGGGCAAACAGAAAAATATGCGGAGCCGATGTTGCTGGCTCCGCAGAGTGTTCCGGTTGAATGGATGGTTATGCCGCTGCTGCCTTCTTGGCGGTCTTCGGCGGTGCTTTGATGGGAGCTTTCGGCGCTGGTTTCGTTGTCGTCCTGGCCTTCTCCTTTGCCGCGAACTCTTGCTTGACCTGGGCCGTGATTGCGGCCACGTCCACCTTGTAAAACTCGGCGGCATCGCGCAGAACGTGCGAGGCGTTGCCGCGTGAGGCTGTAAGCAGGACGACCGCTTCGACCACGGCGCGGCCCAAGGTGCTTTCGTCGGCGCGGCGAAGAAAGGCAACGAACAGCTTGCCGATTGATTCGTTCTCTTTGATTTTCTTGATGCCGTGCTGCCGGGCAAGGATTGCGGCGCGGTTCTCGTCCAGCAGGTTGACCATGCGCTCGGCCACAAACAGCAGGTCGCGTTTCATCAGCCGCACCGGAACTGCCGCGCTGATGGCAGAGAGAACGCGCAAGCCGGTTGCATTGGCGATGGCTTCCTCCCTGCGCCGCTTTTCCTGTTCGACCTTGAATTGTGCGTCGTGCGCGGGCTTCTGCTTGCGGGCGTGGTGAATGGGGCAATCGGGATTGGCGCACACCTTGCGCAATTCTCCTTTCTCATTGCCTTCGGTGACGATGGCCTCGGTGGTGAACTTGCAGGTCTTGTACTCCGGCCAATCGCGCTGCTTGGGATTCGTCGGCTTTTCGCTGTGAATCTCGACATAATTGTTGCGCGGCACAACAGCGCTGCTATCTTTCGGCGTTCCGTAAACCGTGCTGATCTGAACGAGGTTCGGCTTTGCGGCGATGGTTTGACGCACATGCACATCGACCTTTATCGTCCAGCATTTCGGGTCCGAGCAGGAATCATGTTGAAGCGCTAGCCCAGAGAAGAGCAGAACATTGTGACCGGTGCGCTTGGGGCATTCCACGCACGAACCGGCTTCCGGCACAAGCGCAACATCTTCTTTCGAGAACGGCGCGTCGGCCAGTTCCAACAGAATGTTGTGCTCGATCCACTGTTGCAGATGGCGGACAGGCAGCAAAACGCGCTTGGTCGCCCCACTGGCGTATTGCTCCTGATAGCAAGCGGCAAGAGCTTCCTCCTGCTGTGCAGGTTGCAACTTCGCCAGCAAGAGCGCATGGCCCACGCCGATCTCGTCCCGATAGAAGGCTTCGACAACGGGCGGCACAAGCTCGGTCAATTTCAACCTGGCGGCAATAAAAGCAGGGGTCTTGCCAGTGCGGGCCGAGATTTGCTCGATGGTGTATTTCGGTTCTTCCATGTCGAGCAGAATTCGGAAGCCGCTCGCCTCTTCCATCGGGTGCACATCGGCGCGAATCAGGTTTTCGACGATGCTGGTTTCGATGGCCTGGGCGTCGGTCAATTCGACGATGCGCACGGGCGCGGTTTCGAGTTCGGCTAGCCGTGCCGCGCGATAGCGCCGCGCACCGGCAACGATCTCGAAGTGCTGGCCCACGGGCCGCACGACAAGCGGCGAGAGAATGCCCTGCGCTTTGATTGACGAGGCCAATTCGTTCAGGCTGGCTTCGTCGAAACTCTTGCGTGGGTTGTTGGGTGACTCGGTGAGGGCGTCAAGCGGAAGGTCGCGGTATTCGCTCGCATTGATAACGGTGGTGGTCATGATAAGCTCCTTTCGAGCGGTTGAAAAGTGAAGACGCGCGGAGCGAAAACACATCGGGCCAGTTCCGCTCCGCAGGGAGCGGACTAGCCGCGAATCGATTTGTCCGTAAACGCTTCGAGAAAACCCTGTGCGCGGAGATTTTTGTCCCACTGCCGCGCGAATTGCTCGTGCTGCTGGTAGAGACCGGGAAGAAAAACGTAATGCTCCCCGTCCCGATAGCGCGAATACTGTTCCACGCCCATATAGTCATCGCGGTAGTACCAAGCCGATAGTGCAAGGCTGCATAGCGGCGGCTTTGACAACTCAAAGCACATCTCCGGGTCGCGCATCAGGTCGCCGTTTTGCTCGCCGTAGTGCGCAACGGAGATTGAAGGCAGTCCGCACGGCCCCGGCTCCGGCGTGGCTTCGATCACCAAAACCATATAGGGCGGATTCTCGATTTTGAGGTACAGCGCGGGCCGGAAACCACCGGCCCGCTCAAGGATGCGGAGAAGGGTTTTCATTACGCCACCTCCGCGATTGCTTCGTGTTCTTCGTTGGCTGTGGATTGTGGGCGTGAATGCCGCGCCCGCCGTGGTTCACGCGCTGGTTCTGTGGCGGCCTCTTCCTGCGCTTTCTGCTCGAAGGGATTTTCGAGCGCGGCCAGAATGACCGTCGAGGTCTGCTGCACGACTTCCAGCGATTCGGCCAAAAGTGAGGCGTTACCGTGATAGAGTGCTATGTAATCGGCGCTCGCGCTCCCAGTCTGTAAGCCAATCGCCTTGCCAACTACAAAGGCAACTGCCTCGGCCTCGGTCTCCCTTACCGTCTTGGTTGTCGTCGTGCGGCGGCTGGCGTGCATCAGAAGTTCATGGCCCAACTCATGCAATAGAGTGGTGAAGGTTTCGGCCTTCGAATGACCGGGCAGAATGGCGATACGTCCGCCGTAGCTTGCGCCGACCGCAGGCGCGATGTTCTCGGTAAAGACAAGCTCGATTCCCTGCCGCTCAAGAAAGGCAAGCAAGCGGTCGTAGTTCTCGCCAACTTCGCCATAGACCTTGGCGGGTTCGGCAAGATCGGCTCCGGTCGTTTGCTCCACATCAAACACATAGGCATTTCTGAATCCAACCAGGAAGCGCTCATTCTGCGTGGTGATGTCTTTCTCGGCCTCTTCCTCCGGCTTGCGGCGAACGCCAAGGATGGGAGCCAGAATGCGGATGCCTTTTTCGCCCTTGTTGACGCGGCGTCCAAGCTGGTTCCATGCGTACATCCCTGCTACGCGCGAAGCCGTTGGGCGCTGCCTCGCAATTTCGAGGCAGTTCAAAAAAGAATATCGGTGAAAACGGCTCATCGCGTTGAGATAGGCGGTGAGCGCGTCGGAGCGTCCGGCCTCAAGCTGCGCGATGAGGCTTTGGAGATTCTCGCGGATCATTTGTTGCGCGTTTTCAGGCTTCCGCTTTTCACTGGCGGAAGCCGAGTTGTTGGCGTTGCTGCTGGCGTGGTTGTTGCTGATTGCATAAGGCATGGTGTGTGCTCTCCTCTTGTGCCCGCTGAGGGGCGGAATTTGAAGGAGGGCGTCTCAACTCAACCAAATTTCTTTCGTTGAGTGCCCCCGCTTCATGTCTTGCGCGGCGGGCAGAGGCGAGGCGGGTTCAGTCAAGGGCGCGCTGTTCTTGCGCGTTCATCGCAGCGCAGCGGAGACCCTTGACGGGTTCCGACCGCTTCTGCCATAAAGCCGCATGAAGCGGGGGTACTTAACGAGAGAAGAAAATTGGTATTCTTCCGAATTGCTGTACGCTTGTACGCACGTCAGGGAGGGCGTTGCGGGGCGGTATAGCCGTTGAAATAGAGGCTCAGAACGAAGGCGGTATCGTCCCAGGTGAACAGCGACAGACATTCCAGTCGTGGCACATCGTCGAAATCAGGCAGCACTCTGGCGTAGGATTTTCGTATGCTATACGATGGAGACAGAGTCCTTCGCATATTTCTGGTCGGTATCCATAACCGTTTTTCTTACCCAGATTGCGCTTGTCGAAAAACATGTATTTCCCGACACCCTTGGAACAGATTGCCATGAATAATCGCAGTATCACCGTACAGGGCACCGAGGTCTCAATCGCGACTCGGCACGAGCAGGACTACATCTCGCTGACTGACATGGTGAAGAGCTTCGAGGGCGGAAGCGCACTGATTGAACAGTGGCTGAAGAACAAGGACACGGTACTATTCCTGGGCGTTTGGGAGCAGATCTACAATCCCGGTTTTAATTCCCTCGAATTCGAGGGAATTAGAAACGAGGCTGGGCGCAACAGTTTCTACCTGTCGGCAAAGAAGTGGATCGAGGCCACGGGTGCCATCGGTCTGCACGCCAAGGCTGGTCGGTACGGTGGCACCTACGCCCACCGCGACATCGCCTTCGAATTTGGCTCCTGGCTCAGCCCCGAATTCAAGCTGTACCTTATCAAAGAGTTCCAACGGCTCAAGGATGAAGAGGCCCGCGCCACATCGCTGGAATGGAGCTTCCAGCGCACACTGGCTAAAATCAATTACCGCATCCACACGGATGCGATCAAGGAACGGCTGATTCCACCGCAACTGACCAAGGCTCAGATCGTTACCGTGTACGCCAGCGAAGCTGACCTGCTCAATGTAGCCCTATTCGGCATGACTGCCGCGCAGTGGCGTCAGGCCAATCCCCAACTGCCGGGAAACATGCGCGATGTTGCGACGCTGGAACAACTGGTCGTACTTTCCAATCTGGAGAGCATCAACGCCGTCCTCATCCACCAAGGATTGATAGCACCGGAGCGCCTGACGCAACTGAATGCCATTGCCATCTCTCAGATGCGCTCCCTGCTCGGCGCCACTTCCGTCAAGCTATTGGAAAAGGCGCCGGAACGGTGACGGAGTTTTCTGGGGTTTGGGCTTACATCCCCATCATGGGTGAAAGTCTACGATAATTTCCAGTTTCCAAATTGGAACTTATCGGATTGCAATGGCTCTATGCAGGGCCAGGACATAGCACTTCTCCTCAAACTCGCTATCCGGAACGAGCCGAATCTTCCGTCGAAGGAGTTGGCCGCAAGCCTCTTCATCTCTCCTTCGGAGGTCTTGAAGGCGCTGAAACGCTGAGTGGATACTGAGCCTCGATTCCTCGATGTGCTGCCTGGATTTGTTCTGGAGGATGGACGAGTTCCACTCATCCAGAATCGGCTTGTCTCCGTTACTGCTGGCACTCACTGAATTGCAGGCAATGTCGCGACCTTTACAGGCCCAACCCAAGGCCCGCACCCGGTGCAATTTTTACTGCCGCAGCCTGTTCCAAACCAACCTTAGCAACCGGAGTTTGAGCTTTGGCAATGTCAAGGGCCGACGCTTTGGTCACGTCGCGGCTGAGGCTTTCGGCAAGCGTGGTGGCATCGTTGGTAAAAATCTGCGCGTCTTGCGAGGCGCGGGAGACAGAGACATAAGCAAAGCGTGTATTAATGAGCTCCGGGTGAACATTGGTGTCCATGTTGACGAGAACGCGCTCTGAAGTTAGCCCTTGCGAACTGTGCGAAGTAACGGCGTAGCCGTGATCGAAGTGCCGCATCTTCGCTGGGTCGAAGGTGACGGTCTTTTCTTTATCGCCGTCCATGCGGACCGTGATTTTTCCGGTCTCTCCGATCTGCTGAATGGTTCCGAGGTCGCGGTTGGCGATCCCCAACTCCTTATTCGGTGCGGTAAATTGCAGCCGGTCCCCAATAGCAAACTCTCGCTCGATCTCGCGGTAGGCGGAGATGCCGCGCAGCCGGGACGGATCATAGGTCACTTGCTCGCCATTCTGCTTACGCACGGTGACAAGATTTTCCTCCGGGTTCATTCCGACGACCTGGGCGTAGCTGCCGCGTTCGATTCCATGCTCATTGCTCCCGCGGATGTAATGAAGAACATCGCTGGTCTGATAGCGTGCAGCCCAGGCCCGGTCCGCACCGGTCATGTCCGAGCGCGGCGTGAGAACGCGCAAGGGATGGTCGTTCTTGTCGAGTTTGCCTTGAGCCTGCAATTCCTGACGCACGGTTTGATTGATTGCCCGGCGCGAAGCGTTGTCGGGAGATACGATGATGGTGTTGTCGGGTTTCTCCGCGTAGTTCCGGGAAATTGAGGCGATGCGTTTCTGCGGATCGGAAATCTCCGTGATCCGCCCCTGCTGCTCCAAGAGCGAGATGCCCTCGGCCACCTCGCCACGCGACAGGTGCTCGACAGCTCGCAGCAACTCAGGATCTTTCTGGCGCACGATCTGGTCGAGCCGCGCAGTTTGCATCCCAGCCTGTTGCAACTGCTCGAAGGGCTTTCCGGCGTCAACGGCCTGATGCTGGCGGGTATCACCGATGAGCAGAACCTTGTCCTGGGGACCAACCTTTTCGAGAAAATCCCGCATCTGCTGGGTTGATGCCAAAGAGGATTCATCGACCATATAAAGATGCTTCGCGGTCGGATCGCCGGCATTCCGGCTGCGGGCAAGGAACCCTTGCAGCGTGTCGGCTTCAATGCCAGCGTCGCGGAGCTGGCGCGCGGCGCGGGAGGTCGGCGCGAAGCCCTCGACTACATAGCCGTTCATCTCCGCACCCTGACGGATGTTTTCGAGCGTACTTGTCTTTCCACTTCCGGCCCTGCCTTGCAAACCTTGTATACGGTCACGGGACGTAAGCACCTGCTCGATGGCGTTGCGCTGCGATGAATTGAGATGCGGGCGAGCCTCAGTGAGTGGAATAGCCTGCTGAATCGGCATCAGTTGTGGAGCGCGACCCTGTCCATCCAACACCGTCTGGACGATCTTTTTTTCTGCCTGGACCATTTCAGCGGTCGTGAATTTACGCGCCGAATCGTGCTTCTCGCCAGGAACAAGCTGGAATTCGCCGGAAGCGATACGCGCCTCGAAGCTGGCGCGGACCTCCGGGTAGGTCGTTTCTCCCATGCCGCGCCGCATCGCATCGACCAGCAAGGCCCGTTCATCCTGGACAGCCTCGCGCTCGAAACCTCGGTCGCGCGCAAACGTCAGCGCGGAGTGCGCCTGTTTCTGGCGTTCCTCGACCACTGGTTTCTGAACATGGCCTATGTTCCGCTTCCGCGCCTCGGCAACCACATGGTCAGCTTGGTTGCCGAACTCGGCGGCAATTTGCCGGTGGGCTGCCAATACTTCGTCGGGCGACAAAATCACCTTCTTGTCGCGGGTGTTGTGGGCCGCAATCTGTGCTGCCTCCGGGCCGCTGAACCCGCTGTGCGCAAGAGCTTCCTCGATCTGCTGACGCCGTGGACTGCTGGCGTCAAGGTATTCTTGCGAGTATCCCTTGATCTCCGGCGCGCCACTCTTGCCCGGTTCGATTTCGTAGCCCAGACTGCGAAGCCGGTACATCAACTCTGATTGATACACGGCGGTCGCGTAGCTCTGCGAGGCAAAGAAGCTGCGTTCCTGGAGCGCCCGCATCTGTCCGTTTTCGCGTTCGGTCATATTGAAGATAACGGAGTGAGTGTGAAGCTGCGGCGCGGCGTAGCCATCGACCGGGCGGGCAGTGTCATGCTCGAACTTGGCGACAACGAACTGGCTGGTCATTTCCGCAGGTTGATTGCCGCCGATCCGCGCCTGGGTATATCGCTCCAATTCGTTCAGTGCGACGTTCACAGCTTCACGATGTGCCTCGCGCACTTGGTCATCTCCGCCGACAAGCGCGGTCAGCGATACCGACTTGGGCGCGCTGAGGGTCGCATCCCATCCGGCGCGGTGCTCGACGGGAGCGACGGTTTTGCCATCCTCTGTTTTGTATTCCTGCACTTTGCGATGGCGAACCAACTGTTCGCCGGTTACGGGGTTCTGGCCTTCGGAGAGCCGCGCGAATTCCTCGGCTCCCACAGCACCGGCAAGGCCGAATCTTTCGGCCAGCTTGCCGTGCCACTCACCCTGAATCGTGTCAGCCTGCTTCCAATAGTTCTGTTCGGCTGCGGTGAATTCCTTTTCGTGATAGGTCTGGGCTTGGCTCGCGGAAAGCGGTTTGGAGATAGTCAGCATGGTTTACCTCAACCTCTCGTAATGAGATTTTGTTGCACGTCCGCGTCCGGAGCTGCGACGGGTTCCGGCTCGATCTGCTGTACCACGGGCAGCGTGTTGGGCTGCGACGTGGGCGTGTCTTCCGGCACCTTTTTTAACTCTGTATTCGGCTCATCACTGCTCATGTGCGCCGGGTCATAGGGCAGCTTGTCATCGGGCCGCTCGTGCAGCACGAAACCTTTGGCGATCTCCGGCATATCGAAGTACGGGAAGGAAAACCGCGTCACATAGTTCTGGTATTTCATATAGGCGTGCAAGTCGGCGAGACCGGCAATTTCCGATTCCAGAACCAACTGTTCGACCTGCCGGTCAAGGGCGAAGTTGCGGCCTGCGCGGGTGCCATCGAAGTGGGTTTCGCGCAATCGTTCGATCTCCACCTTGCCAATGAACTTTGAGACCCATTCACCGGCATTCGGTTCCTTGGTGGTGAGCCAAACGCTGGTTGCCGGCTGCGAGAGCATGACCTCGGCCAGATGCCCATACAGGTATTCAAGCTGGGCCTTGCCCTGAAAACCAAGGACGACTGGGTTATTGCTCTTGCGGGCTTCCGTGATCGCAGTGTGGAGCTGCGGAAGTTTCTGGAGACTTGCCAGTTCGTCGATCACGAACCAGACGCGCTTTTGCGCAGCAGTCGGCTCATTGAGCAGGCGCAGAACCAGCCAATCGATCCACAGACTCTGCAATGGCCGTAACGCCTCCCGCTCTGCTGGAAGCGAGGTCAGAAAGATCCAACCCTGGCGCTTCTCGGCCCATTCGGTTGCTGTCCATACTCCGTTTGCTTCACTACGTTTTGGCAACAATCGCAGGCTGTCGGCGACTAGGCCCAACGAGGCCAGAACACCGGCGCGCTGCTGGTGCGCGTGCGGATCGATCAGGTGGGCGTGCTCGGTGCCCTGGACTCTGCGGTCGATCTCTTCCGGGTTCGACATCCACTGGACCAGTTGATCCGGCGTTGGCCCATAGGCCATCAGAAAGGCAAAGATTTTCTGCGGCGACTCGATGAAAAACTCGCCCTTTTTGTCCTGCGGTGGCTGGAACAAAGAGACAGCCAAGGCTTTGGCTTCCGAGCGGCTGCGCAATTCCTCCGCCGGTCCCCAATACGGGCAGCGCCGGTCCAGAGGATTGAGAAGAATGTCGCCGCGATCCGGGTCATAGAATCGCTTCACATACTCTCGCGCCGGGTCATAAACGATGGCTGAATCACCCCGGCTGCGGACCTGCCGGAGTGTCTGGGCCAGCAGAGAACTTTTGCCTGCACCCGTATCGCCGATGATCTGCATGTGCTGAGCCTCGGCGCGGGCCGGGATACGCAGCATCTTGCGCATCCCATCGATTTTGAAACCGATGCCATCGCCTTTGACAGTCCTGTTGAACTGGCGCGGCGTGAGCATCTCCGGGCCTTTCAACCGTCGCCCATAGCGGAGCTGTTTTTGCCGCTTCATATCTTTCCAAGCTGCAAATGGCAGCAGGATCAGAAGAACCGCCGCGCCGCCGATCAGCGGTGGCCGGAAGAAGGCGAACAAGCTGGCTCCGCCATAGACAACATCCCTCATGTAATCGCTCAGTCGAACGTCGGAAAAGCTGCGCAGAGGACCACGAAAAAGGAGCGTGTTGCCGTGCTGCAAAGCATCTGCGGTCAGCGCAAGCGGAATGGTTTTGCCATCCGGTTCTGGAGTCCTGCCCAGCATCACATCGGTGTTCTGAGCAGGCCGTGGCTTGATTCCTTGACCAGCTACAAAGAGTACTCGGTAGTTGCTTCTGTGAGTCTTGCTGAACGCTCCGATCACTGAAGTCCGCTCATAGAGCGGCAGGTAGTACCGCTGCAAAGGCGTGGCAGCAAAGTGAATCCAGCCGCAAACAAAGAAGAAGGTCAGCACGGCGAAAAGGAACGCCGCGCTGTACGCATAGATTGGAATTTGGTAGGGCCAGACGATTGATTCCTTACGTCCCCATGTGGTGTTCTGCATACAGCTACCTCCTGCGCTCGGATGCGAGTTTTCCGGCCAGTTCGTACTTGGCTGTGCCGATTTCGTCGAGCAGTTTGTCGAATGTTTCCGGTGTCATCTTTTGTCCTGCGGCCAATGGTCGAAGGACATTGACCAGCAGCAAACGGATGCCAAGAACTTCC